>Ga0210396_10002642_pt1 | contig 18179 bp, 16 predicted proteins | sample IncBWH17OmetaG_FD_155466 | JGI IMG/M metagenome (GOLD analysis project Ga0210396, IMG submission 155466) | Forest soil microbial communities from Barre Woods Harvard Forest LTER site, Petersham, Massachusetts, United States - Inc-BW-H-17-O ... | reverse complement strand
GCAAATGTGGAGCTGCCGCGGATCGACGGCTTCGAGCGGCGGTTGCGGGACTCGATCGAGCCGATCAGGGATCGCTTCGAGTACATCGTCCTCGATTGCCCTCCTTCGCTTGGCCCGCTGACAGTGAGCGCGCTCGTCGCAGCCGACCGGGTGATCGTGCCGGTTCAGACCGAGTATTTCGCGCTGGAGGGCCTTGCGGGTCTCTTGGAGACGCTGAAACTGGTGCAACGCGAGCTCAACCCGCGCCTGACGGTGGCGGGGATGCTTCTCACGATGCACGACAACAGGACGAGACTGGGTCGCGACGTGGAGCGAGAGGTGCGCGAGCATTTCTCAGACCTGGTGTTCGACACGGTGATCCCGCGCAATGTGAGGGTCGGGGAGGCGCCCAGCTACGGACTGCCGGTAACCCACCACGATCCTCACAGCGCCGGCGCGGAGGCTTACTTCGAGCTGGCCAAGGAGGTGGCTGCTCGTGGCTAAGCCAAAGCGAGGCATGGGACGCGGATTGGAGGCGATCCTGAGCGTGTCGGGCGAGGCTCGAGCTGAGGACGAGCTGCGCGTGCTACCGGTCGAGATGATCGTGGCCAACCCCAATCAGCCGCGTAGGCGCTTCGATGAAGAGGCGCTGAACGCGCTCGCCGGCTCGCTCGGTGAGCGTGGAGTGCTTCAGCCGGTGCTCGTAAGGCCCAAGCCGGGAGGCACATATGAGCTGGTCGCCGGCGAGCGGCGCTGGCGGGCGGCTCAGCTGGCAGGGCTGACCGAGATACCAGCCCTCGTGCGCCCCCGCGATGACGCCGCAACGCTCGAACTCGCGCTGATCGAGAACATGGCTCGCGAGGACCTGAATCCGATCGAGGAGGCCCGCGCCTGTGCGGCGCTCGTCGAGGAGTTGGGACTCACACGCGAGGAAGTCGGAAAGCGAGTTGGCCGTAGCCGGGTGGCGGTCTCGAATCTCCTGCGCCTGCTGGACCTTCCCGACGAGACGATCGAGTTGCTTGAACAGGGACTTCTCAGCGAAGGCCACGGCCGCGCGCTGCTGCTGGCCGAGGACCACGCAGCACGTCGCAATCTTGCTCGTGACGCCTCCCGCGAGGGCTGGACGGTGCGCACTGTCGAAGCACGCGCTCGGGAGATGAACGAGGCTGAGAAGGCAGGGAAGGACAAGCGCTCTAGACGCAAGAAGCGAGGCTTGCATCCCGATCAGCAGGAGGCTGCCGCCGCCATCGCGACGACGCTTGAAGAGGCGCTTGGCGCGGAGGTGAGGGTTCGCGCTGACAGGGATGGCTACCGCGCCGAGCTGTCCTTCGCAACGCCGGAGGAAGCGCTTGCGATGGCGGACAGGCTGCGTCAGCCCGATGCTGTCTGAGAAGTCGCGCTCGACGGTTCGCTGACGCTAGAATCGGCGGCCGCGGGCGATTAGCTCAGTTGGTTAGAGCGCTTCTCTGATAAGGAAGAGGTCCCAGGTTCGAATCCTGGATCGCCCATCGCGCGAATCCCCTGTGGTAAAGCTGGTTTCGGCCAGTCGGCGGACACGCGCGCAGCTAGACCAGCACCCGAGTGGGCGCTACGATTGACTGTGATGGAGCCAGGAATCGCCCCTGGGCGGTTTCGATCTACTGTTCGATTCTGCGAGCACGAGTTCGATTCGTCGCCTCGCGGTGCCGATGCTACTTTTAGGCCATGACTGTGAAGGAGCGGTTGCATAACGCGGTTGAGGCGATGAACGACGAGGAAGCGCAGGTGGCGCTTCGTACGCTTGCCGAGTCCTCCGGAGACCCGGTCGCTTGGATGCTCGATCACGCGCCTCTCGATGACGAGCCTGAGACGGAGGACGAGCGCCGCGCGGTGGCTGAGGCCCACGCAGACCGTGAACAGGGCCTGGAGCCGGCGCCTCTTGAGAGCGTGATCGCCGAGTTTGACCGCGACCTGTGAGTGAGTCCCACTGGCGCGTAGTCGTTGACGATCGCGCTCGCAAGGACCTCCGCAGGATCGATCCACCGACACGACAGCGCATCCTGCGCGCCATCGGGCGGCTTGCCCAGGGCGCGGAGTTGACCCGGCGATATCAAGCGGCTTCAGGGATCCCGCGAGTACCGGCTGCGAGTTGGGGATTGGCGCGTGCGGTTTGAACGTGAGGACCGACTACTTGTCATCACGATCGTTCGTGTCCTGCCGCGTGGCCGCGCTTACGACCGCTGAGTGTCGTAAGCGTCTATGGCTTGATCGCTTATCTGCCCAGCTTGCGCCTACAGTGATGTTCGTGCGGATCGTCAGCCTCGTCCCTCACGCAACAGAGTTGCTGTTCGCGCTCGGGCTCGGATCCGAGGTGGTTGCGGTGACACATGAGTGCGACTATCCGCCCGAGGCTCAGACGGTGGCGCGGGTCACGCGCGATGTGCTGCCCGGCGGGTTGAGCGCTGCAGAGATCGACGCGGCGGTGCGGGAGCGCACGCTGCGCGGCGAGGCCATCTATGAGCTGGACGAGCAGGCGATCGCCGACCTGACCCCCGACCTGATCGTCACCCAGGCGCTGTGCCCGGTGTGCGCGGTCTCCTACACCGAGGTGTCCGAGCTCGCCGAGAGGCTTCCCTGCCGGCCTGGAGTCGTTTCACTCGATCCGCATACTCTGGGCGAGACACTGAACGATGTTCACACGCTTGCCGACGCCACCGGTCGCGTCCGGCAGGCCACCGAGCTGGCGCAGAACGTCCGCGAGCGCATCGATCGCATAGAGCGCGCAGTGCGTGGGCGCAGACGCCCACGGGTGGTGGCGCTCGAGTGGCTTGACCCGGTATATATCGCCGGCCATTGGACTCCCGAGCTGATCGATCTGGCCGGCGGAGAGGATTTGCTGGGTACCCCCGGAGGCCCGTCGGTCACGGTTACCTGGGAGGCGGTGATCGCCGCGCGGCCGGAGGTCGTGGTGGTGATGCCCTGTGGCTATGACGCCCCACGGGCGCACTCTGAGGCACTTTCTTACGCGAGCGACCTGGCTGCCCTGGAAGCTGCCCAGGTGGTGGCTGTGGACGCCTCCGCCTACTTCTCCCGTCCAGGCCCGCGACTCATCGACGGTCTGGAGCTGCTTGCCCAGATCCTGCATCCCGAGCAGATCTCCGGCGCTCGCGGTGCGTCGCTCCCTGTCGCGTTGGGCTCTCCGGATGTCGAGCTGGCCTCTACGACGGTGGGGATCGCTGAGAGGGCTACGCCTGGTGGCGCGCGATGACGCGATCGACCTCGACCGCGGCCCCGGACTGGGTGTCCGGGTAGACGACGATCACGGTGGGCGATCCTCCGAACCACGCGCTCATCTCACCCTCGCCTACGTACTCCGCAGCGCGCTGCGAACCGTCGCTCTGTACCACCCAGATCGGCTGGCCCTTGTGAAAGAGGCTGTCCCCGATGTCGGTCATTGGAAGCGTCCCATGCCTCCACACGATACTCCTACTACGTAGTGCCTTTGGACATCCCGACCAGCGGAGCCCCGACGATTTGGGACCGGCGTCCAAAGCGCTGCGGGCGCGCCACCGCGAATATTCCGCTCATGAGTCGAGACCAAGCGAGATCGGTCGAGGGCAGGATCCGGTTGTGGATCCTGGCGCAGGAGCAGGACCGGCGCATGGAACGGCAGCTGGCAGGATCGGATCAACGCGGACGGCGCTCGGTCCAGTCCAGCAGCGCCGGCCGTGACGACCGCTGCGCCCGTTACTGAGACCACCCCCCCTATTTGTCCGCACGCGTGGCGGCAATCGTTCCGCGCAACGTTTCGAGCGCGTTGTGGCGGGGACGCCAGCGAAGCTCGCGCCGTGCCTTGGTCGTGGACATGATCACGGGCTCGCGAAAAGCGCTCACCCACTGAGCCTCGGCGGGTAGGAACCCCAGGCGCCCGACCAGTTCCGCCACGGCATCCACGGCGAGCTCGGGCACCGGCACCGAATACCAGCCGAGCTCACGAGCGAGCTCGGCAACGGTGAGCTGGCCCGATCCAGCGATGTTGTAAACGCCGGGCTCACCGCGCCCGAGCACGGCCGCGCGCATCGCGCTTGCCACATCGTCGTGGTGCACGAGCTGAAAGGGCACCCCTGGATCGGGCAGCACCGGCTTGACCACCGGCACCTCTTTCAGCAGGCGCCGCAGCGAGGACGGAAGTCGCTCGGAGATCTGCATGTAGGGAAGGCTGTCAATCAGCAACGGGGCGTCCGGTCCGCCGACGATGCAGGGACGAAGCACGTAGGCCTCCGTCGAGCTACCGACGAGCAGCTTCTCCAGCAAGGCCTCGACCTCGGCCTTCTGGGCCGAGTAGTAGTGCTCGGCGCTGCCACGGGCCGGAATCTCCTCGGTCAGTGGCAGCGGGTTGTCCGGGTGAAAGCCGTAGGCGGCCACCGAGGAGGCGTAGACGAGGCGCTTCGCTCCAGCGGCGGCGGCCGCCTCGAACACGTTGCGCGAGCCGTCCAGATTCACAGCCCGGGTCTCCTCGGAACTACCCATGATGATGAACGCCAGGTGCACAACCACGTCTGCGCTCTCCACCAGGTCCGACACCGCGTCCCGGTCGAGCACGTCCCCGCGCCGGTAGGAGACCTTCTTCCATCCCCGTGCCGCGGGGTCGAACGGACTTCTGGCCATTCCAAGCACGCTCCCCACCGCGCTCGAGCGCTCGAGGGCCGCGACCACCGCCTGGCCGATCTCTCCCGTCGGACCTGTGATCGCGACCGTGAGACCCGCAGAGCGGGTTTGGCGTGGAGCCATCGGTCTGTTGTACCGCACCCGCCGCACCAGGGCTGGCTGCCGCAGCCGCGTTAGGACTGCTGCTGCCGCACTGGGGGCGGCTACGACCCTGCCAGGACTCCCTACAGCCGCGCGGCGACCAAGCCCGCGGCGAGCAGCACCAGGCCCGTCGCGCACGCCATCAACGCGCTCTCCATCGGAGCCGCGATCCTGGTCGCGTCGAGCTGCACGGTGCGACCGCTGTTCAATCGCTGCTCGCCCTCCAGCGAGACGGTCCGCCGGCGAAGCTCACGCACAGGCGTGCTCAGTCTTCGTTGCGCCGCGCTCAGCATCAGGCAGGACAGCGCCACAAGCACCCCCTCGATGCGCAGTTCGCCCGCTTGCACCCAGAATGCCGTAAAGGCCGGGAACGCACCCCATCCAATCGCGAACCACAGGTCCGAGTGCATGCGCCCGCCGAAAAGCTCGAGGTTGTAGGCGATCGCCAGCAGTAGGCCGACCGCCACGAACACCAGCAGCCACAACGAGATCGTCACGGCTCCATAGACGCCGATCGCGGCCGCTCCTGTCATCGAGAGACCCGCGAGGAGTACCAGCACACGGTCGGAGATATGCGTCGCGAGCGGCCTGCCGTGCAGCTCGTCGAGCGCATGCGCTGCCACCCCGACGCCCAGCAGGAAAGCCACGAGCGTCCACGTCAGCCGGTAGCCGTAGAGATGGGGGGCCACAGCCGCCCCGATCGCAACGTAGCTCAAGTGCCAGGCCGTGTAGGGAGGGTGCAGCAGGGTCAGCAGATCTCGCCAACCGCCTGGGCGGAGGGCGTAGAAGGCTGGACGCTCAAGCCGACCGGGGGCCGTCATCCGCTCCCCTCGTGCCCCACATCACGATGCCGCCCCCCAAGCTCATGCGACGAACATGAACCTCCACGATGCCCGCCTCCTCCCATAGCTTCACGACCCGTGCGACCGGATAGCGCTCGTAGAAGCTAGGAATGCTCTCGGAGAGAAACCTTCCCGTATGGGCCCACTCGCGCGACACCGCTCGCCCGAGCGTCGGCAGGCCAACGCGCGTGTAGAAGCGCCACGCCAAGCGCCACGCGGCACGTCGCGGCACCGCGAACTCGAGTGAGGCGATCCGTCCACCGGGCTTCACCACACGCGCCAGCTCGGCCATGGTGGCGCCGGGATCCTCCACGTAGCGCAGCAGGTAGGTGAAGGTCAGGTGATCGAACTCCTGCTCGGCGAAAGGCAGGCGCTCGGCTTCTCCCCGCACCAGCGACACCCGCTCCGCCAGACCCCGGTCGGCCGCCAGCCTCGCCTGCGCCCCGGCGAGCATCTGGGCGCTCTGGTCGAGTCCCACCACCTTGCATCCGTAACGCTCCACAAGCGCCTGCGCCACCATCCCCGTGCCGGTTGCGACGTCCAGCACACGATCCTCGCGGCCCGCTTTCACGGCTCCCACCATCGCGCGTCGCCAACGTGGATCCTGTCCAAAGCTCAGCACTGCAGCCACGCGGTCGTAATGACGTGGCAGCGGCGCGAACAGCTCAAGCGCCTCGCGCTTGAGCTGGCCCAACACGGGAATCGGCTCCTCCAGCCCATTCACCGCGAATACCCCTCGTCGGTCATCCGCACCAGCATAGGGGTCGGCGCGCAAGAGATATGCGCAACAGATATCGCAGCCGTCCACCGGGGACTAAGGAAACTTCTGCGCAGTGCCGATGGTGGGGGTGATCGTGATGCTCATTCAGCCGCCGACCACCACCATCCCTGCTCGCCGCTCGCCGGCTCTCAGGCGAACCGCCTCGACGAGACTGCTTGTGTTCGTGGCGCTGCTGGTCTGCCTGTTGGGAGTCTTCGCCAGCTCGGCCTTCGGCAAGATCACCACGCTTGAAGGTCACACCTACGGCGTTACGCCGCGGGGACTGAGCCTCGGCGAAGGAGACCCGGCCGGGTTCGAAAACGCTGAAGGTCATGCAGTGGTGAAGTCGAGCAACGTCTACGCGATCTACTGGGACCCGACCCGCTACTTCTACCACGGTGACTGGCAGCATGTGATCGATGAATTCTTCAGCAACGTGGGCAGCGAAAGCGGCAAGCTCTCGAACGTCTTCGCCGTCGACACACAGTACGTCGACAAGGAAAACCATCGCAGTGGATACAAAATCACATTCCGCGGCGCCTACACCGACACCGATCCTTACCCCACACGCTCGTGCACCGACCCCGAACCGCTGGCACCGCCGAACGCGGTCACATGTGTGACGGATACCCAGATTCAGGAAGAGCTAAAGAGCTTCATCGCCCAGCACACGCTTCAGACGGGCATGAACGCCGTCTTCTACGTGCTCACTCCTCCCGGTGTGACGGTGTGCTTGGACAACGGAGGCCCCTCCGGTCGTTGTTCTGACTATCAGACGTCGGGGGAACTAAAAGTCACAGAAGAACACTTCAAGCGCAGCTTCTGCAGCTATCACTCCGCGATAAATCCCACCGAATCCATCGAAGGGGATGCCAGCACAGTCCTCTATGCAGTTGTGCCCTGGATAGCCGGCGAGCTCGGGGACCCCAACTTCTTCACCAATGAACAGGCTTCAGGATACGCCTGCCAGGATGGCGGATGGGATCCCAGCAGCAAAACAGAAGGTGAGAAGCGCGAGGAAAAGAAGAAAGAAAAGAACGCTGCAGAAGAAGAAACCTTCAGCAAGATGGATAAAGAAGAACGGGAAAAACAGGAAAAGAAGGAAGCTCTGGAAGGCCCCCATCAGGAGGAGCCAAACCAGAAGCCCTGCCCGACGCAGGACGGCGGATGCGATACGGGACTCGCCGACCTGATCATCAATCAGATCGCAGTTGAGCAGCAGAACATCACCACCGATCCTCTCATGGACTCCTGGCATGATCCGACCGGCGGCGAGCTGATGGATGAGTGCCGCAACGTCTTCGCCCTGGTGGAAGGCGGCTCGGTCACTGCGCAGGAAACCACCGGCGCTGGCTCTCTCTTCAACCAAACGTTCGGTACGGACAGCTATTACCTCAACGACACCTTCAATCTGGCGGCGCTCGAGCTTCAATATCCCGGTGTAGCATGTATCAACCGTGTCGCCCTCGAACCGCAGTTCACTGCCCCGAATCAGATAAATGCGAATGAAATCGTCGGTTTCGACGGCATGGAGTCAGACGTCACGCTCGACGCGGGCTTCGGCTTCTCTCCCAACGGTGAATCGCATCCCACCTACGCCACTTTCACATGGGACTTCGGAGACGGCTCGGCGCCGGTATCCGGCTACGCTCCCGGTGCTCCCTCGGTGAACTCACCTGGAGTGTCGCCTTGCGCCGCCCCGTGGGAAGCCCCCTGTGCTGCAAGCACCTACCACTCCTACCAGTACGGCGGCACCTACAAGGTGACGCTCACCGTCACCGACATCGGCGGTGACACTGGAAGCGTGACAAAGCCGGTCACGATCATTGGCCCGCCCGCCCCGTCCAGCACGACACCCGAAGGCGGCGGACCCTCCGGCTCGGCTACCCCTGCAGCGACCCCGGCAAGCCAGTCATCGCCGACGTCCGCGGGACCGGGTGGGAGTGCGACGGGCTCGCCCGCGCCGCCGACGCCTGCGCCCGTGGTAAGCGGCTTTGCGACCTCCAAGTCTCTGAAGAAGGCCCTCAGCGGCGGCCTTGCTGTGCACTACACCACCAACGAGCAGGTCGCGGGCAGCATTCAGGTGCTGCTTGAAAGCTCCGTGGCCCACCGTCTTGGCATCCACGGGTCCAACGCCACGGGCCTGCCGAAGGGCGCGCCCGCCTCGATCGTGGTGGGCACCGCCGTGCTTGTGACCACCAAAGCAGGCCACGGCACGATCCACATCAAGTTCTCCTCACGTACCGCTGCCCGCCTGGCGCACACGCGCAAACTGAAGCTGACGCTGCGTCTCTTCGCCCGCAACGCCTCCCGCCAGAGCCCGCAGACGACGACGGTGCTCAGCAGCATCGTCCTCAACCGCTAGGACAACAACTACAGGCCCTGCGGATGGCGAACCGCGTAGCCCGCCAGCGATGGTGTGGACACGAGCCAGCGCGATGCATAGGGCCCGCTGCGCCCGGCGGTGTCGAACCACATGCCGTCCACGTCCATGAAGGTGTGACCGGCGTTGGCGTAGATCGTGATCCAGCGCCCGGGGCCCGGTTCGCCCCAGCTGGCCAGATCTCCCGAGACGAGCGGCTGATTCAAGAGACCGCCGGCCGCCAGCGCATAGCTGACAGACCCTGAGCAGTCATAGCCGTTGGCGACGAAGGATCCGTGGCCGCCGCCCCAGATATAGGGGAAGTCGGCGATCGCGTTGCCGCCGGCGACCACCCGCTGCACCGCTTCCGGCACTCCCGAGGGAATCGGGATCGTGCCGTTGCCGCCGACTGACGAGCCACCTGCGGCGGGCGTGAGGATCCGCTGGCGTGCTGCCTGTTCCTGGGCCTTGACGTGTTCCTCTTCGCCCAGCTCCTTGCGCACCTGAGCGTCGGAGGCTGCGCCCGGAGCTATGGCCGCTTCGCCCGCGACGCTCGGGGTGCTCGCCGACTTGTGGTGCACCGAGGCGGGAACAGGGAAGCTCTTCGCTTCTTCGGGGTCGCGCACCTCCGCCACCGCCACCGCTCCTCCGGCGCCGACGGCCGCTGAACCGCTCACGCCTGCCTTGGCGCCGGTGGCGCTCGCAGCGCCCTGTCCCGCGACCCGAGCAGCCTGTCCATGGGGCAACGGAGCGCTCTGCTGCCCCCCGGTCTGTCCTGTGCTCCCCCTCGCTCCGGTCGTGCCAGTCGCCCCCGCTGGGCCGGACGTTGCGGCTGTGCCAGTCGCTCCGCCTGCGCTGGACGCTCCTGCGTTGCCCGTGTGCGCTGCGGCTAGGCCTGTCCCAGCAGACCCGCTCGCCGCGCCCCCGCTTCTGCCGGAGGAGGCGGTGGTGGAATGCCCGCCGCCACCCGTGAGCAGGACAGCGACACCAACGATCGCCACCACGAGCAGCGCGCCCGCGAGCGCGTACTTCGACGGCGACAGGCTCCACCGCGAGCCCGTCTGGACTGTCCTGTTCGACCCTGTGCTCACCCAATGACAGGCTAGCGCCGTTGCCCACCGGATCACGCTGGTCACACGGCGGTGAGTGGGATCCCGGTCCGCGAGGGCCCCAGGCACGACCGATCCGGTGGCGCCTCAGCTACCCTGGTCGGGTGCCGGTACAGGACACAGCCGTGGATGTGCGTCCCAGACGCGTCCCCCAGAGCGCCGACGCGCACGCCGATGCACGTCCGCACATGCGCCTGCTGCACGGCCTGCGCCGCCCTGCCAACTGGCTCCAGCTGATCCGCTTTGCGCTGGTCGGGGGCACGGGATTCGTCCTGAACCTGGCCGTCTACGCACTATGCGTACACGCGCTGAGCATCCCCTATCAGGCGGCTGCGGTCCTGGCCTGGCTGGTGGCTGTGCTCAACAATTTCGTGCTCAACCGTCACTGGACATTCGACGCATCGGCTGGGCGGATCCACTTCCAGGCGATCCGCTTCTTCGTCGTGAGCCTGATCGCGTTCGGCTTCGGCCTTGTGCTGCTGACTCTCCTGGTGGAGTCGGGTGGCGTCGCGAAGGTGCCGGCCCAGGCGCTTGCCGTGGCGGCCTCCACGCCGCTCAACTTTCTCGGCAACAAGCTCTGGAGCTTTCAGGTGCGCGGCTGAGAGAACTGCTGTGCCGGCCAGCCGGTCGGGGCGGGATGAGGGCACCTATACTCTGGATTTCCCCCTTTGGAGGAATGTCGTGCAGGAGATGGTCATCTACGGCGTGAGCTTCGACATGGTCGGCAAGCAGCCGATAGTTCTGTTGAAGACAGTTGACGGCAACAAGTTCCTGCCGATCTGGATCGGTCACCCCGAGGCCGCCTCGATCCTGATGAAGCTTCAGGGCGCGAGCACGCCTCGTCCGATGACCCACGACCTGCTGTGCGAGATGCTTGGGGAGCTGGACGTCAAGTGCACCCAGGTGTCGGTCACCGAGCTGCGGGAGAACACCTTCTACGCCTCGATCACGCTCAACGTGGGCGGCAGAGAGCTCGAGATCGACTCGCGCCCGAGCGACGCGATCGCGCTCGCCGTCCGCGCCGGAGCGCCGATCTTCGCCGCCGAGGAGGTGATCGCCGAGTCGGCGATCGAGTTCGAGCACAACATGGAGGAGTCCGAGGACGTCGTCGAGCGCTTCAAGGAGTTCCTTGACGAGGTGACCCCCGAGGACTTTGCCGCAGGGGATTCCTAGCGACTGCGCCGCTCGCCCTCGTGCTGCTCGCGTCGCGGCAGCTCGAGGACCTTGGCCATCTCCGAGTCGGGCTCCTGAGCCGATATCGGCTCGACGGCCGGCTCGCCGCCCGTGAGCGTGCCGAACAGGCCCACCTGCTCGCGCACCACCTTGCCGATTCGCCTGATCCCCTCGCGGATGTCCTCCTCGGGAACCCCCGCGAAGTTCAGGCGCATCGAGGATGCCCCGCGCCCGTCGAGGTAGGCGGCGCGACCGGGGACGAACGCGACCCCCTCGCTCTCGAGCGCCCTTGCGAGCAGGTCGGTCGTGTCGATGTAGTCGGGCAGGGTCGCCCAGATGAACAGGCCACCCTGCGGCCTGGTCCAGGAGGCAGTCGAGCCGAAGTGCTCTCCGAGGGCCGCCAGCATGGCGTCGCGACGACTGCGGTAGAGCACCTTCAGCGACTCCAGGTGGGTCACCCAGCCCGGCACTCCGCCCGTGTGCTCCTGGAAGTAGGCCGCCACGAACAGCTGGGTGACGGGCGAGGAGCACAGGTCGGCTCCCTGCTTGCACAGGTTCAGCTTCTCCATCACCGGCCGCGGCGCCACCGCCCAGCCGAGGCGCACACCCGGCGAGAGGATCTTCGAGAAGGTTCCGAGATACACGACGAAGTCCGAGGCGCCTCCGCGTTTGGCGGCCCGAGCATCCAGCGAATGGAGCGTGGGCAGCGGCTCGCCCTCATAGCGCAGCAGACCGTAGGGATTGTCCTCGAGCACAAGTATCTCGCGCTCGCGAGCCACCTCCACGAGCCGCCGCCGCCGTGCCAGCGACATCGTCACCCCGCCCGGGTTCTGGAAGTTGGGGATCGTGTAGATGAACTTCGGCCTGCGCCCTTCGGACTGGAGCCGGTCGAGCGTGGCCTCGAGCTCGTCGATCGGCATCCCGTCGGAGTCCATCTCGATTTGCACCACGTTGGCCTGGTAGGCATCGAAGGTGGGCACCGCCCCGGGGTACGTCGGCGCCTCCGCCACGATCGTGTCACCGGGATCGATCATCGCCTTGCACATCAGGTCGATCACCTGCTGGCCGCCGGTCGTGACGATCACCTCGTCCGGGTCCACCGAGGTGCCTTCGGCGGCCATCACCTCGACGATGCACTCGACCGTGCAGGCCATCCCCTCCGTCGGGCCGTACTGGAGCGCCCGGGCTGTGGACTCGGAGGCGACCCTGGACATCAGCTTCGCGTAGAGCTCCGGAGGGAACGTGCGCGTCTCGGGCAGCCCCCCCGCGAGCGAGATCACCTCGGGCCGTTCGGTGAGCGACATCATGTCGCGCATCGCCGAGGAGCGCATGCCGCGCGTGCGCTCGGCGAACAGGGTCTCGTAGCGCCTGAGTTCGTGGGCCGTCGGGCGAGCCCGCTCCCCGTCTCCGGAGGGGTCGTCTATCGTCATGGCCGCTCCCAAGGTAGCGCACCATCCAAACGATCACGACTCCTGCAACGATCACAGCCCTCGCATGAACGGTCTCGTCTTCTACGTCGGTCTCGGTCTCGGCCTCGCGCTCGCAGCGGGCGTGCGGCCGTTCCTGCCCGCTCTGCTCGCCGGCGCGCTCGCCTCCAGCGGCGTGCTCGGCGTCAGCTTCAAGAGCGGGGCCTACAGCTTCCTGTACTCAGACTGGTGGCTGGTCGCGGTGGCGGCGGCGCTAGTGCTCGCCTATCTGCTGCAGCTGCGACTCGGCTCCGAGCGCTTCGACACGGGCCAGCCGGCCGCGGCGCTCGCCGGGATCGGAGTCGGGGTGGGGGCGCTGCTGTTCGCCGGCACGTTGGCCGCGCACGGGGACGCAGCCTGGATCGGCCTGATCGCAGGCGCCGCCGCGGCCGCGCTGGCGCAGGCAGTGGTGCGCCCGTTGGCTGCCCGCACCCGCGCCCGGCTGCCCGACCGCAGCGCACGGGAGGCGGTCACGGTCTATCTGGACTCGGTGTCGCTGGTGCTCGCTGGGCTGGTGGCGCTGCTGCATCCGCTCGGCTACGTGGCGGTGGCGCTGTTCGCCTGGCTGCTGCTGCGGATGCGCTCGCGCTCGGCCGAGAAGTACGCAGGCCTGCGAATTCTGCGCCGCTAGCCCACGTGCTCAGCCAGCACAGCTAGATGCCCGGCTCGGCCTCAGCGCGTCCCGGGGGAGCGCCGCCGAAGCTGGTCCTGTGCGTGATCGACGCGATGGCGCCGGCGATGCTCGAGCGCGCGGTTGCAGCCGGCGAGGCGCCCACGCTCGCGGCGCTGATGGAGCGCGGTCTGTATGTGCCCGGTTGCGTGGCGGCGTTTCCGTCTGTGACACCCGTCTGCGCGGCCTCGATCGTCACGGGCGTCTGGCAGGACCGCCACGAGATCCCGGGGATGAGCTGGTACCACCGCGGCGAGCAGCGCTATGTGGAGTACGGCTCGAGCTTCCGCGCCTCCCAACGGGTCGGCCTCACGCGCCAGCTGACCGACACCGTCTACAACATGAACGGCGCCCACCTCTCGCGCCAGACCCCGACCGTGTTCGAGACGCTTGACGACGCCGAGCTGCGCACGGCGGGGACCACCTACCTGATGTACCGCGGCCGCCACCGCCACGAGCCCCAGCGCGACACGGCCCTGACTCGCATCGCCTCGACGCTGATGCGCCACTCGGTGATGGGCCCCCGCGAGCTCTTCTACGCCGACATCTTCGCGAGCCGGCGCACCGGATGCCGCTCAAATCTGGGGATGCCCGGCGTGCGCGACCGCCACTCCGGCTGCGTGGGCGCCTACCTGGTGGAGCACGACCTGTTCGATTTCCTGCTGCTGTCGCTGCCCGACAACGACTGGCACTCCCACAGGGCAGGGCCCGACGGCCAGGTGCACTCGATCGCGCTCGCCGACGTGCAGCTGGCGCGCGTGATGGACGCCGCGGGCGGGGTCGATGAGTTCCTTGCCGAGCACGCGATGATCGTGATGGCCGATCACTCCCAGGCGCCGGTCAACACAGGTATCTCACTGGCGCAGGAGCTCACCGAGCTGGACGTGCTCGCCCCCGGCTCGCGCCCCAACGGGCGCGCCGCCCGCCGCTCGGGAGCCGAGGCTCGCGCCAAGCCATCGGGGATCGCGGTCTGCCCCTCCCAGCGCGCGGCGATGGTGTACGTGCTCGACGAGCAGCGACCGCAGCGGCAGCGCTCGGAGGTCGTGCGGCGGGCGCTCGGGGTGGACGGAGTGGAGCTCGTGATGTGGCTCGAGCGCGACGGGAGCGACCTGCCCGTGGAGGCTGTGATCGCGCGCCCCAGCCGGGGAGATATGCGCTTCTGCCCGGGCGGTGATATCGAGGATTTGCGGGGTCGTTCTTGGAGCGTCGAAGGGACTCTCTCGATCCTCGACGCCCACGTCCGTGACGGGCGCTTCACCGCCCCTGAGCACCCCGACGCGCTTGACCGAGTGTGGTCGGCGCTCACCTGCGCCACCTCAGGCGAGGTGCTGCTCTCCGCCGCCCCCGGCCACGAGTTCGCCGACCTGGGCGGTCAGGCGCACGCCGGCGGCGGCTCCCATGGCTCGCTGCGCGCGGAAGATTCGCTCGGAGCCCTGATCGTGTGCGGGGTCGACGTCCGCCGCGAGCCCGAGCAGTGGGCGATCAGGGACGTCGCCACGCTCGTGGAGGATCACTTCGAGGCAGCCCTGCGCTGAGCGCACAGGGCGTCGGTACCCTCGCACGATGGCCTCACGCCTCACGCTAGCTGCCTGCATGAGCGTGTGCGCGCTCGTCGGGGCGTCCGCCGCGTCCGCCGCCACCCCCGGCAGCACGACCTCCAAGCCGCCGTCGACGAGCACTGGGAAGGCCGCCTCCTCAGACCGCGGGAACGCCCCCCAATCCAAAACGGAATCGACGGTTACCGTCGATCTCGGGGCCGGCTCCTCGGCGAAGGCGTCCTCTGGCTCGGCGACGTCTGGCGCGGCGACGTCCGATGCGGCCACATCGCGCTCCGCCAAGGCCGCCTCGGGCTCAACGTCCGGCCCACCGACCTCCAGCTCCCCCAAGGCCACGTCCAGCTCGGCGAGCGCCGCCGCCGCGCCCGAATCGCCGATCCCGGTCGCCGCCTCGGACACACCGCCGGTCGGGCGCCAGCTCTCGTCCGATCGCGTGCTCGAGATCGCGGACGGGCTGGCGAAGATGCGGGCCGTGCGCGCCCGCTATCCCGGCTCCTACGGGGGCGCCTACCTGAAGGGCCCGATCCGCTGGCAGGTGAGCTACTTCTCCAAGCAGGGCAAGGAGATCGGCCAGGTCATCATCGCCGACTACACCGGCCGCGTGCTGGAACAGTGGACCGGTTTTCAGATCGCCTGGTCGATGGCCCGCGGCTATCCCGGCGCGTTCGGCAGGCACGTGAACGCGCTCTACATCTGGATCCCGATGTGCCTGCTGTTCTTCCTGCCGTTCCTGGACTGGCGCAAACCGCTGCGGATGCTGCACCTCGACCTGCTCGTGCTGCTGTCGTTCTCGGTGTCCCTGGCGTTCTTCAACCACGGGCACATCTACGCCTCCACCCCGCTGGTCTACCCGCCGCTGGTCTACCTGCTCCTGCGGATGCTGTGGCTGGGCCGCGTCGGTCGCCGCCCGCGCCCGAGCGAGAGCCCCGGAGCGCTGCGCCTGCTCGTGCCGCTCCCGTGGCTTGCCGTCGGCGTGGTGTTCCTGCTCGGCTTCCGTATCGCCCTGAACGTCACCGACTCGAATGTGATCGACGTCGGCTATGCCGGGGTGATCGGCGCCCAGCGGCTCACCCACGATCGTCCGCTGTACGGCCACTATCCGCTGGACAACGAACACGGGGACACCTACGGTCCCGTCAACTACGAGGCCTATGTCCCCTTCCAGCAGCTGTTCGGCTGGAGTGGGCGCTGGGACGACCTGCCGGCGGCGCACGCCGCCTCGATCGTGTTCGACCTGCTGGCGGTCGCGCTGCTGTTCCTGCTGGGCCGCCGCGTGCGAGGGCCCGGGCTTGGGATCGCGCTGTCCTACGCATGGGTGTCCTACCCGTTCACCCTGTACGCGCTCGAGAGCAATTCAAACGATTCGCTGGTGGCCGTGCTCGTGCTGGCGGCGCTGCTGGTGGCCTCCTCTCCGCCGGCCCGCGGGATGTTCGCCGCGCTGGCGGGCCTGACGAAGTTCGCCCCGCTCGCGCTCGCGCCCCTGCTGTGCAGCTATGGCCTCGATGGACTCACTCCGCGGCGGCGCCTGCGCGCGGTCGCGCTGTTCGTGCTCGCCTTCCTGCTGAGCGCGGCGCTCGTGTCGATCCCCGCATTCACCCACGATTCGCTGCACACCTTCTATGAGCGCACGTTCGCCTACCAGGCCGACCGCGAATCGCCCTTCTCGATCTGGGGCCTCTACGGCAACCTCGACTATCTCCAGGCCGCGGTCCAGGGCGCAGCGCTCGCCCTGGCCCTATCGGTGGCGATCCTGCCGCGGCGCGCCGACCTGGTTGGCCTCGGAGCGACGGCCGCGGCGGTGCTGGTGGCGGTTCAGCTCGGCATCGACCACTGGTTCTACCTCTACATCCCGTGGTTCTTCGGCCTCGTGATGCTGGCCCTGCTCGGGCGCTTCAGCTGGTCGGAGCCGGCCGATCGGGTCGCGCCATCAGGATCTGCTCGATCGAGTCAGCTCGCAGCGGCCTAGAGCTGCGCACCAGCACCCCCATAAGCCACGGGTCCTCCTTGGAGGTCTCAAAGCGCACCGGCATCTGAGTCACCAGCGCCTCGACTGCCTGCTCGCGCTTGACCCCGATCACGCCGCCCCGCGGGCCTGTCATGCCGACGTCGGTGATGTAGGCGGTGCCCCCGGGCAGCACCCGCCCATCGGCGGTGGGGACGTGCGTGTGGGTTCCCACCACCGCCGTGACCCGTCCGTCGAGCAGCCAGCCGAGCGCCACCTTCTCGCTGGTCGCCTCGGCGTGCATGTCCACCAGGATGTGATCCACGCTGCCGAGCTCCCGCAACGCCGGCTCGATCTCGGTGAAGGCCGAGCGGCCGGCCTTCAGGAACAGGTTGCCGCTGAGGTTCACCACCCCGAGCCTGACGCCGGCTTTCTCCACCACGCACACGCCGCGGCCAGGCTGCCCGCGCAGATAGTTGAACGGCCGCACGATCCGCTCCTGGGTGTCCAGGTAGGAGTAGATCTCACGGCGATGGTAAGCGTGGTTGCCGAGCGTGATCGCGTCGATGTCGTTGCGAAACAGCTCCTCTGCGACCTTCGGGGTGATCCCGAGGCCGCCCGCCACGTTCTCCCCGTTGACCACCACGAACGTCGGGGCCAGCCGCTCGCGCAGGATCGGCAGGCACTCGAGCAGCGTGTGACGCCCGATGCTGCCGACCAGATCGCCCACGAACAGGATGCTCACGTCGGTTGCGCTCGGCGTCTGCGCCGCCTCAGGCTCAGCCATACTGCACCCATCGTTGGAGGGTCGATGACAGGGGCAGACAGAGCGGGAGCGCTCCTATGAGCGAGGAGTCGGGCACTCCGGAGCAGCCGGACGCTTCCTCGCCCGCCCAGCCACCGACTGGGGCGGAGCGCGATCTGGTCGACGCGCCTGCGACGGCCGAGGTTGAGCCTCCGCGCCTGCTGGTCCCGCGCTGGGTGCAGCTCGTGTTGCTGCCCGTGTCGCTGCTGGCGCTGTGGGCGCTGGCGCGGGCTGCGGGCAAGGTGTTGTTGATCTTTGTCGTCGCTGCGCTCATAGCGCTCGTCCTGAACCCGCTCGTGGCCTTCCTCCAACACCGTACGCGTTTGCCGCGCGGGCTGGCGGTGCTGACCGTATACCTAGCATTCTTCCTGACGCTTGTCGGAGTTGGCTTCCTGCTGGCCAACCCGATCGCCGATCAGATTCGCACGTTTACCCACAATCTTCCCGGCATCGTCAACGAAGCCAACAGTCAGATCGCGAGCTTCCAGCACTATCTGAACAAACACGGTGTCCACGCCAAACTGGTCAGCCAGGGCAAGACGGCGTTGCAGACCCTCCAGGATCAGGTCTCAAAGAGCGCCGGCAAGCTCGCCACATTCGGCGGTGCGCTGCTCTCGGAAGTGGCCAAAGCGCTCGTCGATCTGGTGCTCGTGTTCGTGCTGTCGGTCTACATGCTGATCTACGGGCAGACCATCAGCGGGCTGGTGCGCCGCGCGATGCCCCCGGG
>Ga0210396_10002639_pt1 | contig 18196 bp, 18 predicted proteins | sample IncBWH17OmetaG_FD_155466 | JGI IMG/M metagenome (GOLD analysis project Ga0210396, IMG submission 155466) | Forest soil microbial communities from Barre Woods Harvard Forest LTER site, Petersham, Massachusetts, United States - Inc-BW-H-17-O ... | reverse complement strand
GATGGTCAGGCAAGGATTTTTGTCGAGATTGTCGAGAATCCAGCTCTCGCGTTCGGTGACGGTCTGGGGGCGGAATTCTTCACGAGCGAGATCGTAGCCCCAATCGCGGAAGGCGCCTTCGGTAAATTTCTGAATGTTGCCCTTGTGGACGAGCGTGACGCTGACGCGCTTGTTATCGAGAGCGTATTGAATGGCACGACGAACGAGTCGCTTGGTGCCAAAGGGCGAGATGGGCTTGATGCCAACGCCGGAATCCATGCGGACTTGCTTTTTGGTGCCCTTGAGCATTTCGTTGTTGAGGAATTCGAGAAGCTTTTGCGCTTCGGGCGTGCCACTTTTCCACTCGATGCCGATGTACACGTCTTCCGTGTTTTCGCGGAAGATGACGACATCCATTTTTTCGGGTTCGCGAACGGGGGAGGGAACTCCCTTGAAATAGCGAACCGGGCGCACGCAGGCGTAGAGATCGAGAATCTGGCGCAGGGCGACGTTGAGAGAGCGAATGCCGCCGCCGACCGGAGTGGTGAGCGGGCCCTTGATGGAAACGCGGAAATCGCGAGCAGCGTCAACGGTTTCGTCGGGCAGCCATTGTTTAAAAGCGTTGAAGGCTTTTTCTCCGGCGAAAACTTCGAACCAGACGACGCGGCGCTTGCGGTCATAGGCTTTTTCGACGGCAGCATCGAAGACGCGGCGCGAAGCTTTCCAAATGTCGCGACCAGTGCCATCACCCTCGATGAAGGGGATGATCGGATTGTCGGGAACTTGCAGGACCCCATTGTGATAGTCGATGGCCTTGCCGTCTGCCGGTACAGCTATTCCGTTGTAAGTGCTCTTCATAGGGGCTCCTGTTAAGCAACTGGAAAGCGCGCACGGTGAGCGTGGGAGGTGCATTCCAGATGAGTCGAAGTCTACTACGCTATCTAATGCTACGTTGCCGGCGATCATGGCGGTGCGCGATTCGGTGAGATTTCTGGTCGAAGACGCGACGGCCACAGACTCCGCTTGTGTGCACTGCAAGCGAACCAAAAACATTACCACAGAGGCGCGCTCTGATTGAAATGGCAGTTGTTTAGATTTGAGGACCTGAGAAAGCGAAAGAGCCGGAACTTATTTGGAGAGGGCGCGGAATGCAAGATAGGGCGTCCGGGCGCGGGCGTTGAGGTTTGCTTATTGGGCGTGACGCATGGGGCGTGAGGAAAGTTTGCAACCAAAGAAGAGGGCGTTGCTTCTGATGTAGTCGACGGGTGCGGAGAAAAATGAAAATGGAAGTGGCACGAGAGGGAAGAAGAAGATTGGCGTGGAAGTGTATTTGGTGCGCTGGGTTGGCACTGCTCGCGGTGATGAGTTTTCTTTTGTTGAGCGGAAGGTTGTGGGCTCAGCAGCAATCGCCGGCCGCAACGACGGCTACTCCGTCACAACAACAACCGCAGTTGAAGACGCCACAGCAGCAGGGGCCAGAGCCGAAGATTGTGGTCCAGGTGAAGACGGTCAGCGTGCTGGCCACGGTGCGCGATAAGCATGGGAAGATTGTGTCGAATTTGTCGAAGGATGATTTTGCGTTGCAGGAGGATGGGCGTCCGCAGACGATAAATTATTTTGCGCGGGAGAGCGATTTGCCTCTGCGGCTGGGATTGCTGGTGGATACGAGTTTGAGCCAGCGGCGAGTGTTGGATTCGGAACGCAGCGCGAGTTACAGCTTTTTGGATCACCTGCTGCGCGAGGATAAAGACCTGGCGTTCATCATTCACTTCGACCGGGAAGTGGAATTACTGCAGGAATTCACGCCGTCGCGGCCGAAATTGCAGGCAGCGTTGCAATCGCTGCAAACGCCGCAAACGGATGCGAGCGGCGGCGGAAATAGTGGTGGCGGGAGCAGTAGTGGTGGCGGTGGCGGATACGGTGGGATGGGAGGAGGCCGCGGCGGTAATGGCGGCGGTGGCGGACGAGGCGGGCATCATGGCGGAGGTGCAGGCACGCTGCTGTATGACGCGGTGTATTTGGCTTCGGACGAAATGATGAGCAAGCAGCAGGGGAGGAAGGCGCTGATCATTTTGACGGATGGCGTGGATCATGGGAGCAAAGAGAGTTTGACGACGGCAATTGCAACGGCGCAGCGGGCGGACACGGTGGTGTATTCGATTTTGTTTAAGGATGACGAGGGTTACGGCGGAGGCCATGGCGGATTTTCGATGGGGCCATATGGCGGTGGCGGGCGGCGCGGCGGCGGAAGATCGCAGGAAGAGCGTCCGGATGGAAAAAAGGTATTGCAGGAAATCTGCAAGCAGACGGGTGGAAGGCTATTTGAAGTGTCGAAGAAAGAGACGGTAGAGAAGATTTACGCGGAGATTGAAGAGGAATTGCGGAACCAGTACAGCCTGGGGTATACGCCGGATAAGAATACGGGCGAGGGATATCACAAGATTCAGTTGACGACGAAAGACAAGGATTTGACGGTGCAGACGAGGGATGGGTATTACACCGGGAAGCAGTAGGGGAATGGAGATTTTGCACAGAAGGATGTGGAGCAACCCAAGACAAGAGAGATTCCTCCGCTACGTGACCCGGCGCGCTGAAGACGCGCGCAAGAAAAAGCCGGGTCACTCCGGTCGGAATGACGGGCCGACAAGAGTTCCGCTTGAAGCGCGGCGCGACTACCAGAGGAACCCAAGAGAGCAGCCAGGCATGGCTGTGCTACGGGTGGTGATTGAGTTGTGGAGGTTGGGTTACTTTGGGTCGGTGGGTTTGGGGACTGTGGCGGCGCGGGCAGCTGCGAAGCGTGGCACTTTGTTGTAATCCTTGACGTAGGTGCGTAGAGCAAACTTTTCCGTCATTTTTGAATAGCCGGCGGCGAGTTGGTCGGCGTAGCGATCCTGATTCCAGTCGAGAGGGTCGGCGGGATCGAGGTCGAGGATCATCAAGTCGGTATCCAGCATGGTGAGTTTGCCGAAGCGGACGCGATTCCCCTGGAAATACATGTAATTGGTGTTTTCTTTTTGGTCGACTGCGGAACCTTTTTCGCCAGGACCAAAAATGGTGGTGATGGTGTTGTCTTCGACGCGCACCGCGGAAACTTTGCCGCGAATGTGCGGTGGGGGAAGCAGAGTGCTGAGATCCATGAGCAGGTCGTTCTTGTCGGTATCCACGCCATCAATTTTGCTGGTGTTGATGACGTCGGCCAGTTCGATGCGAAGAGCGCTCATGACACCCTTCAACGGGACGTGGAGGGCTTTGACTTTTTCGGTTTTGACGCGTAGGCGGCCGTCGGAATTCACGGTGAGAGTGCCGGAGGTTTCGAACGAGATGTCGCCCTTGCTGTGCAACTTGCCTTTAATGATGAGTTGACCGTCTTTAATGGAAAGATTCAGATCTTTGAGTGGGGCATCTTTGGCGGCGAAGACGTGAGAATTCATGATCTCGGTGAGAGCGGCCGGGGTGAGAGAGATTCTGCCGGAGGTGACGCGGACTTCGAAGGAAGTTTTGTCGTCGAAGACGGGCATATCGAATTTACCAGTGGGCCAGAGTTCTCCGGAGAGAGTCTCGATGTGGGCGGCGGCTTTGGTGGTGAGATGGAACATGACGTTGCGCATTTCGGTTTTGACGCCTTGTCCGGTGGCGGCGGGGGTGGCGGAGGCCGCGGGAGTTTCTGTAGAGGACGGAGGAATGGAAGTAGCGGGAGCCGTGGGGGCGGCATTTTGTTGCGATGTTTGTTCGCTGGGAGGAGTGGAAGTTTTGGAACAGGCTGCGAGAGTGAAGGAGAGCAGTAGGGCTGGGATGATTGTCGAATTTTTCACGGAGCCTCGTTGTAGTGGGCGTAGTTGTGTGATCTCGAGCAGCGGATAAATGGTACATGGATTTGGCGATGTGTGGTTGGAACCGGTAAAAAGACAGTGGTGGCGCGATTTTCGCGCCAATTGTGACGGCGACGATATACCGAGTTTGGTAAAAATGACTCCGACGATCGTTACCAGTTCATGTAAAAAGAAATACTTTCTGCCTGGCGCGCGTTGACCCGGGGAGTACCGCAGCCTACTATTGCGACACATGTCCCGTCCAACAATTCGGACACAAAACTGGAAGTTTGTCTGCCTTGGATTGCTCAGGCTCTTTTATGACGTTGGCTTCGTTGCTGTACTGCTCGCTGTTTCGCTATGCGGAGCAGTTGCGGCCAACGGCCAGAATATGCTGCCGCTGGCTGGCGCTGCGTCGAGCATCGCCCCGGAAATCAGCGCAGTTTCGCCGTCCTGCAAGATCATTTACTTGGGCTTTGTTGGAGCGCTGGAGCCGCCGGACAACAAATATTCGGGCGTGGTGCAGATTCGCGATGTGTTGCGTGGAAGCGGGTTCGGCGATGTGTGCGCGAGTTCGTATTCGCCGTATGTGTGGACGATGGGGCGGGATTGGTTGCTGAAACATTTTCCCGCGCATGAGGGGGCGCTCACGCCTGCGGAATTGTTGCTTTGCCCGAAGGTGATCCTGGTGGGGCACAGCATGGGTGGCTGGGCGATGATGAGCGTGGCGCGGGAGCTGCGCAGCCGAAATATTCCGGTGGAGTTGACCATCCAGGTGGATAGCGTAGGGATAACGGATCAGACGGTGCCGCGGAATGTGAAGAATGGAGCGCTGTTTCACGCGCACGACGTGTTGATGTTCATGACCACGCGACATTTGAAGATGGAAGATCCCAGGATGACGAAGTTAGTGGCGAACGTAATTGTGACGGGAGCGGGCCACGAATCGATCACGCGGGATCCGCGGATTCGGGAATTGGTGATAAGCACGATTGAGCGGCTGCGCGCGGGATTATTGGCGCCCGCGACGGCGGAATTGCCAATTCCGTTAGAGGCTGGGCCAGCGAAGGCCGAATAGCGAGCTTGGCGTGATATTGATCGCGAAGCAGGACGCGCAGATCTTTCTTCCAATCGCGGAGAATTGAGATAGACTCGCGGACAACTGAGTTTCGGAACACCGTACGAACTGCGGTTGCATCGTGCGGCTCCCTCGGCGTCAACCGCGTGCTGAAGTCTGGCACTTGCCGGTCAGGTGGATCACACAGTCCGAAACTGCAACGTAGACGCGGACGGGGAGACATCATTCAATGAAAAAACTGCTGATGGTAGGCGTGTGGTGTGGTGTGTTCATCGGCGTGGTGGGAGTGCAAGCGCAGGTACAGGTGCAGGAGACGGCGTTTGTGGCACCCAAGGGAAATGCGTTTGTGGCGGGGAAGACTTCTCCGCTATCGACCACGAGCATGTTTTTTCCACATAACTGGATACGCGGATACACGGATTTTCAAGTGGCGCCTTCGCACAACGAGCCGGATATGGGGCGGTGTGCCTTTCCTCAGCCTGAGAGCGCTGGCGGCCTGGCGTCGAATTGCACCGCGTATGCGCGATATTTGTTCAGTGGCTATCTGGAACTGCAGCCGATTGGGCGGGGCCCGGCGAAACACTTTTTCCTGTTCCTGGAGCCGAAGATGTCGTTTGGGAAGAATATTCCGCAGGTGAGTTACCTGGCGTCGATGGAGCCGATTGCGTTTGATCGTTCGGTGGGCGTGGGATTTCAGTTGCCGCATGGGCTGGAGGTGCGGTTGACGCAGCATCAGGTGGATTATCTCGGAAGATATTCGCGGTATTTGGGTCCGGCGGATTTGCGAACGAATGGGCCGTATGGATTGTATTCGACGGTGGGAGTGCGGTGGTCGTTCGGGGGATATTCGCAGGCGGGGCGGACGTACTGATTTTGCAGGACGATATATCGCGGGGCTGACGCCCCCATTTTCTCAATAGCAATTAAGGAAGGGTAAGGTTGCGCGGGTGCGAATGTGTGTGCGCGTGCCAGGGCCGAGGTGTGCGTGGTGTGGTCCACGGGGCGGGGGTGTATACTCACGAGCCGTTGGCGGGAATTTTAAATGACGAGGAGAAATTTATGATGCTGGATTGGAATGAATATCAGAAACAGATTGGCGCGCAGCTTACGGATTTTATGAAGTTGACGCCGGATTCGGTGCGAGGGTACCAGGCGCTATCGAATGCGAACGCGAAGAATTCGCACCTTGGAGAAAAAGTGCGGCAGTTGATTTCGCTGGCGGTGGCGGTCACGACGCGGTGCGACGGTTGTATCACGGTGCACAGCGATGCGGCGGTGAAGGCCGGAGCGACGAAAGAGGAAATTGCTGAGGCACTGGGAGTGGCGATGGCGATGAATGCCGGGTCGGCGCTGATTTATTCGCTGCGGACGATGGATGCGGTGAATGCGAAGTTGGGGGCGGGAGCAGCGGGGAACGACTGAGGTAAGGTTACGGAGAGAAAGAGACGCGAAAACCCACGCGCGAAGGACACACCGAAGACGTTCGTTGCCTTGGGGTGAGACTTTCTTGCCGCTGAATGCGAAGAGGGATTCCTCACTTCGTCGCAATGACGATGTGGTGCTTGAGCGGGAACGGATTGATCAGGTTGATGGATCAGGAGCGGCGGCGGTTGGTGCTTAGGAAGGAGCTGAGCAGGGAGATAACGAAGAGTCCTAGTACGGCTACGGTTAGGATGACGACTATCATTCGGGTCCCTCCGGACACGTTAGGTAGATGCAGGTGAGGTTCCATTTGGGTATGCGTTGTTTTCAGTGGATTAGCGGGAGGGACGGAGCGGGTAAAGGATGATTTAGGGGGCGGTTGTGTGCAAATGAATGCACTGGAAATACAGGGTTTTATGGAGGGTGCGCCGGTTGGGGTTATCCCGGGAAATCGAAGAGGGATCCATTCGCCGGGTCACTCCGCTCAGGATGACGGTGGGTTTTTCTTCCGCGCCGCCTTCCGGCGTGGCCGGGGAACGCAGAAGGGGCACCAGTCCCGATGGACCGTTGAACGACGTGTTGTGGCTCTACTGTTGGGTGGTTGATTTTGAAGTTATCTTGGGTCGGCTGGCAGCCGGCGCTACAGATGGGGGGCTAAAGCTTAGGTTAGGGGCGGGGTCGTGAGATTGTTCGTAATCGCTCCGCTGTGCGTCGGCTGTGCCACAAGAGCGCCGGGATGCTCGGGGTCCTTCGAACTATGAGCTGCGGCAGAGTTGTTTGGCTAGGTTTTGCTTAGGTGGATGGAGCCGTCGCCGGTGCGGACTACTATGGTTTGGCCGCCGCCGTTCATGCGCCCGGTGATGCGGGAAGAGCTGAAGGTGCCTTCGACGGTGACGGGAATGCCGAGACTGATGTGACCGTCGTGGGTGCTGGCGTCGATGTTGGCCTGGAGATCGCCGGGAAGATCGACGTCGATGCTGCCGTCTCCGGCGTGGAAATTCCAAGATGAGGCGACGCGGGAGCCGGGGCGCGCGCGCAGGGTGATGCTGCCATCGCCGGTATGGGCATTCACGACGTCGAAGCGGCCTTCGATGTTGATGCTGCCATCGCCGGCAGAAGCGTCGACGTTGCCATCGAGATCTTTGCCTTCAATGTGACCATCGCCGGACTTCATGCGGACGGTGCCTTTGCCGCCGACTACGGTGATGCTGCCATCGCCAGTTTTAATATCGACATTTCCATTGAGAGCATCAGCTTCGACCGAGCCATCGCCGGAGGTGACTTCAAGGTCGGTGTCTTTGGGCATGTGGACTTCAACGCGCAGGTTGGCGTGGCGCACGCCCCAATTGAAAATGCCGCCGCTGGAAGTCTTGGCGACGACTTCGACCTGGTCGCCATTTTGCGCGGTGGAGACGCGGAGGTCGCGGTCGAGCTTGTAACCGGAGTAGACCACGCGAACTTCGATTTGTTTGATGTCGCCGGTGGAAACGCGGACGGCGCCGTCGTCGGTCAGGACGCGAACTTTGGAGTGGCCGTTGACGGGAAAGGTTTTGGTGACTTCTTCGGCGCGGGAGAGTTGTGCGGAGGCGAAGAGCAAGGCTGCGGCCAGGGGCAACGCGGTAAGGGCGTGCTTGATTAGAGGGTTGCGACACTGGGTGGTCATTCGGCCTCCGCTAGGATGTTCATGGCGTTCTGCAATATAGAACGTAGATGTGGGCAAAAAAGTTCCCTTGATTGTTGAGGGGAAAAGATTACCACAGAGGTCGCTGAGGGGCCGCAGAGGGAACGGAGAGGTGGAGATGAGATTGAGGTTTTGCTGCGATCTCTCCGCTGCGCGTCGGTTGAAAGGCGCCGACGCTCCGGTCGAGATGACAGCGTTAAAGACCACCACAGAGTTAGCAGGGGGCCGCAAAGCGCGCGGAGACATTCAGGCGCGAAACGGCGTTTACTTCTTCTATTGGGCTTTGGCTGCGGTCTTTTGGGTTTGCCCTGGTTTGGGGCGGAGGGCTTTCAAGAAGTCGGCTACTGGGAGAGTGTTGAGGACGTCTTTTTTCTCGAGCCAGCCGCGCCGGGCCATGGTTACGCCGTAGCGAATGAAGCTCAGGTGGGAGGTGCTGTGGGAGTCTGTGGAGATGACGACTTTGACGCCGCGATCTTTGCACATGCGGAGGTAGACATCCTTGAGGTCGAGGCGGTCGGGATAGGAATTGCACTCCATGGCGACGCCATGCTTGGCGCAGGCAGCGAGGATTTTTTCCATGTCGTAGTCGAAACCTTCGCGGCGGAGGAGCAGGCGGCCGGTGGGATGGGCGATGATTTGGGTGTAGGGATTCTCGATGGCGGCGAGCATGCGCTCGGTCATGGCGGCGCGATCTAAATTGAAATAGGAGTGGATGGAGCAGACCACGACGTCGAGTTGGGAGAGGATTTCGTCGGAGTAATCAAGCGTGCCATCTTTGAGGATGTCGACTTCGGAGCCGACCAGGACGCGAATGCCGAGTTTTTTGGCATCGGCTGCGCGAAGGCGTTTAATGTGTTCGGTCATGCGTTTTTCGTCGAGGCCGTTGGCGACGGTGACGCATTTGGAGTGATCGGTGATGGCGATGTATTCGTGGTTGAGGGCTTTGGCCCATTCGGCCATTTCCTCGATGGAATTTTTGCCATCGGATGCGGTGGTATGCATCTGGAGATCGCCTTTAATGTCGCCAAGCTCGATGAGTTTGGGAAGTTTGTGTTGTTCGGCAGCGGCGACTTCACCGCAATTTTCGCGCAGTTCGGGCGGAACAAAATCTAATTTGAGCTTGGCGTAGATCTCTTCTTCGGTGCGACCGGCGACGCGGCGACCCTTGGCGGGCATGGCTTCGGGAGCAGACTTGGAAGGAACGACGCGGAGGCCACTGGCAGCGGCGGCTTTGGAGGAGGCGTTTTGCGTTTCGGACTTTGCGGCGCCGGATAGCTTAGCGCCTTTTATCGGAGTGACTTTTGGAGATGGCGCGGGTTTGGATTTCTCGGGCGCGTCGGGCAGCATGGCGAGTTCGTATTCGTTGAGGGTGTAGCCCATGTCGAGGGCGCGACCACGTAAGGCGACATTGTGTTCTTTGGAGCCGGTGAAGTAGAGCAAGGCGGCGCCGAAATTTTCCTTGTCGAGCAGACGCACATCGACCTGTAAGCCATCGCGCAGCGTGAAGCTGACCTTATTTTCGCCGTGGGCCAGCGTTTGATCGATGCCGGGATATTTGAGAATGTGATCCGCGACTTCGTCGACTTTTTTCTGGGAAGAGTGGCCCGGGGCCATGGTGACGAGGAGATCAAGATCGCCTACGGTTTCTTTGCCTCGACGAAGTGAGCCCGCAGGCGTGACCGATTCGACGGTTTTGCCGGCGCGCTGAATATATTCGGCGAGGGCGGTGGCTTCGGCTTCCGCGACGTGGAGATGGAAGCGGCCGGTGGAGCGCTTGAAGACCTCGACGGCTTTGAGAATGTTTTGTTCGCTCTTTTCGCCGAAGCCGGGGACGTCGCGGAGTTTACCCTCTTTGGCGATGCGTTCGACATCGTCGACGCTGCTGGCTTGAAAATGGCTGAAGAGGAAGGCGACTTTTTTGGGGCCGAGGGATTGGAGATTGAGGAGTTCGAGAATGCTCTCGGGATATTTTTTGAGGAGTTTCTGGCGGAGGCTGTAGTCGCCGGTTTTAACGATTTCAGCGAGATGTTCGACCATGCGTTCGCCAATGCCTGGAAGTTCTTTGAGTTTATCGGGAGATTCGACCATTTGGGCGATGGAATCGGGAAGGCCTTCGATGAGTTCGGCGGCTTTTTCGTAAGTGCGATAACGGCCGATGATGGCGCCATCGATTTCGAGGAGTTGGGCAGTCTCGCGGAGGACGCGAGCAATTTGTCGGTTATCCATGGGCGAATTATATCGCTGGGGCGTTGGAGATTTCCATTGAAGAGAAAAAGAGAACTTAACGCAGAGACGCAGAGAGCGCAGAGAAAAGACAAGGAAAATTAGCGCGGGAAAATTTGAGAAGAAACAGAAAACGGCGGGAACTGGACTGGTTCACGCCGTTTTATGAAAACCGAGCTCTGGATCAAGCTGGTTTGCTTACGTTTGCTGCTTGCGGGCCTTTCGGGCCCTGGACTATTTCAAATTCGACGGGATCACCTTCCTGCAACGTGCGGTAACCATCGCCGACGATCGCGGAATAGTGGACGAACACATCGGGACCGTCTTCACGGCCAATGAATCCGTATCCTTTCGAATTATTGAACCACTTTACTGTACCTTGCACTTCGTGTCTCCTTTGGCAGGTGACTCTTGGGGCGGAACAAATGAAGCAATCGCCGCCATGAGCACGAATTGCCGCGGAGTGTATCAAATCGAAAGGGGAAACCCATAGGGCAAAGTTGGGAATTTTTCCAATGCTGTGCATTAATATGCGAAGATAAATTTTCCTTCAGATTTCTCATGAGGATGAGTAGTGTTTGAATCCCAAGCAAAAATCGATTGAATTGGAAGTATTTGGTTGGAATCCTTACCGGAGAGCCCGCGCGGGCTTACGTAGAAAGTTCATATAGTACAAAATTCCGGCGACGGATTTGGCGTCGTGGAGCTTTCCTTGCTTCAACATTTGTTTCAATTCTTTCAGACTGTAAGCGTGGGCCTCGATTTTTTCGTCGGCTTCGGGCTGGGCAGGGCCGGGAGTGAGTCCTTCGGCAAGTAAAATGTACATGCGCTCTTCGAGAAATCCGGGAGTGGGGAAGACATCGAGGAAGACAGAAAAGCGCCTGGCGCGGTAGCCGGTTTCTTCGAGGAGTTCGCGGGCAGCGGCTTCTTTGGGAGTTTCGTTGCCATCCATGCGTCCAGCAACGAGTTCCCAGAGGAAATCGCGGGTGGCATGGCGGTACTGGCGAATCATGACGATGCGTTCGTCTGGGAGAACTGGGAGGACGACGACGGAGCCGGAATGCATGATGACTTCGCGCGTGGTCTGTACGCCACCGGGCTCAATGACTTCATCGCGGCGAACGCTGAAGATGGGGCCACGGTAGACGATTTCACTATTGACGATTCTTGCTTTGGCCTTGGGCATGAAGCCTCTTTCGGGGAGTCGAGTGAATCTCGAATGATACCTGAAGTGTGAGGATTCGGAGGGAGAAGAAAGGTGATTGGCGGCGAGATTGATGTTTGGCGATGAAGAAGAGATCGAAGAGGGATCCATTCGACTGCGTTCCCCGGCCGCGATGGAAGGCATCGCGGAGGAAAAAGGCCGGGTCACTCCGTTCAGGATAACGTGTGGGTTGCTCGTAGAAGGCGATTGCTTCGTTTGACATCTCAGTCCCTCAGGGGCTAAAGCCCCATTTTTGCTGGCTCCGTAGGTGGCGGCTGAAGCCGCCACCTACAAACCGTTTGAGCGATTCCCCAGACGCTCGTTCTTGCCGCGATCCCTTGTATCTGGATAGAGGCGGCAAAGAGTAGTGGAGAATGTCGCTCCGCTACGTGCCGGCAAACGGCGCCAACCCTTCGGTCGGGATGACAGTACCGCTCGATGCTGGGCGAGAGCCGGCGAATGAACGACCTACAAAAGCGGACGGGGGTGGGTGGGGCGGGGTATACTCTGGCGGTCTAATTATGGCGATCAATACAATTATTGTGGATGACGAGAAGCCGGCTCGGGAAGAGCTGGCGTTTTTGTTGAAGGGCTTTCCTGAGATTAATTTGGTGGGGCAGGGGAAGAATGGGATTGAAGCGGTAAGCCTGATTAAGGAACACGCGCCGGATTTGTTGTTTCTGGATGTACAGATGCCGGGGCTGGACGGATTTGGCGTGCTGAAAAAGCTGGTGGAGCGGAAACTGAAGGTGCCACACATTGTGTTTGCCACGGCGTTTGATCACTATGCGGTGCAGGCGTTTGATGTGAATGCGGTGGATTACGTTTTGAAGCCGTTTGATAAGGCGCGGATTGCGAAGGCGATTCAGCGGGCGCGGCGGGAGATGGATGCGCACGTGAGTCCGACGGAACGGCTGGAGCAATTGTTTAATCAGCTTGGGGCGGGAAAGCCGCAGGCGACGGCGCCATCGAAGATCATGATTAAGTCGCAACAGCGGATGCTGCTGGTGGATGCCGAAGATTTGGTGTTCGCGGGGATTGAGGATGGGCTGATCACAGTGATGTCGAAGGAAGTGGAAGGGTCGTCGAATTACCGGACGCTCGAAGAGTTACACGCGGCGCTGGATTCGGATTCGTTTTGGAGGCCGCATCGGTCGTTTCTGGTGAATATTCACCACATTAAGGAAGTGGTGCCGTGGTTTAAGTCGAGCTTCATGATCAAGATGAATGATAAGAAGCAGACGGAGATACCGGTGTCGCGGCAGCAGACAAAGAGGTTGCGGGAGTTGTTTAAGCTGTAGGTCTGTAGGGTAATCGAGAAAATTTGGTGAAGCGAGCAGCGGAGAGTGGGTGGAGGTGTGCGCGTTGATTTGGGCGAGGTCTGGAGATTTTGTTGTGCCGGCTGGCAGCCGGCGCTACAGATCGATTAGCGATATGCAATGGAGATTAGAAGAGTTTTACGGCTAGGCGTTGGGGGTGGGTGCCTATGGGGATCATAGTTAGAAGGCTGTCGGTGCGGGTGCGGATGATGGCGAGATCGCCGGAGGATTCGTTGACGACGAGGAGCATGGTGGCCTTAGCTCCGGATTCGGATGGATCAAAACGCATGACAGCGGGTTCGGCGCCGACGTTGATGGGACGACCGAGACGGCGATTGATGTAGTCGAGAGGCATGACGCGGGCGGCGGCGCGATCGGCGACGTACATTTCGGCAGCGTCGGGATCGATGATGGCGTTGGATGGCTCGGAGCCGAGCAGCATGGAGTCGCCGACTTCGTGAGTCCAGGTGTCGATGGCTTGGAGACCGTGAGCTTCAGGGGAGATGACGTAGAGTTCGCCGCCATCGGGTTTGAGCAGCATGGCGGAAGGCTTGCCGGCAAGTTCGAGATTGGCTACCAGCATGGAGCGCTTGAGATCGACGACGGAGAGGCGATTCTGCGCGCGGCTCATAACGAAAGCTGTGGCGCTGTCTTGGGTGATGGCGACTTCGTCGGGCTGCGGGATGACGGGGACGGAATTGAGATGGCGAAGGGTGGGGGCGTCGTAGATGCCGAGTGTGGAGGCGCGGCGATTGACGACCAGGAGGAACTTGCTGTCGGGCGTGACGCGGGCCTGGATAGGTTCGGCTTCGGTGGGCGCACGGCCAACGATGGTGCGCAAATCGCAATCGATGGCGAAGACCTGATTGGTGGTGGCGGACGTGGTGTAGGCGCGGCGAGAATCCGCAGAAAAATCGAGCGAGTAGGGAAGCGGGCCGGTTTGGATACGTGCGACGACCTGGTTGGAATGGGTGTCGAGAATGAAGACGAAGCCAGCGGCGGAGCTGACGCCCCAGATTTCGTCGCGTTTGGCGTGTTCGCGCATGTCGGCGATGCCGGGGGCGACGAAGATTTTCTGGATGGGGTGGAGCGAGACGAGATCGACGACGGTGATGTTGCCGTCGATGGTGGAGACGTAGGCGTTGAGGTGCAGGCCGGGGCGGAGGAAGGAGGGGCGATGCTCGCGGAGGAGAACGACGGCGGCGAGGACGAGGAGGATGGAGAGGACGAAGTAGGCGCGGAAGTTTTTGCGATGGGGCATGGACGGAATGAGTTTACAGAAGAGAGGGGGAAGTTGACAGGGAAGGAGAGGTGGAGTTGAGGAGTTCAGAAGTTTAGGAGTTCAAGAAATGCGAGAGGAAAAAGATAACGCTGAGGCGCAGAGGACGCGGAGATTCGCGGAGAAGGCTGAGTCGTGGGAAATCGAAGAGGGATTCCTCGCGTCGAAGACTCCGCTCGGAATGACGGGCCCGGGATCGATTAGTTGACGGTGTGGTGGACTACGGAGGCGATTTGTTGGACTTCTTGGAAGAGCTGAGCATATTCGGAGGGGAGGATGGATTGGATGCCGTCGGAGAGGGCTTTTTCGGGTTGGTGATGAACTTCGACCAGGAGGCCGTCGGCGCCTACGGCAGCTGCGGCGAGGGACAGAGGAAGAACTTTGTGGCGCTTGCCGGTGCCGTGGCTGGGATCGACGAGGATGGGAAGATGGCTGCGTTTTTTTACGGCGGGAACGACGGCGAGGTCGAGGGTGTTGCGAGAAAAGTCGGAGAAGGTGCGGACGCCGCGTTCACAGAGCATGACGTTGTAGTTGCCTTCGCTGAGGATGTACTCGGCGGCCATCAGGAATTCATCAAGGGTGGCGCTCATGCCGCGCTTGAGGAGCACCGGCTTTTTAGCGCGTCCGGCGCGTTTGAGAAGAGAAAAGTTCTGCATGTTGCGGGCGCCGATTTGAATGACGTCGGCCCACTCGTCGACGAGGTCCAGGCTTTCGTTATCGATGGCTTCGGTGACGATGCCGAAGCCGTAGGTGTCGCGAACTTTGGCGAGAATTTTTAGTCCGGCTAGACCCAAACCCTGAAAACTGTAAGGCGAAGTGCGTGGCTTGTAGGCGCCACCGCGGAAGAGCCGCACGCCGGTGGGCTTGAGTTGCGCGGCTACGGCGAGGCATTGCTCTTCGGTTTCGACCGCACAGGGACCGGCAATCATGGCGAGATGGCCGCCACCAACGAGGACGTCGCCGCTGGGAGTAGGAATGCGGACGACGGTGTCTTCCTGTTTGACGTCGCGACTGACTAATTTGTAGGGCTTGGTGACCGGGATGCACTCGATTACCCCGGGCATGGATTCGAGGAAGCCGAGATCAACGGCGCCGTTATTGCCGGTGATGCCGATAGCGGTTCGGCCAGATCCAGGAATGGCGTGGGCTTTGAGGCCGAGCGATTCGATACGTTCGCAGACTTCGCGAACCTGTTGCTCGGAGGCGTGAGATTGCATGACAACCAGCATGGTGTCCTCGATTGATGCGGAATGAATAGTTTACATGAAAACGGAATGCGAGGCCGGAGTCGGAGAAAGCTGGAGCGGGGGTGTGGTCGAATCGTCGGTTCAGGAAACAAACTGGCGGAGGGGCGCAACTTCGCTTGCGTGTGACGTGCGAACCGTATATACGATTTCAGGTAAGAGGGGCAAGATTGCCCACCGCGTGTCCTGGGGACAGTGAGGAGATGCGGTGGGCGTAGTTTTTGGTGAGGACGGGTGATTCCAAGCGTGCGGTGGTTACACGTAACCGAGAGCGAAGACGGTGATTGCATGGGAAGAAGTATTGCCGCGATCCCTCCACTGCACGCCGGCTGAAAAACGCCGACGCTCCGGTCGGGATGACAGATTGGAGGAAGGGTCGATTCGGCGGGATACACAACAACGGGGAAGGCAATTACAATCGCGGAATTTCTTTGGAGGTGGGGCGATGAGGCTTTGGGGAGTTCGCGGAGTTGCATTTATTGCGGCTTGGTTGCTGCTGGCGGGGGCGTGTATGGCGCAGATGCCGGCGGGGAAGCTGTTGGTGGTGAATAAGGGCGACAGTGCGCTGGCGATTGTGGATGCGGGGACGATGGATAGCGTGAAGGTGGCGACGGGACCCGTGCCGCATGAGGTGGCGGCGTCTGCGGATGGGAAGTTCGCGGTAGTGACGAATTATGGGGCGCACCAGGATGGCACAACGATTTCGGTAATTGATTTGACGACGCGGAAAGAGACGCGCGTGGATCTGGGAGGACTGCGCGGGCCGCATGGCGTGGTGTTTTTTGATGGCAAGGCGTGGTTCACGGTGGAGGGGAGTAAGAAGATTGCGCGCTACGATCCCACGACGAACAAGATTGATTGGACCCATGACATCGGGCAGGAACGCACACACATGCTGGTGATCTCGAAGGACGGGCATTCTATTTACACGTCGAACGTGAATTCGGATTCGGTAACGGTGGTGACGGCGAACACGGACAAATCGCAATGGACGAATACGGTGGTGAAGGTGGGGAAGGGGCCGGAGGGAATTGATTTGTCGCCGGATGGGATGGAAGTTTGGTCGGCGAATTCGGGAGACGGGACGGTGTCGATTATTGATACGGCGACGAAGAAGGTGAAGCAGACCGTAAATGTGGGGACGAAGCATTCGAACCGGTTGAAATTTACGCCGGATGGGAAACTGGCGCTAATTTCGGATCTGGGGAGTGGGGATCTGGTGGTGATGGACGTAGCGTCGCGCCAGGACGTGAAACGGATGAATCTGGGGAAGAACGCGGAAGGGATTTTGATTTTGCCGGACGGGTCGCGGGCGTTTGTGGCGGTGAGTGGAGACAACAAGGTGGTGTTGGTGGATTTGAAGACGTGGGCGGTGGCGCCGCAGAGTTTGCGTGGGAATGATCCGGATGGGATGGCGTGGGTGGAAAAATAGAGAGAACTGGAAAATCGAAAATGGAAAATGGAAAGTCGGCTTAGGCCTGGACGGTTGGCGATGCGGCTGTGGTCGAAGAGGGATTCCTCACTTCGTTCGGAATGACGTGGTGGTGGACCGAACGAGAGGAGCCATGGGTTAGGTCTGCGATGAGTTGGGGAATACCTCGCCCCAAAGGGGTGAGCTACCGGGTTGGTTGGGGCGGTATGTTATAATTTGGGATTCAGGACATCTAAAAGTTTTGGACTGTATGCCCGAATTTCCACTTATTGAAAACACGACGTTTGACCCGGAAGACGAGTACCGGCCAGAGCCGGAGCCTGAGCCACAGGAACCCGCGTGGATGGATGGGAGTCTGCGAATTGGGATCCACACGTCGATAGCGGGGAACTACTTGAACGCGCTGGAATCGGCGCGGAAGCTGGGCTGCACGGCGCTGCAGATCTTTTCGGCAAGCCCGCGCATGTGGCAAGGCGCGTCGGTGCGGATCCCAGAATCAGAAGCGAAGGTATTTCGCGCGCGGCGGCAGGAGTTGGGCCTGGGACCGCTGGTTATCCACGCAAATTATCTGGTGAATCTGGCGGCGCCGCAGCCGATGTTGCGGACGCGGTCGATTCAGGCGTTCTACGAAGAGTTGGTTCGCGCGGTGTCGCTGGGCGCGGATTTTCTGGTGGTGCATCCAGGATCGCGCGGGGAGATGAGCGTCGAGTTGGCGATTGCCACGATTATTGAATCGATCAAGCAGGCTGCGCGGCGCGTGCCGATGAAGCGGCTGCGGATTTTGGTTGAGAACACGGCGGGGATGGGCTCGTCGGTGGGATCACGGTTGGAAGAAGTGGCGCATATTTTGCGCGGGCTGAAGGATTTGAATGTGGGCGCGTGTCTGGATACGGCGCACTTGTTTGCGGCGGGATACGACATTCGCAGCGAAGCGGGTTTGACGAACACGATTTCGCATATCGACCGGACGATTGGGCTGGATAACGTTCCGGTGTTTCACGTAAATGATTCGAAGATACCGCTGGCGGGGCGCGTGGACCGGCATGAGCACGTGGGCGAAGGGAAAATTGGCGAAGAAGCGTTGATGCGATTTTTGCGGCATCCGCGGATGAGCGCGATGCCACCGGAAGGCGTGTTGGGGCGGACGTTTTTGCTGGAGACGCCGATTGATGATCCGGGGGACGATCGGCGCAATGTGGCGCGGCTGTGGGAATTGGCGGGATTGAAGGATGTGGCGCCGGCGGCGGAGAAGGGTTTTTCGATGATGACGCCGTCGATGAAGAAGTTGCGGGCGAAGCTGGCGAAGGAAGGGAAGAAGGTAGGGAGTTCGCGGGATTTGCCGGCGGCGAAGGTGAAGAGGAAAAAAACGGCAAAGAAGAAGAAAAGATAACGCAGAGGCGCAGAGGGCGCGGAGATTCGCAGAGAAGAGTGCGCGAGTTTTGGGAAGGCCTCACCTCTGAAGGGGTGAGGTACAGGGGCGGAGGGGTTCGGTGGGGGACTACAACCCGCAGGCGATTGAAGCAAAG
>Ga0210396_10002638_pt1 | contig 18199 bp, 15 predicted proteins | sample IncBWH17OmetaG_FD_155466 | JGI IMG/M metagenome (GOLD analysis project Ga0210396, IMG submission 155466) | Forest soil microbial communities from Barre Woods Harvard Forest LTER site, Petersham, Massachusetts, United States - Inc-BW-H-17-O ... | reverse complement strand
GGCCGAGCTTGGGGCCGCTCTTGTTGATTGCCGGTATCAGCTTGTCCGGCGACATCCGTTCATCGGCGCCGGCATTGAGCAGGAAGCGGATGAACCGTTCGAGATTGAGATTGTTGGACGGCATGCCGGGAATGATGTGCCTGCCGGTCGACTGCTGCCCGCCCGAATCGGTCATCGTGGCGTTGACGGTGCCGGTGTGGCAGGTGGCGCAATTGAACCAGACCACATCGACATTGCGATAGGTGCGGCGCGAAATGCCGACCGGCAGGTCGCGTTGCTTGCCATCGGCGTCGTTCTCGTAGAGAAAGCCGAACGCCGAATAATCCTGAAGGCCGCCGAACTGTTCCGGAAACAGCGTCGGCAGGACGTGCCAAATACGGTACGGGATTCCGCTATGCGGCTCGGCGCCGATCGAGCCGTATTTGAATTGCTCGACATTGTCGGCGTAGTACGGCGTACGGTTCTGCACCAGTTGCCAGAGCAGGATCACGCCGAGGACCGCGCCGACGATGCCGATCAGCGAGACGATGGCCAGCAAAATGTAGAGAGGGGTGAGGAGACGCCAGCGCCGATGCAGCGCCTCCTGGACGGCCGTGACCGGCTGTTCGTTGATCATGGCGACACCTGCTCCGGTGTGGGCACCTGCAGAGTTGGATGCGTGTTGTAGATCGTCATCAACTGCTCGACCATGGCGTCGTGATTGGCAAAGCGCAGCGGTTCGTAGCAGCCCATGGTATTTTTCGGCGCATTGAGCAGGCAGCGGTTGCAATAGGTGCAGGGCGACGGCGGCAGATCGTGACCGGCGGCCCAGTATTTCGGCAGATCGGGATTGGCGATCAGCGAGCGCGCGATCGACACACCGTCGCAGGCGCCGGAATCGATCGCATTGCGGATTCTCGCGGCGTTCTGCCAACCGCCGGTGGAGATCACCGGGATCTTGACCGCGGCCTTGATGGCGCGGGCCTCGTCCTCGCCGACGCCTTCCACCGGCCGGCCGCGCTTCATGCGGAACCAGATCCAGTAGAAGATCGGCCGCAGGATCGGGTAGCGAAACAGGAAATAATTGCGGAACGTGCTCACGCCCGACGAGATCATCGCGTCGTAGGTCGCGGTGATGGTCTCGAAAGAAAAGCCGCCGGGTGGATTCAAGGGATGCGGGAACAGGCTGCCGGTCGAGACATGCATGGCATCGGCGCCGGCCGCCTCGCACCACTTCGCAATCTGTATGCTGTCGTCGAGCGTGTTGCCCTTCTTCTCCCACGGCACGACATTGTTGTGATCGACGGCGCTGATCTTGACCTGAAGATGAAATTTACTGCCGACTTTGGCGCGAATGGCCGAAATGACGTCGAGCAGAAAGCGGGCGCGGTTGGTCAGCGAACCGCCGTAGTCGTCGGTCCGATCGTTGATCCCCGAGCTCAAGAATTGGGTAAACAGATAGCCGTTGGCGGCATGAAGCTCGACGCCGTCGAGCCCGGCCTCGCGTGCGCGCCATGCTGCGCTGGCGAAGGCATCGATGGTGTGATGGATTTCCTCGATCGTCATCGCGCGGCACAAGAAGCCGTGCAGCGTTTCCTTTTTACTGGTCGACGATAAATTCACGCGCGCGTAATTGTGCACGCCGGGAACGTCCATCTGCCGGCCGGAATGCGACAGCTGCATGATGAACTTGCAGTCGAAGCTGTGCACGGCCTCGCCGAGCTTCTGCCAGAGCGGGATGTATTCGTCGCGCTCCATAGTCGCATAACCCGCAATGATCCGGCCCGCCATCAACACCGGAACGTAGGATGAGATGATGGCGCCGGCGCCGCCTTTGGCGAATTTGCATTCCCAATTTATGCGCGTTTGCGTCAGCGAGCCGTCGTCATTGTCGAAGCGCCCGGAAACGCTCGAGCGGAAGATCCGGTTCTTGATCTCAAGATTGCGAAACTTCAACGGCGTGAAAATGATGTCCTGGGTCATGCGGCATGAATCTCCTATAAGCTCCGGCGCCATACCGTCAGTAGGAGCGCCGTCACGAAGGCACGGGCCGGACAGGCGTTCCAGTGGCCGCGCATGAACACCATCTCCGAATCCGGTGCCTGTGCTCCCGCGGCTTCGAGCTGCAATATGATAACGGCGCCGGCAGGCAGCGGATTGCTGACGAACGGAGTCTCGAATGGCGCTTCGACGGTTCGTGGAACCTGCTTCGGCGGCGCTAGGCATTGGCCGAGCACGGCGTCGTCACTGAGCGACGATGCCGCTGGCTGTGCCCGCAATTGCCGCATTCGCGCCAATGCTTGAACGATGCCGTGCACGCCGATCGCGGTGCCATGCATGGTCCAACGGTCGTTTTTGGCGCGATCCACCAGCAAGTCCCGCGCCCGGCGCAGCTTGCCGGTGATCTGCCAGACGATCTGGACCGGCGAAAAGCCGTCGCGAAATCGGTCGATCAAATGAGCGGCTTTCCAGCTCGCTCGATCGGCGCGGTATAGCGGATCGAACAGGTTGCCGGCGATCTGTTGCGTCATGATAGCCGCGGCTTCATCATCGCCGCCGCCGCGAACGTAGCTGGCAAGCTCGCTGACCTGGGCGTCCGTCCACAGCGTCGCCCCATGCGCGGGATCGAGCGCTGCCGCCAGTTGCCGCTGCCGATTCGCGCGGACCTGGTCGCCGCGCGACGACAGCGAAGGCAGCGGCAGACCCATGATTTCGAACCAACGCCGGATGCGGCCGGTAATCAGCCGATTGACCAGCGGTCCGCGCGCGATGAAGTTGCGATCGACCTTGGGCTGGTCAGTGAGGGCGCGAATCTCGGCCGGATCGGCGACCAGCACCACATCGACAATTCCCGGCACGCGAATGCGCCGCGCCATAACTCAGTCCCCCGATTTCGGCCACGGGAAGAAACTATTTCGTACATTCGCCAGGGCGGGACCGAGGGAGGGAGCGTGGCGCAGCAGCACCTCGCGCATGCCGTTCTGCTCGACCCAATCGATTCCAGCCGGCGTGTAGACCTCGGGCGTGTAGTCGTCGGTCAGAAAGCGGTCGCTCTTGACGCGGCGCCCGGCCATGACGATGAAAATGCGGAACGCCGTGTCCGAGATTGCAAAGCCCGGCGGCTTGGTCTCGGCCAGCGTGCCGGTCAGCAGGTCGACGCGTTCGACGTCGCCATAGATTTTTTCCAGCTCCTGCTGCCACTGCACATTGTCGGTGAGCTCCTGGAAGGTCTTGGGCACGCTCATGCGCAACGAGCGTCGGAATGCGCAATAGCGTGGCACGCCGCGCTCGCGGTCGCGCAAGATGTCGGTCGCGGCGAGATCGGTCAGGACGCCCTGATCGATATTTTCAGGAAGCCGGCGCAAATGCGTGGGATAATTGTGCAGCACCGGCGCGCCCGAGTAGCTCGTGCCGATCGAATAGAGCACATCGTCGAAAGCCACCTTCCGGTTCACCTTGGTGGTGCCGCCAGCAAACAGATCGGCCATGGTGCAAGCGAGGATTTCTTTATCGTCAGCGTGCCGGCGGAACGAAAAATCGTCCGGAATGAGCGAGTGCAGACGATAGACCGCCGTGAACTCCTCGGTGATGGCAAACGGCGCGGCATATTGCTCGGCTGGAGAGGCCGGAATTCCGGAAAGCACCTCGTCGCGCGCCGGCCGGCCGAACGCCTTGAAGTAAGCCTCGCCAAGCGCGCCCCACCAGCTGGCACGCATGGCGTATTGCAACGTCGGCGACTGCAGCAGCGCCGGCGTCCACTCGGTGGTGTGAATCTTCACGATGAGCGCGGCATTGATCAGGCGGGCTTTTTGGAACAGCCATTCGCCGTCTCGCTCCGGATATTCGCTATGCAGGCGATCGACGATCGCATTGTGCTCGCGCGTAAACAGCGTGTGCATGGACGAAAGCCCGATCCACCAATTGCCGTTGATGGCGGCGAGTTCCTGGAGTGGATCGTCGTCGGCAGATTTCGGGTCGATCGGCAGGTGTCCGGTTTCGTCCAGATACAATTTGCCGTCGGGCAAAAGCACTTTGGCCGGCGAGCTGCGCACGCAATGCTGCATTGGCAGGTCGGAGCCGTACATTTGCGAGCCGTCCCACCAATGGGTGACGATGTTGCGATAGGTTGCCGGCCGGCCCTCGTCCGCCGGCCCGCGTTGGCGGTCCGGACAGGTACGCAGGATGGTCATTTCCGGCGTAGGCCAATCGTCGCCCTCGGGCACCGGGAAGCGCAGCGGCGGGCTCTCCTTGTCGTTGACGCCATGGCTCAGCCAATCGTGAACCATGAATTGCAGCCAAGCGGCCAAGAAGAGATTGACCGTCGTTGCCGGCACGAATTCGCGGCGCGCGAGCAAGTCGCGGCTGATCACGCGCGGATTGGGTTCGTAGAGGCCCGGCGGCTGTTCCCCAAAGGTCTGTTGCAGCGGTGCGTTGCGCCCAAAGCGCGTGTTCGCCATGCCCATCCAGGATTTCGACAAATCGTTGAATGCCCCGTCGGCGGTCCGGCAATTGCGGATGTCAAAATCGCCGGGAAGCGCCGGACCGGCGGGAGCGGTTTCGGTGTCGAACAGGTTGCGCCAACGCAAATCGATGCGGAGCGCCAGGAGATTCACGACGGCGAGCGGAAACGGCAGGCGATACCAGACTCGCCAACGGTTGATTGGGCGAAAAACCGCGGCGATCACCCGTTCAAAAAAACTGGCCACCATAACGCCACTCCATGCGCCGGCACGTTCCGGCGCTATCGAAGCTCGGCATCAGTACTAGTGCATCGCGTTGGAAGCGCTTGGCGGCAGTGCGTCGTGTCAGGGCAAGCGCCATGACGGGGGCCATTTACGACCGCTTTGGATTGCAATGTCGCCCGCATTCCGGCACCACGTGCTACGCGCGGCAACACCACCGCGCACGTGCAGACCGCTGCTACCTACTGCCGCAAAGTACAAAGGCTCAACCACAAGCATATTAGCGCGTTTGGCAGTATCCGCAAGAGTTCACTACCGTCGAGAAACGCCACCAAGATCCGCGGTTTCTGCCGTCCCGTAACCTTGCTTAAAGTTTTCATGACCTGAAGTCGCAAGGGGTCAACTCCGCGTGACGCTCGACAGCGCCACCGGGCCGACGCCTTGGCGGCGCTCGACTTTTCGCATGCAAAACTGCGGGCTATTCGCCTATTGTCCGGGCGTGAAGGGATCAGTCATGCTGCGAATAAAGCAAGCCGGCATTGGTGTTGCCGCCGCTCTCGCCGTGCCGCTATGGCTCGTGGCCGGCGGCGGCGTTGCCGTAGCGCAGAGCATACCGGCGCCGGGCCGTTATCTGTGCACCGGCGCGAGCGGAGGAATGGCGGACTTGGATTTCACCGTCGGCCCCGGCAACATTTACACCACGGTGAAAGGGTTTCGCGGCACCATGTCGGTCCATCCCGGCACCGGCAACGTCCTGTTCCACGGCGCGCCGCCGCAAGCCTCCTATCAGGCCCGTTACAGCCCGGGCCCGCCGCCGCAAGTTGCTTTGCTGACCGTGACGGGCGGCGCTAGTAGCGAGGCCGGAATCGTTTGTCAGATGCGCTGACGCGGGAATGGCGAAACAGCGCCTACAACGCCACCGGAAAGAAGTGATTGATCGCCGCCAGCACGACGAGGAGCGTAAGTCCGAGACTCAGGCTCCAGACGATCAGCTTTTTCTCGACCGGCAGCAATGGTTCGATGGGTGCGGTGCGCAGTTCCTCGCGCAGGTCGGATTCGGGGCAGTGCGACATGATAAGCTCCTGAGCCCACGATGACGTTTCGTGGCGCTTTAGCGTTTCTTCGCGGCGCAAGCTGCCAGAGTCTAACAAGAACCATTGCAAATCCCGCGACCCAATCAAACAAGATTGGATAATTGATTTCGCCACAGCATGGCGAATAGTCAATGCAGCGAACGAAAATAAGAGAGTCTTGTTTGAGCGGCGATGTTTTGGGCGAATGAATTCGCTTCGCGCCGGCCGTGCAGGAAAAGAATGTTTTGGCTCGCCATTGCCGCTGCCCGGCACACAACGACGATGCAGGTCGATTGTCGGCGACCCGCTTTTTGCGTAGAATATTCGCCCAGAAAACAGCGGCTACGCCGAACAACGAGAACGTCAAATGGCCGAAATTCCGAAATATGATCTTCTGCTGCGCGGCGGGCGCGTCATTTGCCCGGCGTCGGGAATCGACGGCATCCGCGATGTCGCCGTACGCGGTGGCCGCATCGCAGCGGTCGAAAAGACGATCCTGCCGTCGAGCGCGACCGAGGTGATCAACGTTTCAGGCAAGCTGGTGCTGCCGGGCCTGATCGACACCCATGCCCACGTCTATCAATACGTCACCGGCCGCTTCGGCCTGAACCCGGACATGGTCGGCGTGCGCTCGGGCGTCACCACAGTGATCGACCAGGGCGGTCCATCCTGCATGACGCTGCCAGGCTTTCGCCATTTTATTGTCGAGCCCGCCGCGACACAGGTTTATGCGTTCCTGTCCGCTTATCTGGTCGGCGGCCTCGAGGGCCATTACTACCCCAATCTATACAGCCCGGCCGGCGTCGATATCGACGCGACCGTCACCGCGGCCAACGCCAACAAGGACGTCGTGCGCGGCATCAAGGGCCATGCCGAGATCGGCGGCTTCGCGCGCTGGGGCATAAAAGTTCTGGAAATGTCGGCCGAGATCGGCCGCCGCACCGGCTTGCCGCTTTACGTACATTTCGGCACGCTATGGGGCTTGCCGGAGAGCGGCGCCAATGGCGAGGACGCCGATACGATTTTGGAACGGGTGATCCCGAAATTGCGGCCCGGCGACATTTTGGCCCATCCGTTCACGCGCCATCCCGGCGGCTTCGTCAACCGCCAGGGCGAAGTGCACAGCGTCATTCGCGCCGCCATCGACGCCGGCCTGAAGGTCGACGTCGGCCACGGCAGTCATTTCTCCTATCGCATCGCGCGGCACGCGCTTGCCGCCGGCATCGTGCCGCATACGCTCGGCGCCGACATGCATGGCTACAACACCGAAGTGCCGCCGCCTCCCGGCACGCCGGCCCAGCATGACGACGACGAGAACCATCCGTTCCGCGGCCAGGCCAAGTTCAGCCTGACGCAGGCGATGAGCTCGATGCTGGCACTCGGCATTGCGCTCGAAGACGTGGTGCCGATGGTGACCACGCATCCGGCGCAGATGCTTGGGCTCAGCGATCGTCTCGGCGCGCTGACACCCGGCTACGCCGCCGATGTCTCGGTGTTGTGGGACGACCGCGGCCGCTTCATCCTGCGCGACAACGAGGACACCAAAGTCGTCGCCGAGCGGCTGTTGCGCCCGGCCTTTTGCCTGCGCGCCGGCAAGCGCTTCGACGCCGACTCGCCGATCCTGCCGCAGGTCATCGCGGCATAGCGTCTGGAATAATGCGACGCGGCATGGGCGGGACCGGGTAGCGCCCGACCTTCGTGTTCCAATAGGCCCAGGAACGCTCGTCGATGATGCCGGGCGGCGCGCGTTCCAGCGCTTCTCGAAAATCATCGAGATCGAGATAGCGGCGAACTACGGCGATGTCTTCGAGCGTGCCGTAGGTCATCAGATAAGCGAGAAAGCGAATAGAGTTGGCCAACGCTTGTTCGGGCGGCTCGAACCACATCACCCGCGGGGCGACCGCAAGCAGGTCGTCATTATGGGGCAAGCGCTTCATCACGCTTTCCCGCGCGTTTTGAGAGGATTTAAGGCAGGCAATTTGGCCGGATCGGTTGAATACACAGCCTCACTAAGATAATGGCGTACGTTTCTTGGAAGCTCCGCTAGGCTTGGATCGTCGTGATAGGAAATGGCTTTGAGTGAAAGCAAAGGGTTGAACTGATCGCCATAGATGATGGCTCCGGCGGCAAGCATCGTGGGTAAAGATATCTTGGCCTTGGTCAACAAGGCGAATATGTCGAGATAATCCTTCACCTCCGCGCGTTGCAGAACGACGAAAGCCTTCGTGCCACTTAGGTCCAGAAGTGAGGCGACTTGGATTAGCGGTCCTTCCGCGAGCTCCGCAGCGGCAACTTGCCCAAGGTCAAAATTGCCGAAGAACTGCAGTTGAATCGGACCGCCGCGATCAACCGACACAGTTAGATTATTCGCAGCCGACTTGTGTACCTCTGCGCCTTTCAAATAGGGCACATTCTCCTGAAGTGAGCGTGGTTCGAATCTCATTGGCGAGAAGAAGTCGAAATCAAGGGAGTGACGGTGGCCCAGGCGCAGTGCAATCGCCGTGCCGCCGTAAAGAGTAAACTCAGCAGGCGTCTGCGCTAGTTCAGGCCAAAGGCGTTGCTGAGCGGCGGGCAGGATATCGAGGCGCGGCGTAAACACATTTGGCATGCGCCATTGTAGCTCATTTGACGCCGAAGCGGGAACACGGCGGCCCCCTTCTGGCGCAAAAACAATAACGTCAGATCAGGGGCTTGGAGCCGCCGTTCCTAAGCCGCCGGTTTGGTGAGCCGATCCATCTCGCGCTGCACCGGTTGGCGATAAAGCCGTTCCCGGTGCATCAACAGATCGGGCGGGCGATCAGTTGATGCACCTGCCGACGTCGCCGCTCGCGATCGGAGCCTCGGCGGTGCCGGGGGCAGCGGCCCGTCCGTCGAACAGGATCGAAAGCTGATTGGCGATGCCGAAATCGTCGGCGCCGCGCCGCCGCTCGTCGATGATTCGCGCGATATTCCACTCGTCGTGCGAGCCGTAGCTGAACGCGACCGAGGCACGCAGCGCGTAGTAGTCGCGGAATGTCCGTTTGCTGACCTTTTTCTCGTCGACGGCTTTTTTCAAATTCGGGTCGGTCGCCAGTCGTTGTTCGAAATAGGCGTCGATTTTTCCCATGTCGCCAGTACCGTCGAGCCCGAAAAATTTGCGGAACGCCGACGGCCCGACGAAATAGAAGAAATCGAAATCCTCGCCGAGCCCCTTGGGACCTTCGAGTATCGTGGTCCACATGAACATGTAGTCGGCGCCGGTGGCCGCCGGCGGCAGATTGCCCTCCGCCCCCGGATTGAGGATCCACGCGGAATTCGCCCCGAAGCGCTTTTCCAGATTGTCTTTGGTTAGTGCGGCGACATCCGTATTGACGCCGAAATAGCTGCCGCCCGCGGTCGACAACGGAATGCTCATATAGCCGATCGCTTTGTCATGCTTCCTTTGCTCCGCAATCAGCTGCCGGACGCGCGCGACATTGGCGTCGATCTGGATTCGAACGTCTGTATTGACGCAATAGCAGAGATCGATGGCGGTGCAGGCGGTGACGGTTCCGGCACGGGCGCCGACGGGCAGCGCGAGCGCGATCAGGATACCGGCGCAGAGTCCAAAAATCGAACAGGTCCGCGAGCTCAATACGCGCATGCCAACCTCCAGCATCGTTCCATTCATTCCGATGCTGCAAGTATTGCTAGAAAATCGAGAAATACAACCGTTGATTTAGGCCGCCTGCCTGGTGAGCCGATCCATCTCGCGCTGCACCAGCTGGCGATAAAGCCCTTCCCGGCGCATCAACAGGTCGGGCGCGCCGTCCTGGATGACCTCGCCGGCTTGCAGCACGACGATGCGGTCGAAATTGCGCACCGTGGACAGCCGGTGCGCGATGGCGATGACGGTGCGGCCTCGCATCAGGTAGCTGAGCGCCTCGCGGATGATTTCCTCGGATTCGCTGTCGAGCGCCGAGGTGGCTTCGTCGAGCAGCAAGAGCGGCGCGTCCTTGAGGAAGGCGCGCGCGATGGCGATGCGCTGGCGCTGGCCGCCGGACAGTTTTACGCCGCGGTCGCCGACAATAGTGCGCATGCCCGACGGCAGGTCTTCGATAAAATCGCAGCGCGCCGTGATCGCCGCTGCCATCACCTCGTCGTCGGAGGCTTCCGGCTTGCCGTAGCGGATGTTGTCCAGGACCGAGCGGTGGAACAGCGAGATGTCCTGCGGCACCACGCCGATGGCCTCGCGCAGGCTCGCTTGCGTCACGCGGGCGATATCCTGGCCGTCGAGCAGGATGCGGCCGCCTTGCGGGTCATAGAAGCGCTGCAGCAGCGCGAACATGGTCGATTTGCCGCCGCCGGAATGGCCGACCAGGCCGACCCGCTCGCCCGGCCGGAAGTGCAGGTTGAGATCGGTGAAAATCCGCTGGCTGTCGCTGTAGCGGAAATCGACCTCCTCGAATTTGACGCTGGCGCCGCGGCTGACCAATGGCTCGGCGGTCGGATGATCGCGCAGCTCGTGCGGTATCAGGAGCGTGGCCAGCGCTTCGGACAGCCGCGCGATGTGTTGCGTAATATCGACCAGCGCCACCGCGAGGTCGCGTGTCGCACTCAGCACCGATAAAGCCAATGTGCAAGCCAGCACGACATCGCCGGTCGTTGCCGTGCCTTGCTGCCACAGCACGATCGCCCACGCGACCAGGCAGAGCGTCAGCACGATCGTCACAACAGCATGGAAAATACGGAGCTTTTCCAGATAGAGCAGGCTTTTGCGCCGCGCATCCATTTCGCGGTCGACGGTGGCATCGAAGCGACGGTGCTCGCGGGCAAAGCCGCAGAACGCGCGCACCAGCGGCATGTTGCCGACCACGTCGACCATCTCGCCGTCAACGGCGGCGGCCTTGCTGGCAAAGTCGTGATGCAGCGGCCGCCCGGCGGCGGCGAGGCGGAACATCAGGCACACCATGATGCCGGCGACGACCGCGAGACCCAGGGCCATCTTCAGGCTGATGGTGCAAACCAGCGCGATCGCCGCGACCGTCGCCACGCATGGCGGCAGCACGTTCCACATGAACATGTTTTCGGCGGTGAAGATGGCGTTCGAGGTCGCCGTGACACGGCTGGTCAGCGTGCCGGGCAGGCGGTCGGCGAAATAGGCCGGTGAATGGCCCATCAGGTGGCGGAACAAATCGCGCCGCAGGTCGCTGGTCACGCCGGTGAAGGCGAAGTTGGCGATCCAGCTCGCCACGCGCCAGAGCAGATTATCCGCGGCAATCAGCGCGCCGAGCACAAGGAACGCCGTCCACACGCCGGCGGCATCGTGGCTGGACAGCATGTCGACCAGGAATTTTACGCCATATTGGGTGCCGACTGAGCAGGTCACCGCGGCCAGCACCGCGGCGAGGATGACCGCATGCGACACCGGCCGCAGCCGTACATAATGGAAGATGAAGGCGAGGGGGCGGGTGGCGTAACCACAAAGATCGGCCATGCGTATCGAAACTCCGCTCGCGAAATTCGCCGCCCCGAATCCTCACACAGGGTCACAACGCCGGGAACTCGCAAATGTACTAGCCGGCCGCACAAAAAAGTTCTGTGACGCGCCGCGCGGGCGGACCGTGTTCATTCCGTGTCAGCACCTCGACGCGCCGGTGACAATCGAGCGCCGATTTCGTGCATTCGGAATGACATCGCAGACGCGAAAAAGTTCCATGGTTTGCGAAAAATAAGTTCCACGCCGGATTTGAAATATTTCCGCCTTCGTTCGTTGTTGTCATTGCGTCGGGATATCGCGGGGCGACGGGGACATCTTTGCCGGGACCACACTGAGGAAAGGCCAATTCGATGCATATTGCGCAAATCGCCCCGTTAACCGAGGCGATCCCGCCCAAGCTTTACGGTGGAACCGAGCGCGTCGTGTCCTGGCTCACCGAGGAATTGATCGCGCTCGGCCACGAAGTGACGCTGTTCGCCTCTGGCGATTCGCAGACCTCGGCCAGGCTCGAGGCGGTGTGGCCGCGGGCGCTGCGGCTCGACGGCGCGGTGCGCGATCCGAACGCGCTACACATGATGATGCTGGAGCGTGTCTATCAGCGCGCGAGCGATTTCGACGTCCTGCATTTTCATCTCGACTATTATCCGTTTTCGCTGTTCTCCCGCCAAGCGACGCCGTTCGTGACCACGCTGCACGGCCGGCTCGATTTGCCCGAGCATCAGCCGGTGTTCGACACTTTCAACACGGTGCCGGTGGTATCGATCTCCAATTCGCAGCGGCGGCCGCTGCCGCAGGCGCATTGGGTGCGCACGGTGCATCACGGCCTGCCCGAGCGGTTGTTGACGCCGAAGCCGGTCAAGCCGAGCTATTTCGCCTTTCTCGGCCGCATCGCGCCGGAAAAAGGCATCGATCGCGCCATCCGCATTGCCCAGCATTGCGGCATGCCGCTCAAGGTCGCGGCCAAGGTCGACCGCGCCGACCAGGATTATTACGACGAACAGATCAAGCCGATGATCAAATCGAACAGCAATGTCGAATATATCGGTGAGATCACCGATAAGGACAAATCCGAATTCTTGAGCGGTGCCGTCGCGCTGCTGGTCCCGATCGACTGGCCGGAGCCGTTCGGCCTGGTGATGATCGAAGCCATGGCTTGCGGCACGCCGGTCATCGCGTTCAATCGCGGTTCGGTGCCGGAAGTGATCGACGATGGCCTTACTGGATTCATCGTCGAGGATATCAATGGCGCCATCGGCGCGGTCGATCGGCTGGATCATTTGTCGCGCGCGAAAATCCGCACGCACTTCGAGAAACATTTCACCGCGCGGCGCATGGCGCAGGATTATCTCGGCGTCTATCGCAGCCTCGCCGACCGCCTGGCGCCGCATCTGCGCCTGGTCACCGACGACGCGCCGGCGTTGTAGTTCATTCCGTCTCCTCCGGTCGCGTCTCGGGCATCAGCGACCACAGCACCGTCAAGCCGACCAGCGCGATCGCGGCCAGGCCGGCGAAGGCCGAGCCAAAGCCGAAACGGTCGGTCATGTAGCCGGCGAAGGTGGCGCTGAGCGAGGCGCCGACGCCGGTCGCGGTGCCGACGATGCCCTGGCCGAGATTGAAGTGACCGGTGCCGCGGGTGAGATCGGCGATCACCAGCGGCACCATGACGGCGAACACCGACGCGGTGACGCCGTCGAGCAATTGCACGACGACCAGCAGCCACGGATTGCTCACCGAGGCAAACAGCAGGCCGCGGATCGGCAAGGCGGCGAAGCCGATCAGCAACAACGGCCGCCGCCCCCAAAGCTGGGCGCGGGTTCCGACCGACGGCGATAGCAGCGCGACCACCACCTGCGGCACGACGATACAGGCCGCGATCAACATCGTCGCCCATTGGCTCGAGCGCATGGTTACGACGCTGCCCATCAACGGCAGCATGGCGCCGTTGGCCAGATGGAACAGCAGCAGGCAGCCGGCAAAGATCAGCAGCGGCCGATTGCGCAGCAATTCGGTCACCTTGGTGCGCGGCTTGTCGGTACGCCGGCGCGGCACTGCGCCGTGAGCGCGTTCGGGATCGATCTCCTTCGGCACAATGGTGCGCAGCGCCAGCAGCGCCGGGCCGAGCAGCAGCACGGTAACAATGAAGACCGCGCGGGCGGACAGCAGATAACCGCAGGCGCCCATCACCGCCGCCGCCAAGCCGTTGCCGACCGAGGCGAAGCGGGCGTTACGGCCGAATCGCGCGCCGATCGCGGCATGGCCGACCAGGCCGAGGCTGATCGCGGCCATGGCCGGGCCGAGCACGCAGCTTGCCAGCGCGTGCAGGACCGCTCCCGTCAGCACGACCGGGAAGATCGGCAGCGCCGCATAGGTCAAGGCGGCGACGCAGATGGTGACGATGGCGATGCCGGCGACCACCCGTTCCGAACGGGCGGCATCGACGATGGCGCCGCCCGGCATCTGGCCGAGCAGCGACACGATGCCCGCCGCCGACTGCACGAGGCCGATATCGAACTGCGTCCAGCGTTGCCCGGTCAGGTAGACCGACACGAACGGGCCGAAACCGGTCTGCACGTCGGCGACGAAGAAGACGAACCAATCGAGCCCGCGCAGGCTGCGCGGCGACGGCCGCAACGGCGGCTCGCTGCCTGCAGATGCCGGCGGCGGCGGCAAGGCTTCGCTGGCGAGCGCGTCGTGCTGGTCCACCCGGTCGCGAATGGCGCGTGATGGCTTCGCCGGCAGAATACGTCTCCCGCAAATGTTGATTGATTATTCGATCGGAAGCGGTTCGAGCTTGCCGAGCGCGCTTAAGACCACGACGGGCTTGCCCTCTTCATAGGCGGGTGCGGCATTCACCTGGTCGCGGTTCAGTTCCAGCTTGATCGGCGCCTCGGGCTTGGCTGGGGCGGGAAAATGCAGTGCGGACCAATCCACCGCGATTTTGCGGCTGCCGACGCCGAGGAAACCGCCGAAGTCGATGATCGCGGCGCGCACCTGGCCGCTGCGGACCACCAGCACGTCGACGATCCGGCCCATATTCTCGTCGGCCGAGCTGCGCACTTCACGGCCGAGAATACCCTCGACCTCGTGGTTGGGAAGGACGGTGACGCCGGACGGCGCCGGCTGGTCGGTCTTGGCAGGGGCCGGCCCGCTTTCAGACGACGCCATGCTGACGATGGCGGTCAGCGCCAACAATGCAGCTGCCGCCATGACGGTCGGATGTTCGCCGCGCATGCCGCCTCCGAAGTGTCTGGGAACCCACACCACTAAGCCCAAGCGGTGCGGCTGGTTCCACGGTTCGGGGGGGCCGGCGGGTTTTGGTGGCAAAAGTTCCCGGCGGATCAGGAGCTAAACACGATCGAAACCCGGATATCGCCGCTGATGCGCGGCGTATCGAGCGATACCGTGTCTTTATGCCGCCGCACGCGCAGGTCGACGCTCGAGGAACCGAGCCGCAGGTCGCGCAGGATCACTTCGTCGAGGAACGCCGGTAGGCGCGGATTGCACAGCCGGATCTCGCCCTTGAACGGATCGAATTGCAGGCCGAGGGAGGCTTCCAGCAGCGTGAACGGCGTGGCGCTGGCCCAGGCCTGCGGCGCGCAGGCGACCGGATAGAGCGTCGGCCCTTGGCCGTGGTGGCGCTGGAAGCCGCAGAACAGTTCCGGCAGCCGGCGGTGATCCATATAGGTGCCGGCGTCGAACAGGCCCTCGAACAGCGTCTGCACTGCGTGCTTGTGTTCGTAGCGTGCCAGCCCCAAGGCGATCAGCGCATTGTCGTGCGGCCAGATCGAGCCGTTGTGGTACGACATCGGATTAAAGCGGGCCTCGCTGCGCGCCACGGTGCGGATGCCCCAGCCGGAAAAGAAATCGGTTTGCAAAAGTCCCTTGGCGACGTGGGCGGCGCGCTCGGGCGCGGCGATGCCGGTGAACAAAACTTGCCCGGCATTCGAGGTGCGCACCCGGCACGGATTTTTCGCGCCGTCGAGCGCCAGCGCATAAGTCTCGATCTCCGGGCACCAGAATGCGCCTTCGAAATGCGCGGCGAGGCGGCTCGCTTCGGCGTCGAGCTGGCGCGCAATGGCGTAGTTTCCCAGCCGCCGCGCGCACTGCGCCGCCATGCGCTTGGCGGCGTAGACATAGCCCTGCACTTCGGCGAGCGCGATCGGACCATCCGCCAGCCCGCCATCGGCGTGGAACACCGCGTCGTGGGAATCCTTCCAGCCCTGATTCACCAAGCCTTGCTCGTTGGCGCGGGCGTATTCGACAAACCCGTCGCTGTCCGGATCGCCTGGGCCGTCGATCCAACCGAGCGCCGCTTCGATCGCCGGCCATAGCTCGGCGACGGTTTGGAGATCGCCGCTGCGCTCGGCATAAAGTCCGGCGAGCAGGACGAACAGCGGCGTCGAGTCGACGCTGCCGTAATAGAGCCCGAACGGCACTTCGCGCAGCGCAGCCATTTCGCCGCCGCGCATCTCGTGCAAAATTTTGCCCGGATCGGAATCGGCGAGCGGATCGGCGGTCGTGGCCTGATAGGCCGCGAGCCGCCGCAGCACGCCGCGCGCCACGTCCGGGCTCCACCACAGCATCTGCAGCGCGGTGATCAGGCCGTCGCGGCCGAACGTGGTCGAGAACCAGGGGATGCCGGCGTAAGGGTAGCGGCCTTGCGGCGTGTCGGTCATCAGCATGGCGAGATCGGCCGCGGAGCGGCACAGCATTTCGTTGAAACGCTCATTGGATGTCTCGACCGAAGTCTGCTGCCGGGTGGCCTCGCGCAATTCGCGGCGGGCGGCAATGAAGCCGGGGAGGAACGGCCGCGGCCGCGTGTCGGCGGCGTCGCAGCTTACCGCTAGGAACAACGGCCGCGTTTCGCCGGCTTCGAGATGCAACTCGTAGACGGCGGCGCTGGTGGTCAGCCGGCTCGGCGGCGGATCGAAGGTCAGCGCGGTGTGCCGGACCTTGTTGTCGAGGCCGCGATAGTTCAGCAGCGCCTGGTCGGCGCCGCGCAGATTGGCCGCCGCCGTGCCGCGGTGTTCGCGGTGCGCGCCGCGCACCTCGAACAGGTCGGCAAAATCGTTCTCGAACAGGATCGAGATCTGCAAGTCGACCGCGCCGTCGCCGTAATTGCGCACGCCGAGCCGCTGATAGGCGGTGCCGCGCCACAGGAACATGGTGCGCAAAATGTGCACGGTGTCCTTCTCCAGCACGACGCGCTGGTCGGCCATGAGGTCAGGATTGCTCAGGTCGACCGAGAAGGCGGAATTGTCATCGCGCAGATTGGAGCCGAGGAGCAGCGGGTGCGTGGCGTTGACCAGCAATTCCAGCCGCGACAGATAGCGGGTGTCGAGATGGAACAGGCCGGCCGAGCCGCCGCCCGTCGCCGTGATGTCGCCGCGGCTGTCGAGCACGATGAAGGTGTCGCCGTATTTGAGAACGCGCGACGGCCGGGCCGCCGCCTGCTGCGTGGCGGCGATGTAGAACGGCGTTTCCGCCGGCTCCTCCACGGGAATCAAGTGTGCGGCGGTTTTGGGCGACATTGCGTCTCGCTAAAGCTCCTGAAGTCTTCTCGATCCGGTCGACGCCGACGCAATGACGAGGTTTCAGACCGGGGCTTGGTTAGAAGACACTGACGCCGGCACGCGCAGATCAGGTTACGTGTGCCGCTGCGCTGCCTTTACGGTTTTGCGCCGCTGCCGATGACATCGACGACTCGCATCGCCACCGGATCGACCACTACCACATCGCCATGCACCATGGCGTATTTGAGGAGGGCGGTTGACGGATTGTTCGCCGTCGCCTGATCCGGCAGGTCGGCAAGGTCGATCGTCGGCGGCACCGGCGCCCCGACGGCGACGGAAATCTGGTCGGCGTGGGGTTTCGCCCGTTCCCGGATGACGATGTTGTAGATCGCGCTTCGCTGCCAGGCGGTGAGGGCGAGGGTCTGCCCGACGGTTCCGTTGGGCTGAACCGCCTCATCGGGTCCTGCGGACTGTGCGAGTGCGGCGGGTGGGCCGAGGCTCACTATTACGAGGAGGACGGCGGCTGGAAAGCTCTGGGCGTTGCGCATGCGGCGGTGCTCCCTTACGGAACCGAACGCGCCAGGGTCCAGATAGGTCCGTCCGCCAAACAAATATGTTGCACCGCACATCGCGCCTGGCGGTTAAAGATAAGGGCCGGACCGGGATTCATTCCAGGCATACTGGAGGTTGCGGCGATTAGCCACGCGGCACGAAAACACCGCGTCACAATCTCGTAAAATCCGGCCAAATGTTTTAAGTTCCGACCATAAAAAAATCTCGTTAGAGGGGACGGAAACCATGTCGGTCTCGACAGGTACGCTGAAATCCGACGCAACAGCCACCGCGTCGACGCGCTGGGGCCAGCTCATCGCCTGCATCATCTGCATGGTGCTGATCGCCAACCTGCAATACGGTTGGACGCTGTTCGTCAATCCGATCAACAAAGCGCACGGCTGGTCGCTGGCATCGATCCAGTTGGCTTTCAGCATTTTCATCGCGCTGGAGACGTGGCTGACGCCGATCCAGGGCTGGATCGTCGACACTCTCGGCGCGCGGCGCGGACCGAAGCTGATGGTCGCGTTCGGCGGCATCATGGTGGCGCTGGGTTGGGTCATCAATGCCTACGCGCAGTCCCTCGAGATGCTGTATCTCGGCGCAGTCGTCGGCGGCAGCGGAGGCGGCGCGGTGTACGCGACGTGCGTGGGCCAAGCGGTCAAGTGGTTTCCCGACCGGCGCGGCCTTGCCGTCGGCCTGACCGCCGCGGGGTACGGCGCAGGCTCCGCGCTCTCCGTCATTCCAATTCGCGCGGTGATCGACTCGGCCGGCTATGAAGCGGCCTTTTTCTGGTTTGGGCTGGTCCAGGGCGGCATCGTTTTTGTTCTGGCCTGGCTATTGCGGGGACCCGATCCCGGCGAGACTGCCGGAGCCGCGGCGCCGAAAGTCGCACAGACGTCAGGCAACTACTCACCCGCGCAGGTGCTTTGCAGCCCGGTT
>Ga0210396_10002637_pt1 | contig 18208 bp, 8 predicted proteins | sample IncBWH17OmetaG_FD_155466 | JGI IMG/M metagenome (GOLD analysis project Ga0210396, IMG submission 155466) | Forest soil microbial communities from Barre Woods Harvard Forest LTER site, Petersham, Massachusetts, United States - Inc-BW-H-17-O ... | reverse complement strand
GGACAGCGTCGTGGAAGGCGTTGTCGACGCGATCTGGTTCAACCAAGGACAAGTCTGCTGCGCGGGGAGCCGGCTGTTGATTCAAGAGAGCATCGCAGAAACGATGTATGCGAAGCTGCGGAACCGGATGGAGAATCTGCGAGTTGGAAACCCGCTCGACAAAGCCATCGATATCGGCGCGATCGTGGCGCCCGTCCAACTCCAAAAAATCGAATCACTGGTCCAGCAAGGGATCAAAGAAGGCGCCAGCTGTTGGCAGCCAGGTTGGGCAGTTCCCACTGAAGGATTGTTTTATCCTCCCACCCTTTTTACCAATGTCGAACCGGCGGGCACCCTGGCGCAGGTGGAGATCTTTGGGCCTGTCTTGGTTGCCATGACTTTCCGAACCCCGGCCGAAGCGGTCGAACTTGCCAACAACACACCGTACGGGCTGGCCGCCTCAATCTGGACGGAGAATGTCAATCTAGCGTTGGATATCGCCCCCAAGATCAAAGCCGGCGTCGTGTGGGTGAATTGCACTAACGTTTTCGACGCGGCATCCGGCTTTGGCGGCTACCGGGAGAGCGGTTTCGGCCGAGAGGGCGGAGCAGAAGGAATGTACGAATACCTCCGAGCGAATTGGGAGCAGAATCTGCCCGAGGTGGAGGTGCCAGAGTTCGTACCGCGAGCAGAACCAGGTATCAACGCCGGAAGCGCAGGGAACGACGGGAACGGAGACTTGTCCGACGTAGCTTCTGGAGTTTCAGACGACAGAGCGAAGTCGGAGACGGTAAGGATCGATCGGACACCGAAACTGTATATTGGGGGAAAACAGGCGCGGCCGGATAGCGGTTATAGTTATCCGGTGTTTGATCCAGCTGGGAAACACCGAGGCGAGGCCGGTTTAGGCAACCGCAAAGACATTCGTAATGCGGTCGAGGCAGCAGCCAAAGCGAGTAGCTGGGCGAAGTCGGCCGCGCATCTACGAGCTCAAATTCTCTTTTATATCGCCGAGAACCTTCAGGTCCGGGCCCCGGAGTTCGCCAAGAGATTGGTCGCGGACTGCGGCTATTCGGAAGAGTCCGCCGAGCGCGAGGTAACTGCTGCCATCGAGCGGACTTTCTACTACGCCTCATGGGCCGATAAATACGATGGTCGAATTCATCAAACACCGTTCCGTAATGTGACTTTGGCGATGCCTGAGCCCTGGGGAATCCTGGGGGTTGTGTGTCCGGAAACTAATCCGCTGCTCGGTTTCCTGTCCTTGGTTCTGCCCGCCGTTGCTATGGGAAATGCTGTCGTTGCCATTCCCTCTGCCAGATATCCACTCGCTGCCACGGATCTTTATCAGGTCTTCGACACCAGTGACTTACCTGCGGGAGTCGTCAACATCGTTACTGGCAACCAGCTTGAGCTCGCCAAGGTCCTGGCCCAGCATCTCGAGATCGCCGCCGTTTGGTTCTTCGGGTCAAAATCGGGGAGCGAGATGGTAGAACGGGAGTCAGCCGGTAACCTGAAGGCAACCTGGGTCATACAGGGTAAGGCGCGCGACTGGTTCAAGCCCGAACAGGCCCAAGGCGAAGAATTCCTGCGGCATGCCACCCAGATAAAGAATATCTGGGTACCATACGGAGAATAGGCATTCGGCGCGTCCAATAGTGGACGAAGTGGACCTAGTGGACTTAGTAGACGTAGTGGAACCAGTAGAAGCTGAGTCCACTGCGTCCACTTAGCCCGTGTCGCCCGATCGCCTCGCCTCCGCACCAGAAACCGTCACTCCACGCGTGATCGGGGTTGCGCTGTCGTTTGGCTGCGCAACAGTGAATATGAGATCACTGTGAACCCGAAATCTGCTCCAGTTTCTGTTGCCGAACACTACCAGAGCCTCTTGGCCGAGCGTTATAGCTGGATGTTTGGTTCGTTTGAGCAAAAGGCGGCCGAACAAGAGGCCTTGTTCAAGAGATTAAGCCTCCACCATGACGCAAAGGGCCCGGCGCTCGACCTAGGCTGCGGCTCCGGTTTTCAATCCGTGGCCTTGGCCAGGCTCGGGTTCGAGGTAACCGCTGTCGACTTCAGTGAGCGGTTACTACAAGAGCTGACGCAACACAGCGGAACTCTTCCCATAACCGCCATGCAGGGCGACCTGCGGGAGCTCGGGCAATTCCCTGACGAATCAAGCCAAGTCGTGGTTTGTATGGGAGATACCCTTACTCATCTGCCGGCTAAGGCCGATATCCCCGAGCTATTTCGGGCAGTTAAGAGGATACTGAAACCGGGCGGTAAAGTCATCATCAGCTTTCGGGATGTAAACGCGGAGCTGGAAGGATTGGATCGGTTCATACCAGTCAAGTCGGATCCGGACCGGATCATGACTTGTGTCTTGGAGTTTGAGCCTGAGACCGTCCTGGTAACCGATCTTTTCTATGAACGGACTCAATCCGGTTGGTCGTTCCACAAAAGCTCTTATCGTAAAATCCGGATCGCTCCGAGCGCGGTCGCCGAAGAACTCCGCGGCGCCGGCCTGATGGTGACATTCCGCGATGTCATTGCTGGATTTCAGATCCTGGCAGCAGTGAAGCCGGAGTAAGGAGCTCGGCAGTGGACGAAGTGGACTGAGTAGACGGAGTGCTCGTCGTTCCGTTCGCCAGGTTTACTCCGTCTACTAAGTCTACTCCCGTCCACTTACGCCGTGTCGCCGCCTCGCCCCACCACTCGCCGTTTCGCCTACTTCTCCATCCAGCCGTCCTTAAGCCGCACAATACGCTTGCCGTAAGAGGCGTTTTCCTCTGAATGGGTTACCTGTACTATTGTTGTGCCCTCAGAGTTGAGTCGCTTGAACAACTCCATGATTTCTCGTGCTTGATCGGAATGCAGGTTGCCGGTCGGCTCATCAGCCAGGATCAGTTCCGGCTTTGCGACAATTGCGCGGACAATCGCTACCAATTGTTGTTGGCCACCAGACAACTGGCTCGGAAAAAGATCGCGTTTACCCACGATATTGAACCGATCCAAGGCGTCACAAACAATCGACTCCCGTTGCGAGTGTGGCACGTCCCGGTAGGACAACGGTAACTCGATGTTCTCGTAAACGGTCAGGTCATCCAGAAGATGATAGGACTGAAACACGAAACCGGTGTGCTTCTTGCGGAGGTTTACGCGATCCTTCTGCTTCAATTTATGGACCGGCTGATCCAGTAGATAAAATTCCCCTTCCCATTCCGCGTCATGGAGACCGAGGATATGCAGAAGCGTCGACTTACCCGCTCCAGACGGTCCCATTACGGACACAAAATCTCCGGACTCGACGGTCAGGTCGATCTGCCGCAATACGTAATAAAATCCGTTCTTTAGCTTATAACTTTTCTCGAGGTTCTTGAGAGTAATCATGTCAAAAATTTCACCACAGAGACACAGAGGACACGAAGTAAGGAAATCTGACTAGATGAAGTCCTTGCATCCGAGCCCAAAAATCTGTGTAGTCTGTGTAATCTGCGGATAATTCCGTGCTGTGTAAGACCTTTGTGTTCTCTGTCTCTGTGGTGAAATTTATCATTCGCGTAGCGTTCTAATGGGATCAATCCGCGTCGCTCGGAATGCAGGCAGGACACATGCTACCAACGCGGCCGCAGCCAAAACGAGAACGCTGGCGCCAAATGAAATCGGATCGGCTGCCGAGACGCCAAACAACGCCCATTCGATGAGGTGATTGAGGGTGAGTGCAGAGATAAGTCCAACGATCAAACCGATACCGGCGATTTTAAGCCCCTGTCCGACAACTAGTCCAAGAATATTGGGCGCTTGCGCTCCCAAAGCGATCCTGACGCTGATTTCGCGTTTTCGAAGGCTGACTGAATAAGAAAGCACGCCATATAAGCCCACGACGGCGAGAACCAGAGCCGCCGCCGAAAAGACACCTACTAAGGTCATCTGAAGCCGCCGTGACGCAAACGAATCATAAATTACCTGATCGAACGGATAAATGCTGGTTAAAGGCAGGTTAGGATCGATTCCGGCAACGGTTCGTCGCAACGTGTTAACCAACGCAACTGGATTATCCCGGGCATGTAGCAACAAGGTAAAATCATTCGTGATCCGGGGCGCATAAGGTGACTGAGAATAAAGGCAGTAAACCTGATGCGGCGCGCGCGGAAAATCCGGACGATCGTGCTGAATCGCAGGCACAACGCCGATGATGGTATAGACGTTCGGCTTAAGTCCAATGCTGTTCACATCATGGATCTGTTTGCCGATCGGTTCTTGTGCCGGAAAAAAGCGGGCGGCAAACTCGTCACTAACAACGATCACTTTCTCTTTGTCCGGTCCGTCCTGTGCGTCAAACAGCCGCCCGCGTAACAATGGAATTCCCAGGGTCCGAAAATAATCGACCGACACGATCTGGCTTCTCAAGACCGGCATATCTTTCAGGGGAGGATCAGGCTGACCAACAATGCCAAAAGCATTCATACCAAAGCCGCCGCTAAAGGGCAGATCATCGACGATTGCTGCTGACATGACTCCGGGTAATTGCTGGATGTTTGCCAAGAGCTTATCGAAGAAGAGGTTGCAGGCAGCTTGGGTCGGATACTTGGCATCGGCGAGATAAAGTTCCCCGGTCAAAATATGATCCGTTTTAAAGCCGAGCGAGACGCTCTGGATGGCCTGCAGGCTCCGCATCAACAAACCTGCACCGGTCAACAGTAGGCAACTAAGAGCTACCTGTACCGCGACCAAAATCGCCTGGCTCCGTTGCCGGCGGCTTGAGGTTCCCTCCCGTTCGCCCTCCCGGTTCAATGTATCGGCAAGATTAACCTTCGAGCCAGTCAAAGCCGGGAAAAGCCCGGATGCTAGCGCCGTCGCTAACATAACCAACAAAACAAACGAGAGCGAAGCATTATCAACCGTTACTTCTTGTATCCGGGGAATGTCGGATGAATCCGCACTCTTAATGGCTTGCAATGACCAGACCGCGATTCCGACACCGAGAATGGCTCCGCCAATTGAGAGCACGACGCTTTCGATTAGCAGTTGGGTCACCAACCGGGAACGACTAGCGCCAAGGGCCGCTCGGATACTGACTTCTCTGAGACGTTCTTGAGCTCGGGCCAAAAGCAGATTCGCGACATTGGCGCAAGTCACGAGCAGCAAACAGCCGACTGCGCCCTCTAAGAGCCAGACTGTCGTCGAGTAATCGCTAACCACATCCTCCAGATAGGGCGCAATCCGAATCCCGAAACCAGCGTCCATGGCCGGATACAGAGCGATCAGATTTCGCTGAATAACCTCCAGATCCACCTGCGCCTGCTGCAGCGTGACGCGGTCTCTTAAACGGCCAACACAGCCGTAGTAGAAAGAGCCCCGGCGGATCTTTTTATTCGGAGCAAAATCCGGATCTTGGTTCGTCGCGATGTAGAGTTCGACCTTAAACCCTTCATCTGCTTGCCCTGGCGTGATCCCCACCACTTGGAAACTCCGGGAATTCAAGACGATGCTGGTACCAATGATGTTTGGATCCGCGTTGAAATGGGTCCGCCATAAGTTTTCGCTGAGAACAACTACTGCGGCTGATCCTGGCCTGTCATCAGCCTCATCCAATGGGCGCCCCAGAATTAAAGGCCTCCCCATTACTCTAAAAAATGCCCCAGACACATAAAGACCCGAAATTTGCTCGGCGGAGTCTCGGCTCGATAGATGGAACCAATCAGGAGTGTAAGCTGCTAACGCAGTAAACGAGTGCTGCGATGCGCAGTAATCGGCAAAATCAGGGTAGTCGAACCAGTTTGTGTTATCCGTTTTGACGGTATGATACAAATGAAACAACCGATCCGAATTTGGATAAGGTAACGGCTTTAATAGTACTCCGTTGACGAGGCTAAAAATTGCTGTGTTCGCGCCGATCCCTAGACCAAGTATCAAGACGGTAGTCACCGTGAAACCGGGCGACTTAAGTAGCTGCCGGACGGTGTAACGGAGATGAGAAACTAGGCTGCGCATCTTATTTCACCACAAAGACACAGAGATCACGAAGTTCGGAATTATGAGAATGGATCATCTTAACTCTGTGTTTCTCTGCGCCTGTGTGATGTAGTCCTCATTCTCGGAGCGCCTTGATTAGATCCACTCTCGTTGCGCGCAGGGCGGGCAACAGGCAAGCCGAAGCGACCGCTAAACAAAGGACCACACCAGCCGTTAACAGAGTCAATGGATCTGTACTTTGGACGCGGTAGAGCGCACCTTGAAGAAAGTGCGCTAAAACCAATGCGCTTAAGATTCCAATGAGCAAACCGATCCCGCCAATTCGAAGTCCTTGGGTAACGACTAATCGGATAATATTGAGTGCTTGCGCACCCAAGGCGACCCGGATGCCGAATTCCCGCTTTCGCTGACTAACCGAATAGGAAACCACTGCGTACAAACCAACAGCCGCCAACAGCAACGCTGCTGCCGAAAACAGGCTGACCACCAGCATCGAGAGACGCCGGGCCGCAAACCCCTTTTCCACCAGTTGATCAAGGGTGAAAATATTCGAAATAGGCAAATCCGGGTCGAAAGAGGTGATCGCCTTTCTAACATCCGGTAGCACCGCATTCGGGTCACCCCTGACGGATAGTGCCAATGTTGCGGCGCTAACTGGACTCGGATCCCACGGGTCCTGGGTATAAGGGTAATATACCTGGAAACGCTGCAGTTGAATCTCGGGGCTATTGTGTTCTATGTCCCCTGCAACACCCACAATGGTGAAATTGACGCGTTTTCCCCCAAATTTGTCGCCTAGATTATTAAGCTGTTTCCCGATTGGGTCCTGTCCGGGGAAGAATTCTTTTGCGAGGCTCTCGTTGATGATGACGACCCGCTCCCTGTCAATTTGGTCCGCATCGTTGAAAGCTCTGCCTCGCAAGAGAGCGATTCCGAGCACAGAAAAGTAGCCAGTTGAAATCGACTGCTTTACCGAAAGCGGCTCGTGGCCTTCTTCCGGATCAGGCTGTCCGGTAATTCCAAATGCAATCCTATCGATGTCCTTGAACGGCATAACATCATTTAACGCCACGCCAGTAACACCTGGCACGGAACTGAGCCTGTCCAAGATGCTGTTCCAGACGGCCTTGCACATTGCTTGATTGGAATATCGACTGTTTGGCAAGTAAATATCCGCAGTAAGGTTATGGTCAGCTTGGAATCCGAGAGGCTGATTCTGTAGCGCCTGATAACCTCGCACTAAAAGACCTGCGACCGTCAAAAGAATAAAAGTCAGAGCAACCTGACCCGCCACTAAGGCACCTTGCCATTTCTGTCGCACAGGGCCGGCCGTCCCGTTGCGTTCTCCTCCTTCGGCTAAGGCTGGCACCAGGTCCACATCCGAACCAAGCCAAGCGGGCAAAAGGCCCGCCATCAACGCGGCACAAAACGTGACTGCGATAACGAAGACCAGCGAACTATTGTCTAGTACTACTTCTTGAAAGCGTGTGATGTCTTCCGGGCTCACCGACTTAATTAGATTCACGGCCCAACCGGCGAGCGGAAGCCCAAGCATCCCTCCAGCCAAAGCCAGCGCTGAAGTTTCAAACATCGATTGGAAGATTACCTGTCGGCGACTCGCCCCAAGCGCACCCCGGATGCTGAACTCTCTTCGCCGTTCCTGAACCCTTATTACCAGTAGACTCGCCACGTTCGCGCAGGTGATGAGAAGCAAACAACCGACTGCCCCTTCCAGGAGCCAAAGGCTCGCGGAGTAATTGTTAACCACGCTATCGAGGTACGGAACTAAACAGATCCCTACACCACTATGAGCAGCAGGATATTGCGCGCTCAGTTCTTTGTTGATTGTCTCCAGATCCACCTGAGCTTGCCGAAGCGTCACATTTTTCTTTAATCTGCCGATACCCGAGAGAAAAAACGCGGCACGCGCCTGCCTCGCTTCGTTAAAGTCGGGTCCTTGATTCAACGGCAGATAGACATCAACTCTTACCCATTCATTTGCTTGAGCCGGACTCACGCCGACGATCTCAAAGCTTCGACCGTTCAATAATAAATTCGTTCCAACAACCTTCGCGTCCCGATGGAACTTGCTATCCCAAAGGCGCTCGCTGATAACCACCACCGGCCGTGTTTCTGAATTATCTTCGGTTTCACCGAAGGGCGACCCAATCAAAAACGGCCGGCCTAGCACTTTGAAAAGGCTCCCGGACGCATAGATCCCGCGGATGCGTTCCGGTTCTCCTTGGCCGGTCAACGTGACGTCATCGTTATAGTACGCGGTTAGACTGTCGAATGTGCGCTGGTTCGCCCGGAAGTCGAAGTAGTCGGGATAGTCGAACTGCGCCTTGTTGCCCTGAAAGATCTGATAAATGGACACCAAACGGTCCGGATCCGGATAAGGTAACGGCTTCAACAACACGCCGTTAACAAGGCTAAAGATGGCCGTATTAGCTCCGATCCCAAGTGCCAGAATCAAAACTGTGGTGATTGTAAATCCCGGCGACTTTAGCAAAAGCCGGATCGAATAGCGGAGATGTGAGATCAAGCCGCGCATCCTGCAAGGGCTGATGCAGCATCTATGCCATCCATCAAAACAGGAACGGGAATAATCTCACAGTAAGACGCGAAGGCACAAAGGGCTGGGACTTAGTCGTCCATCGAGCCTTCTTAGTGTCTTTCTGTGTCTGCGTCAGGCGCGTCGGGTTCGGGTCCCTAGTTTCAAATTGAGAAGGCGAAGTCTCAGTTTGAGACAATCAAACAATAGCCGCAAAAAGGCGTCGCGCCATAGGCTTGGCGGAGGCGGAAAGGGGCAAAAAAGGAGAGACACCTGGAGGGGAGCCGCTTTGGCGCGTCCTAAGTTGAACGCACGTCTTTGAAGCATGGCGGGCGGCAGTAGTAAGCATGTGTTAGCGGGCGGCTCCCGCGAACGGCCCCTGATATCGCCACGACCTGCAGCGTTTCCGTCGGTCCGAACGATACGACACCTCACCTATATTCACGCCCCGAGACGTTCCCGGGAGCCGCCCGCTACATAACGTTGGGTCGTGCCATGTTTCTTCCCGCGATCATGCGAGCGGTTTGACAGCGGTCAAAAGCGGTTCCCGTCCAGGTGTCTCTTCTTTTTTGCGTTTTTGCGGCTATTCCCTCAACACGATGATGGGATCAATTTTCGTGGCTCGCAACGCTGGAAAAAGGCAGGCCAAACATCCGGTAATGCCCAAAACGATGATAGCGGTTGCTAACGTCAGTAGATCCGCTGGAGAAACCCCGTAAAGAAGGCTTTGCATATACTGACCCACGAAAAGAGCACCCGCTATCCCAATCAACAGACCGATCCCGATTAATCGAAACCCTTCGAACACCACCAGTCTCAATATTTGCCCGCGATCGGCGCCTATCGCTGCCCGGATGCCGATGTCCCGAGCTCGATTCGTCACTGAGTAGGCTAAAATCCCGTACAGTCCAATGGCAGAGAGTAGGAGCGCAGCCGTCGAGAACAACGAGACCAACAGAACCGCAAGGCTGCGAGTGGCATACTTTTTGGAGATCAACTCATTGTAAGTCTGGACGGCGCCTAAGGTCACGGAGGGGTCAGTCGATGCGAGGGCTGATCTGATCCCCGCTGTCAATCCAGCAGGATCCGCGACCGCTCGCACCAGGAGAAGCCCGTATCGCTCGGTTTGTTGACTAAACGGGTAATAGGCATCGAATGGCGACGGATGATGATCCGGGCCCCCGTGAACGACATCGCCAACGATTCCAACGATCGTGCCGGTCTTGTTGGTCACAGTAGTACCGAGATTTTCAATCTGCTTCCCAAGCGGGTCTTCGGATCGAAAGAACCGTTGGGCAAACGATTTGCTGATAATGACCACGGACGGACGACCGATTTTATCTTGGACGTTGAAATTCCGCCCCGCCAGCAAGGGGATCTGCAGCGTTTTAAAATAGTCCGGTGAGACGACCTGCACATCCATTCGAGGTTCCTGGCCTTGCTCCGGTAGCGGCTGACTCGGGATCGCAAAAGGACTGCTATAGCCATCTTCCCAGGCGAACGGCGCGTTATCGTTTACCGCCGCATCCACCACCCCTGGGAGCTGCCGGACACGATCAAGCAGGGATTCGAAAAATGCTCGGGTCTGCGCCGGGTCGTCATGTTTCTTATCCGTGAGATAAATCTGCGCGGTTAGAACATCCCGCGGGTTGAACCCAAGGGGAACACTTTGAGCCGCCTGAAGGCTGCGCACCAATAATCCGGCAGCGATTAACATGACACAGGCAAGGGCAACTTGGCAGATCATCAGCAGGGATTGAGTTTTCTGACGCTGAGCTCCTGTGGTAACGTTGCGGCTGCCGCCGGTCTTGAGGCTTAATGCCAGATTGGCCTTAGAAGTTAACACCGCTGGCAGTAACCCAGAAAGCAACGCCGTGATCGCGGCGACTGCGAAAAAGAATATCAAGGCTTCAGTGTCAAGACTCACCGCAAAGACGCGGGGCATGTCTTCCGGAGCGATGGCTTTGATTAGCCCAATAACCCATGAAGCAATGACCACCCCTATGATGCCGCCGATAAAAGAAAGCATCACACTCTCAGCCATGAGCTCACGAGCCAGCCGGAAACGCGATGCACCCATCGTTGCTCGGATTGTGATTTCCAATTTACGATCCAACGCTCGAGCCAGAAGGAGCGTAGCAACATTAGCCGTCGAAATGATTAAAAGACACCCGACCGCTGCGCCCAATATCCAGACAGTGGCAGCGTAGTCTTTTACCTCAACGTCCAACAACGGTTGAATGCGCAGCGTGTACCCCCGATCCTCTGGATGTTGGGTAATAAGATTCCGATGGATCACTTCGAACTCAGCCTGCGCCTGCATCCGGGTAATGCCCGGTTTTAGCCTTCCGATGCAATAGAGAACATGCGCCTCGCGGTTCCGCCACCCGTTCCATTGCCCCCACGCACCGACGAGGTCTGCCGCATTTAAAGGCACGTAGACCTTCGGTGGGGTTCGGTTCTCAGCTTCGGGTGGAATCACCCCGATGATCTCAAAGCTCTGACCGTTTAGTATCAGCGTCTTACCGATAATCGCCGGATCGGAGTGATAATCGCTTTTCCAGAATGGTTCACTGAGGACTGCTACGAGCGGCCCGCCCGGTTTGTCTTCAGCCGCGGTAAACGGTCTGCCAAGGACGCAGTGCAATCCGTTCACTTCGAATGCACTAGCTGAAGCAAACGCGCAATTGATCCGCTGCGTAGACCCGTTCTCGGTGAGATCGAAATACTCGAAATTTTCGAGCCCTAAGCTGCTGAAACTCTGTTGCGTCGCCGACAGGTCGAGGTAATCAGGATAATCAACCGGCATTTCTTCCGTGCCGCGAACCGGCATGCTGATCACCATCAAACGATCGGATTCGGGATACGGCAACGGCTTTAGGAGGACGGTATCGATGAGGCTAAAAACAGCCGTATTAACGCCAATCCCGAATCCCAGCACAATGACGGCGATCACGGTAAATCCCGGGGACTTCAACAGCCGGCGAACAGTCCGGCGGAAATGGGATACCAGGGCATGCATCGCGGTAAGTAAGCGATAACAAAACTAACCGGGAGTGCGCTATTGTCGATACCATACCCCGCGCGTACGTCGCCTGAAGCCAGACATCGATGAAAGCTCTCACGTCGACCGGGCTCGTCATAGTGGGGACAGCCTGTCCCCGGAAGAAAGCCCAAACATTTTAGCGGGTGTAATTCCCCTTCCACCACAGAATCGCTAATCGCCTGTTGGAACCAACAAATCGCACCGGCGCTAATCCCGCAGAAGATCTTGCCGGCCTGCCACGCTTCTTTCAGTGCCTGATCTAAACCGCATCCGCACCAGACTGATAACATGTCCCGGGTATTCCCTCCACCAACGTAAAAAATGTCGTTTCCCAGTACCGCAGCTGCCGGATCCGAGGTCTGCGAATCCGTCAATGCCAAGTGCGTCGGCCGACACGCTAATTTCTCGAAAGCACAATAAAACCGGTCGATGTACTCGGCGCTATCTCCGGTAGCAGTCGGTATGAAACAGACTCGCGGTTCCCGGTCCGACCGGCGCCACAAAGAAAGGGTGTACCGGTCCAAGACCAAGTTGTCCGGCTCCATGGAGAATCCGCCGCCACCTAAAGCAACGATGTGACCAGGCATAAAGAAACCGGAATTTCACCACAGAGACACAGAGGACACAAAGACAGAATAGAAAATCCGCAGATTACACAGATTACGCAGATTTCCATTCTTGGTTTCGGCCCAGTTTTAGTGACGCGAGGAAGTCAAACGGCGGCGCTTCTACTTCCGGCGAGCAACTAGTCTGAGCCTTAATCTGCGTAATCTGCGGATTTTACCGTCTTCCTTAGTGTCCTCTGTGTCTCTGTGGTGAAATTTCCTACTCGCGGAGCGCGGTGATTGGGTCGACCCGGATCGCACGCAGGGCGGGCACCAGGCAGGCCAGGAATGCGGCCAGCGCTAATACACCGACCGCGGTTAAAAGGGCAACCGGATCGGTGCCGGAAACACCGTAAAGCAGGCTCTGGATCAGATGCGTTAGGACAATTGAGCTTATGATACCGGCAACCAGGCCGATCCCAACGATAGTTAACCCTTGCCGAACGACCAAACTGAGGATGGTTCGGGATTCTGCCCCGAGTGCAATTCTAATCCCGATTTCCCGAGTACGTTGCGCGATAGAATAGGCTAGTACGCCGTACAGTCCGACCGCAGCCAGCAGCAGAGCGAGAACCGAGAATAGGCCCACCAAAATGACGGAAAGCCGTTGCGTCACCAGCTCATTACTGAGCTGAGTTTCCAAGGTTCGAATATTGAAGACCGGTAGATTTGAGTCCACTGATTGCACCGCCTCGCGAGCCGCGGATACCAGTTGCAGTGGATCGCCTTTCGCCCGGAGCAGGATAGTCATCCCTAGCTCTGGTTTTTGCGAGATCGGATAATAGAGCTCGGCGAGTTTGGGCACGTTTACCAAGTCGTTATGCCGCACCGTCCGTACCATTCCAATGATGGTGTATTTTGGCGAGTCCGGCTTATGAGGGTCCTCAATAATCTGTTGGCCGATCGGATCCTGGCCAGGAAAACAGCGAGTGGCCAGTTTTTCATCAATGATAACGACGGGCGTTTTACCGATGGTATCCTCTGCGTCGAAATCGCGGCCCCGAACGATTTGAATCCGTAGCGTTTTGAAATAATCCCGCGAAACCGACTCATATTCGGCGGTTGGTTCTTCGCCGGGCCTGGGTACCGGCTGACCCACAATCCCAAAATCCGCTACATAGTTGTCGCCATTGAATGGTGTATTACTGCCCAGGGCAAACGCCTCGACACCCGGGATCCTCTGAATCCGTTCCAACAGTGCTCCGTAAAAGGCCACCATATCCTCGATCTTCGGTGACTGATTGGATTCGTTTTGATATTTGGACTTCGGCAGTTTAATCCCGACGGTCAGCAAGTTGTGCGGGTCAAATCCGAGCGGCACTTTCTGGAGACTCTGGAAGCTTTGAATTAGCAGGGTGGCACCGACTAAAAGAAGACTAGCCAAAGCCACCTGGCCGATAACTAACAAGCCTTGGCTCCGTTGACGGGCGGCGCCCGCGGTACTGCCGTGACCGCCCGCACTCTCTAGCGTCGCGCGGATGTTAATCCGAGAGGTCTTCAAGGCAGGCCATAATCCAAAGACGAGACCACTGCCTAAAGTCACCAGCGTCGTAAATAACAGCACCATCCCGTTGATGTGGACCTGGCGGAACCGGGCGACATCATGAGGGGCTAACGCCCGAATCGCTTCGAGACTGGTCTGCGCTAAAAGTAAACCAAGCAGGCCGCCAAATACTGCCAACACTACGCTCTCGAATAATAGCTGGCTGACCAGCCGGCCTCGGCTGGCGCCAAGGGCCGCCCTCAACGCAACTTCGCGTTGGCGCGCTATGGCTCGACCTAGTAGCAGGTTGGCAACATTCGCGCAGCCGATCAAAAGAACGAGACCGACGACGGCCACCAATAAGTAAAGCGTCGTCCGATATTTTCCCACGGCGTCCTCCAACAGCGGCGTTGCCTGAGTAGAGATGCCCGAGTTAGTGTCCGGGTAACGAACCTCGAGATTTCGAGCAATTACCCGAAGATTGGCGGACGCACTCTCAAGAGAAACACCCGGCCTAAGGCGACCAAAACAGAACAACCCGGGATGCATACCGCGATCCGTTAGTGCCGGTTTGTTCTCGAAATGGCTGAACGGCAGGTAAACATCCATGCCCTCCGGGGTCATGATTTGCGGCGGGATGATGCCGATGATTTCGTAGCTAACATCATTCAACACCAGGTTTTGGCCGATAACCCTCGGATCCGCCGCGAAACGGCTTCGCCAGAATCGATCGCTCAAGAGAACGACACCTGCTCCACCTGGATGATCGTCATTATCGGAAAACGCGCGCCCCATGGCCGGCTGAACTCTTAACACCCGAAAATAGCTCGAGGTCACGAATGCGCCGTGAACCCAGGCTGGATCCCCATTCCCAGTTAAGTTAAAATTATCCCGACGAAAAACGGCCAGGTCTTCGAACGAATGTTGGTCTGCCCGCCAATCGAGGTAATCGGGATAGGCCACCGACATTTTCGGATAAGCCGGGCTCGTGTCCATGATTGTGCATAGCTTCTCCGGTTCCGGATAAGGCAACGATTCCAACAGAACCGAATCGACCAAACTGAAAATGGCGGTATTCGCGCCGATAGCGAGCCCCATGATCAGGACGGTGGTAATGCTGAACCCGGGCGACTTTAACAGAAGCCGTATGGTGTAACGGAGATGAGAGATTAGGCTGCGCATGGGAGAAAAGATTTATTCACCACAGAGACACAGAGGACACGGAGTTCGGAAAAACCTGGGTTTTGCTTTGGTGCGAAGGAGTCCCGTGAGGGGTGCGCCAGTAGAGTCGCTATCAGCCACTGAATGCCAATTTATCACGAAAGGGGAGAGTGCCCTATGGATCCTAGCTTTGTGTCCTCTGTGCCTCTGTGGTGAAATTTTCATTCTCTTAGCGCGGTGATCGGGTCGATGCGGCTCGCACGGAAAGCGGGTAAGAAACAGGCGATCAACGCGGTGAGACCAAGACCCAGGACGCTCACCGCAATCGAAACTGGATCCGTCGCAGAGACCCCATATAAGATACCGGCGATCAACCCGGATAGAGCCAGGGCGGTCACCAACCCAATCAAGAGTCCTATCCCAACGATTCTAAAGCCTTGGCTGACGACTAGCGCAAGAATGGAGGTGGGCTGCGCGCCCAGGGCAATTCTGACCCCAAGCTCACGTTTCTTCTGACTGACCGAATAGGAAAGCACACCGTATAAACCGATAGCGGCCAATAGCAGAGCGACTGCCGAAAATGCGCCGACTACCATCGAGGCTAACTGCCGGATGGCAAACGACCTTCCCACCAGGTCTTCCAATCGCCCAACGTTCGAGACCGCCAGATTTGGATCCAGATCCGCAACCCCCTTCCGCAAAGGCTCGATTAGCAGGCTCGAATTGTTCTGGGTATGGATCACTAATGTGGCGAAATTAATCCGATTCGGTTCCGTATTTTGCGCGTAGGGATAGTAACATTGGTACGGGGTCGGTTGTGATTCCGGATTATCATATTGCACGCTGCCCACGACGCCTACGACGGTATAGAAGTTCCGTTTCAAACCGACACGGTCATGAAAATCGTAGATCTGTTTTCCGATCGGATCCTGACCAGAAAAGAACGCTTGCGCGACGCTCTGACTAATGATCACTACTTTCTCTTTTTCAGGACCGTCCTGATTCGTAAACGTCCTCCCGCGTATCAGCGGTACACCCATGCTCCGGAAATAATCCGGCGAGATAAACTGGATTTGCCAAGCCGGTAATTGGCTTTGAGGTGGTTCCGGACGCCCTGAGATCCAAAAACCATCAAGACTACTGGCCGGAGAAGACGGCATGAACGGTAAGGCGCTATTCAGACCAACTGAGATAACGCCGGGCAACGTTTTTGTGCGCTCTAGCAAATTGTCAAAAAAGTGACGGTACTCAGTCTCATCCGAATAATTGGCATCCGTCAGATAAAGATCCGCGGTTAACCGGTTAACCGCTTCGAACCCGAGTGGAGTATGCTGCAGGACCTGGAAACTTCTGGCCATCAGGCCGGCGCTAACTAACAGGATAGCAGTAAGCGCCACCTGACCTGCAACCAGGACCGCTTGACCGCGATTCCGTGCCCGACCGGCAGTACCGCCTCGCTCCCCACTTTGTTTGAGCGCTGACGCCAGATTGGTTCGAGAATTGACTAGAGCGGGGAACAGTCCGGATAGGGTCGCCGTCAAAAGGGTAATCACCAGGATAAAGATCAAAGCGCCGGCATCGAGACGGACGTCCTGAAACCGGGCGAACTCATCCGGCGCCAAAGTCCTGATCGCTTGGAGCGACCAAGCAGCGGCAGCCAACCCTACTAGCCCACCGGCAACAGCCAGAACCGCATTTTCGATCAAGAGTTGCGCCATCAGCCGCCCCCGGTTCGCTCCGAGCGCAGCGCGCACACTCATCTCCCTTGCCCGTTCCTGCGCCCGAACGAGCAACAGTGTGGCAACGTTCGCACACGTGATAATCAGCAAACATGCTACCGCCGCTTCCACGAGCCACAGAGAACCGGAATAACTGCCAATCACGGTATCGAGGTAGGAAACCGCCCGGATGCCGAACCCTTGATTCTGACTGTAACGGTTTACCAGGTTTTGTTGAATAACCTCTAACTCTGCTTTAGCCGTTTCCAACGTAGCACCTTCCTTGAGCCGGCCAAAGCAAGCATAGTCATGGTTGAGCCGTTGGGTCATCTCGAGTGTCCCGTAAAAGCGGCTTTGATTCAGCGGCACATACAGATCGATCTTGGTCGACTCGCTCGCTACCGAAGGAGTTACTCCGATTATCTGAAAACTACTTCCATTGAGGGCCAAGCTCGAACCGATCACATCCGGATCACCGTGGAACCTTGTACGCCAAAAATGTTCGCTCACTACTACTACGCGCGGCGCATCCGACCGGTCGTCGGTTATCTCGATCGCGCGGCCAATCAGCATTGGACGGCCAAATAGTTGGAAAAAACCGCCCGAAATATAGGTACCGCTGATCAGCTCCGGATTGCCACGCCCGGTGAGCGTAAAATCATCGTTGAGCGAGATCGCCATGTCCTGGAAAGAGTGCTGGCCAGCCTTGATATCGACGTAATCGGGGTAATCGAGTGGCAATCGATCGAAACTCCGAAAAGCTTGATATACCTGCACCAACTGTTCCGGATGCGGGTAAGGAAACGGCTTTAGCAGGACCGCCTCAATCACACTATAGATAGCAGTATTTCCGCCAATCCCTAATCCAAGGATCAGGATGGCGGTGATCGTGAATCCCGGCGTCTTAACCAACCGCCGGATCGTATGGCGGAGATGGGCAATTAGGCTGCGCATATAGTTCAGGATTTATTCACCACAGAGACACAAAGGACACAAAGTTGACAGCAAATGCATAGCGTGTAGCGCGGTGGATCTTGTGGAGGCGGATGCATTCGCAGTGAACTCTATCCGCGTCTATCTGCGTTCATCTGCGGTTAACTCTGTGTCCTCTGTGTCTCTGTGGTGAATTTTTTTATTCTCTTAGTGCGGTAATTGGATCAATTCGCGTAGCTTGGAATGCGGGTAAAGCGCAGGCGGCCAAGGCGACAAGAGCAAGGACCAAGACGCTAACGATGATCGAGAGTGGATCGGTTGCTGAAACCCCGTAAAGAATAGCGGAAATCAAATGTGAGAGTGCAAGAACGGCCATAATTCCAGTGACCAGACCGATAGCTACCACTCGAAGTCCTCGGTTTAGCACCAACTGTAAGATGCTGGTTGAGTCGGCTCCTAATGCCAATCGGACGCCGATCTCACGTTTCCGCTGAGCAACTGAATAGGATAGAATTCCATACAGGCCGACCGCAGCTAAGAACGAAGCAGCGCCGGAGAAGAGAGTGACAACCAGGGTCGCCAAACGCTTGGTGGCAAATGATTTTGCCACTAGATCATTGAAAGGGCTGACGTTAGCGATAGGGAGATCTGGGTCAATCGCCGCTACTAGCTTTCCTAGAGCCGGGATCAACGCACGCGGGTCGTTCTCCGTACGAATCGCCAGCGAGGCCCAGTTTAAAGGGGTAGGTAGTTGGA
>Ga0210396_10002636_pt1 | contig 18210 bp, 16 predicted proteins | sample IncBWH17OmetaG_FD_155466 | JGI IMG/M metagenome (GOLD analysis project Ga0210396, IMG submission 155466) | Forest soil microbial communities from Barre Woods Harvard Forest LTER site, Petersham, Massachusetts, United States - Inc-BW-H-17-O ... | reverse complement strand
CCCATCCTTCAAGCGCACCGTTAGAGAGTTAGGGCTAGTGAAGCTCGCTTCGCCAAAAATCAGGTCGAGGTTCCTGGTCTTTTCCAGGGTGGTTTGGCCTCGATTTCTGAAACTGTCGACGATGTCGCGTTTGCGCTGACGGATTCGTGGCATGTCGATCCGAATATTCGCGGTTTGTACACCATAGTCGGTCGCGCGGCGTGTGAGATACGCGACACGGCCACTGGCGACCATGGTCTTCGTGGGCGTACAGCCTACATTGACGCATGTACCACCGACGTGTTCGCGTTCGAGTATCGCGGTTCGCCACCCCGCGGCAGCAAGCGCCACGGATAAGGGTTTTCCGCCCTGACCTGTTCCGATAACGATTGCCTGGTATTGATCGGTTGCACTCATCGAGGAACTCCTGGCTGAGCGAGAATCTTATTCGAGCAGAATGCGGTTGCCAACTCCAGGCAGTGTCCCAGCCTTACAGCCACAACGTTTGCCGCGCAATAACATAAATGTTAAGAATACGCGGGGTTGTATTGCATCGCGAATCACCGAGGCTCAGGGGCCCAGTGAAGGATCTTATTTTGCTGGATTGTTTGGCGCCGCTCCGTATATCGCACTCGCTACTCTGGGGCTTACTATCGCCGCGAACGGGAAGATGTATGCAGCCACGGAAGCTCGCTCCATGATCGCGGGAACGTTGGTCTTCTTTTTATACGCGTGGCTTTGCGTGTCCTGCGCGCTCTGGTGGATCCGCAAAAAGCATCGGAGTCATTCGCGAAAATAAGCGATTAGCTCTAACCTCGCGCGGCGTCAATATTTTCCGTAAATTGAGTTTCGTTGAGGATTAAGCAGCAGGCTTACTTTTTCTTTACTGCGCGCCTGCCGTCCTTGATACGGCGCCGAGCTTCTCCAGGACCGCGAACGTCAAGCACACGATACTGTTTGCCGGACAGTTCATGGTAGTTTACGAAAAAGTCCTCTAGTTCCTTTATGAAAGCCTTCCCCAGATCGTCCACGTGTTTCACGTGAGCGTAAGTATGGTTCATCAATTCGATGGCCACGACGCGGTCATTACGCTCAGTGTCTTTTTTGTTTTTGCCTTGCTCGCCCTCGATGATTCCTACGGGACGACATTTAATGAGGCATCCCGGATACGCGGGCTCATCCATCAATACCAGCACATCGACGGGATCGCCGTCCTCCGCTTTGGTTGAGGGGATGAATCCGAAGTCGTGGGGAAAGGCCATGCCAGCAGGAAGAACTTTCTTCAGTTCGAAAACTTTCTGGTTATCATCAAAAGCAAACTTATTCCGGCTGCCTTTAGGAGTCTCAATGATGACTTGAATACTCTCTTTGTCATCTTCATCGTGCGATTGAAGGCGAGACGGGTCGGCAAGTCCATTTTTCGGCGTCTTTTTCTTGTTCATAAATTCTCCTGACTTACGTTTTCACAAGGGTGCCAAAAGGTTCGCCCGCGCGCCTCAGTGCGAAGCTACGTCGTAATTTTCTTCAAAAATAAGTGACTTGGCTTGATTCTGGGCAGTCGTGCTGCGGAATCTGCAGTCGCCAAACTTCGAAAAACATCCGGATTGCACACTACAGTTAAGCACCGCAAATGTTAGTGGTCGATACAGCGAAAACCCGACCCTCAAACGTCCGGGGGGCAGTCAAGTGGCGTTCCATGTCGCTGTTTCGGGCTGCTGAACTAAAGCGTAAGACACGCTAGAATCTTCTATCGCGCCTAGTCTCGGGGACGCTCCTGGCATTGCCCGTTATTTCGCAAGCGTGTCACAAGAATTCCCTAAGGTCTGGTAGGAGGTCGATTCGCATGTGCAGGAATATTAAAAACCTTTTTAATTTTGAGCCGCCTGTCACGGACGAAGAGATTAGGAATGCTTCGCTTCAGTTCGTGAGAAAGATTAGCGGCTTCAATAAACCGTCGAAGGCCAACGAAACAAGTTTCGCGGCTGCCATCGAAGAAGTCACGCGGGCTTCGGCGCGCCTTCTCCGCTCGCTTGAAACCAATGCCCCGCCGAAGAATCGAGAAGAAGAGGCCGAAAAGCTGAAGGCCCGCGCGGCAGAAAGATTTGGCGATTGATGTTGTGAGGCAGGCAAATTGAAAATGAAAGCGGTGCTGATTTCTTGCCTGACGCTCGCGGCTGCCATGGCGCCACGGGTCAGAGCGTCGGACGTAAAACCGAGCCTGGAGGTTCAGGTGCTCGGTTCTGGCGGGCCGCGAGCGTTTGGCAGAGCCGGATCGAGTTACATCGTGCTAATCGACGGAACGCCTCGGATTTTGCTGGACGCCGGACCGGGCGCATTTGTGCGCCTCGGAGAATTGAATATTGATCTCCAGCAAGTGGATATAGTTTTGTTGACCCATCTTCACATCGACCACAGCGGCGATTTGGCAGCGTTTTTTAATGCACGCGCGCTCACCAGCGATGGACCAATAAAGTATCGGGTGTTTGGCCCGGATACCGCCGGGTTGTTCCCTAAGACGTCGCGATTCGTCGATTTGATGGTTGGAAACAATGGATTGTTCGCATACCAGAAAACGTTTGGTGCGCGGGAAACCTTTGAGGTTCGCGACTTAGCAATTAACCTAAATTCTGGCGTTACAAAAATTGTAGATGAGGACGGTTTGGTCGTGGAGGAAATTGCGACGCATCACGGCGACTGCCCCTCGGTCGCGTATCGGATCACGTATAAAGGGAAATCGGTGGTGTTCTCGGGCGATATGGATGCTTCGGCGGTACCAAATCTCGTCCGACTGGCCAAGAGCGCGGACTTACTGGTTTTCAATTGTGCGGTTCTCGACCCGCCAAATTCGCCAAGTCAACTGTACGAACTGCATACCCCGCCAAAGAAAATTGGCGAGGCTGCAAGGGAGAGCGGTGTAGGACATCTGTTACTAAGCCACATCGCGCCCGACGTTGAAGAAAGCGAGAATGATGTAAAGAAGTCCATCCACGCCTCCTACACAGGACCAGTTGAGTTCGCGACTGACCGTATGCGTGTCTCAGTGGAATATCGACCTCGAGGAGCACATCAACCGTAGTCGGCCGGAAGCAAAAAAGGATAAGGACATAACGATTACGTCGCGAATCAGCTAAGGTCTGTCGGGACTTTCCAAGGCCTCCCGAAGAACCAGGATCGTACCCACGCCGATAGCGGCAGTGACAACCACTTCCGCGAAGAGTCTTTTTCTCGGGAAGCGAGGTTGCCCGCCCGATTTCGCAGCCGGCCCGCATGTACTGTGCTGATGCCCGCGATGGTAATGACTCTGATTTGGAAATCACAAGGTGCCTTCATGGTGACCTCCGCCAACATGGGCCGCTCGTTCTTCGGAATAATGCGAACGTCGGACACGAATACTTCGAAACTCTCGGCCGCAGTATTAAGAGCGAAGACCATTGTTCCTTGCCGCAGCTCCGTGACAGCCCCACTTGCTCCGGGAAAAAAAGCCGCCTCAGACTGACCTGCCATTTGGAGCCGCGTCTGGCTAATCCGCAACTGAACGTGGCCCTGTGACTCAGTCTTGACCACATCGGCGCTATAGAGCGAGGTGCCGCTTGTCAGGAGACCGTTGCTCACGTGGGCTGACTCTGCATCGAGAACTACTCCGACGGTTGGATTTTGCGCCCGACATAATGGCGCCGCCAAGGAGCCCACGATGGCTACCACAAAAGCCGATTTAAGAACCCAATTCATATGGAGTACCCCATAGGCTGACTCGCCCGGGCGCAAAAGAGAGTGTATTACTATAGTATATTTTACTAGTAGGTAATTACAGTGGAGGCATCGACGCGTGCAGACCGCGCGTCGACCAGCCCAGTAAAGTGAAGGGGCGCGCAATACCTCGAGAGCGGCTACGCCGAAGAGCCGTGAAGTTTAGTTAAAAACGAGGAACTAAAAATGGCTGGAGCATGAATGCCTCAGCGAGAATGACCGCATCGGCACGGGCGATCCGCTGACAAAAAAGAAAAGTCCTAGCGGGTGCCAGGCTAGACCGCCGGAAAGTGAATCCGCAGCTTATAGCAAATGAACAGAACCAAGATGGCGCCCAGGGTGGAAAGAATGAGGCCGGCGGGATGATATCGTTCATTCGTAGCGCGCGAAAACATGTGGCTAAGGCCGCCGCCGAGTATCGATCCGATGATGCCGAGCACAACGGTCCAGAAGATAGCGATGTGCACGTGCATCACCGATTTCGCGATCACACCCGCGATTAATCCAATCAGAAGATACCAGATCAAGTGAAACATTCTTTTCCTCCAGCGTTGGCCTTTGGGACTGCGTGAGTATAACCCAGGGTTGGTAATTAGTGGTCAAGCCGGGGGCTTCCACTTCCTTTAGGCGGCGACCCCGCGGCTGACCAACACGGGTGCGCCGTGGTCTCAAGTTTGCATCGAACCTGTGTCTTAGGGCGACTTGCTGATCACGGTCGGTGCGAGGCAGGCCTAGAAAATTAGCAGTGAACCTATAAGCGTGAAATAAATGGTCGGGGCGCCCGGATTCGAACCGGGGGCCTCCTGCGCCCAAGGCAGGCGCGCTACCAGGCTGCGCTACGCCCCGACAATGACGTGCTGTATTGAGTTTAAGTCAATTTTGAACTTTGTTGCAGTCGAAATCACTCTACCGGTAGCAGCGCAGGTTATAAGGGTGACGCTATGACGAGATTGCAACCAAGCACAGGCGCGTATGTGGAGGGCGACAGAGAATTCGGAGAGCCGGGTCGTCGTAAGGACGATGACCTCTAGTGATCGATGGCCTTCATTGCGGCTGCGGCGTAGCGCTCGCCGGCGATTTCATTTTGGGGAACTGCGGCTTCCAGTTCCGCGACGTCCGCTAAGGTCAATCGGATCTCAACGGCGGCCGCATTTTCCTCGAGGTATTTCCTGCGCTTAGTTCCGGGTATCGGCACCAAGTCTTCGCCCTTTGCCAGTACCCAAGCCAGCGCCAACTGCCCGGGCTTCACGCCCTTACGTGCCGCGATAGCCTTCACGCGTTGGAGCAGCGCCTGATTCTTGTCAAAATTTTCGCCGGCAAACCTCGGCATACGTTGGGTCCGCGCATCACTCTCAGATAAATCGCTAGGTTTTGTAATTGCGCCAGTCAGGAATCCGCGTCCTAAGGGGCTGTACGGCACAAATCCAATGCCTAGTTCACGAATCGTCGGAAGGATTTCTTTTTCCGGGGTCCGCTCCCATAGGGAGTACTCTGTTTGCAGCGCCGTAATCGGATGCACTTTGTGTGCTCGCCGAATTGTTGCGGGTGAGGCTTCCGACAGTCCCAGATACTTTACCTTTCCTGCTTTCACCAACTCGGCCATCGCGCCCACCGTGTCTTCGATCGGGGTGTTGGGATCGACCCGATGTTGGTAGTAGAGGTCGATATGATCCACGCCCAAGCGCCTTAAAGAAGCGTCGCACGCGGCACGGACGTATTCCGGTTTGCCGTTAATGGACCATTGATTGGGATTTTCTTTGGTGCGCACGTTAGCGAATTTGGTGGCGAGAAAGACTTCGTCGCGGCGAGAACGAATTGTTTTACCAACCAGTTCTTCATTGTCGCCGATTCCGTATGCGTCCGCGGTATCCAGAAAGTTGATGCCGAGGTCAAGGGCCCGCAGAATGGTTGCGGCAGACTCTGTGTCATTCCGCTCGCCGTAGAACTCACTCATACCCATGCAACCGAGTCCCATACGGGAAGCGATTGCGCCTTGTGAACCGAGTTTCACTTTTTTCATGCTCATACCTGAGTAGATGGCTTACACAGCCAGGTGGATACAAAATGTTTTTTGTTTTTACCGCGGTTTTTGCTGCAGCCAGCGGATACAGAGAACCGCGTGCGCCTGTCGGTACTCCGCAGGACGAAATTTAAGTTTTTGAGCATTGGCAGCCGTCAGCGCGCTCTGGATTTGGTGGAAGAGGCGCGCAAACGGGCGCGCAAGAAAGGGAAGTAATTTTCAGGAGATGGAGTTACTCTAAATACGATTCCGGCAGGCAGGGCGAATCGGGATGGGTGGACATCGTTTTATCCACCGAGTAACAGACGGGCTCGAGATGGCAATCGACGCATCGCGGTTTGCGGGCCACGCACACTCGACGGCCATGCCAAATAAGTTGATGCGAAAATTGGATCCACTTATTTTGAGGAATTACCGCCATCAGATCTTGCTCGATTTTTTGGGGTTCGCCCTTTCGGGATAAATCCAAACGTCGCGATAATCTGATCACATGCGTATCGACTACTACGCCGACAGCGATCCCGTAGGCCGTGCCCAGGACTACGTTGGCTGTTTTGCGCGCCACTCCCGGTAACGTCAGGATTTCTTCCATGGTTCGCGGCACTTGTCCGCCGAATTCTTCCACGATCGCCTTACTCGCGCCCATCACCGATTTTGTCTTATTCCTGAAAAATCCCGTTGGCCGAATTTCCTGCTCCAGTTCACTTGCCGTGGCATAAGCGAACGCTTCGGGCTTGGGATATTTCTTGTACAGCGATTCGGTCACCTGATTCACGCGCACGTCGGTGCACTGCGCGGAGAGAATGGTCGAGACCAGCAGTTGGAATGGATTTGCGTGTTTTAGCTCGCAGGTGGCGTTGGGATACATTTCGTCCAGGCCCGCGAGGATGGCGGCAACTCTGCGTAGATCGGTGCCCAGTACACATTCTTTTTTGCCGATCTTGCGAGTTTTCCACGGTGATTGACTTTTGGAGAGCCCCAGTGCCGCCTTTTTGCGCGCTGATCTTTTCTTGGGTGGCTTTTTGCTCGGCATGACGCGTCAGAATAACACACGTGCAAATAGGGCGTTCAAAGGACGGTCGCGCCTTAAGAGAACGCGTCGCTAAGATTAATTCTTAACTCTGAGCGCTTAAAAAGGAGAGTACGCGACGAAACGCCTTGCCACGATGGCTGTACAGGTTTTTTTCTTGGGGCGTCAGCTCAGCAAAAGTCTTGTCCAACTCGGGCAAATGAAATACCGGGTCGTAACCGAAGCCGCCAGTCCCACGCGGGGCTTCCAAAATCTCCCCATCTGTACGATTGCTTATTACCGCGGTCGGCAGACCTTGCCTGACCACGGCGATCACGCAACAAAAATACGCGGAACGCTCCTTGCGCGGTTTACCCGCGAGTTCTTGTAGTAATTTATTTATACGGTAGACGCTACTGGCATCCGGTCCCGCATAACGCGCCGAATACACGCCCGGCGCTCCGCCCAACGCCGGCACCACCAAACCTGAATCATCCGCGAATACCATCCTGTCACTTAGCTTTGAGTAATACAGAGCTTTACCAAGAGCATTTTCGCCAAAGGTTGGCGCATTTTCTTCGAAGGACGGCAGAGATTCGAAACGTGGCAGCATTTCCACGCGAAAAGTGGTTGAAGAAATTTCTGTCGCGTTACTCTCCGCAAGGGCGCGAAACTCAGCTAGTTTCCCTGGATTAGAGGAGGCGAAATGGATTTTAACGGGCGCGGGCACTGAATTTCATAGGGAGAACGGCAAGCTGATCTTCGGTGAGCCGGCGGATTCCCGTCGCAGCAAGCGCGAGTAGATCTTGCATCTCGCTACCCGTAAAAGGACGTCCCTCGGCCGAAGCTTGAATCTCGACGAAGTCGCCTGTGCCTGTCATCACCACATTCATATCTACTTCCGCCCGCGAATCCTCTTCGTATGCTAGATCCAGCAGCGCGCGGTCGTCGACAATTCCCACACTGGTAGCCGCTACCGTATCGATCAAAGGAGAGCTTTTCAAAATTCCCGCCGCCACCAACCGCTCGAAAGCCAACGCCAGCGCCACGAAAGCTCCTGTGATGGAGGCCGTCCGCGTCCCTCCATCGGCCTGAATCACGTCGCAGTCAATCCATACGGTGCGTTCGCCGAGCGCTTCCTGATCGGTCGCCGCGCGCAGCGATCTGCCGATTAATCGTTGAATCTCGAGTGTGCGACCCGACTGCTTTCCGCGCGCTGCTTCGCGGGGCGTACGCTCTTCCGTGGCGCGCGGGAGCATTCCATATTCGCTGGTCACCCAACCCTTGCCGCTACCCTTCAGAAATCCTGGTACGCCATCGTCGACCGTGGCGGTGCAAATCACCCGCGTGCCACCAAGCTCAATCAATACGCTGCCTTCTGCGGTGGCGATAAAGTCAGGAGTGATTTTTAACGGCCGCATCTGGTCTGGATTGCGCCCGTCGCTTCTTTGTCTGGTTGCGATTGCCACTTATGGATTCCTCGAGTTCGTTGATGGTTCTGGTGTTGCTGCGTAAGTTTGCCGGGAGGCGCTCATGGGTGTCAATGGCGTGAACGGAATTGCGGGCGATGCAAGCGGGTCAATCTCAGGAGCGATTACAGCTTGTGCCGCTCGCGGGCTCACCACAAATGAACCGGTAAGATCCAAATGGCCCGCCAGCGTTTCCACTTCCTGCCCGTGAATTAAAATTTTGAGCCGAGTGATCTGGGAAACATTGGCCGCCAGTGTGCGCGTCATGGAATCCACCGCTCGTTGTTCGCTTTCGATCCCGGATGGAATGGAGCTCGCCATCGCTTCGGAAAAATCCGCGATGCCGGTTCCGTCGGGCAACAGGTAGAACGCCAATAACACCGCGTCAGGCGGCAGTGTGCGTAATTCGGGGTCGGCGGGGCCAGCCAACAAAGTATTCAACACTTGCTTGGCGCGTAACACTGGCTCGTTCGACAACGGTAGTTCAACAGTGACCGGAGCGAGTGACCCGTCATGCACGTTTGAGGCCCAAAAAAGTTTCGCGTCTACTCGCGCTTCCGTCGGATTGGCGGTCAGTGATTGCGTAAGTTCCCTGCGTGCCTGTTCCTCGGATTGCGGCTGAATTTTGGCGGTTTGCCTCACGCGCTGCTTCAATATCGGGAAGTACAGCCCGGCGATGATCACCGCGCCAAATAATCCTCCCAGGACCATTGCCACCCACCGCGTGTTCAACGTAGTCCTCCAGAGATGCCGGCAACTACATAGGACGGGCGAAAATCAGTGACGCCACGAGCGATGGCGTCAGCTACTCCGGGAGCCATGCGATCCAGATCAAGGCGGTCGTTCACGGCAACGCTGGAAATTTCCACGGCAATGGCGGGCGCAGCGGTGGTTCGCAACTGACGGATGGCGGCAGCTTGTGCGCTGCCGGGTGAGCCCCTAAATCGCACCGCCAGATTACCCTGCACAAAATCTCCCAACTTGTGGCTTAGAAAGAGAAAGGGTGCTTGGGCGCGATCCCAAGGAATCAGCCCGCTGGCTTCGCGCCCGCCCGAGGTCGGCGGCAAATCTGAATTCACGTATACGCGGACTGTACCCGGTAGGCCCGTGGAGGATACGTGCAGACTGACAAATACTGCACCGACTTGTGCGTTGGCCATCGCTGAGCGGTCATCAAACGAAGGATTTTCATTGGCCATGCGCGTTTGTATCACTTGAAAACCCTGCGATTCGAGCGCGCGACGCACCTGCAGCGCGAACTGCAGAACAATTTCACTCTCCCGGATTCCGCCGGTACCGCGCGCTCCTGTGTCTGTGCCGCCATGCGCAGGGTCAAGCACGACGATGTTTAGTCCAGGACGGGGCCGCGGTGAATCGGAAAAAACGGTGTTGGGAGTTTGTGGATTAGGATTTTGCGGAGCAACGGACGCCGGAGGGTTCTGAGTCGTCGGAGCTTGCGCCGAGGATTGGCCTGAAACGGTAAGAAACGCGCCTGCGAGCAGAAAAAGCGTGAAACCGGCATAACCAAAACTATTATGCCCTATCCGTTGACGCCTGTTGTCGTCGCGATTCTTCACCTTGAGCAGCATACCAAATTAGCTGCCATCGCTAAGGCGGGCGAAACGCAATGGAACGAAAAAGAGACGGCCTGCACCGGCCGTCCCTCTTTTTGATAGCTTCGGCAAGCGTTACCTGGATGCCGGTGGTTGCTGTTGCTTGTCGTCGCGATGCTCGCGCATATTTTCTTCAAATTGTTTACGTTGTTCCGGGGTGAGCACCTTTTTCACTTGCTCGTGGGTATCACGCCGTAGATCGCGGATCTTCGCTTCTTTTTGGTCGGCCGAGAGTGACGAATCGTTCTTCACTACTTCGGCTTTCGATCGCATGCCTTCGTGGATCTGTTTGATTTGCGTTTTCTGGTCATCCGTAAGGTTCAGGTTGGCCAGCATAGCGTTATGATCGCCATGCTTTTCATGCATAGCCTGTCCCTGGGCCGAGTCAGGCGCATTGTTTTGCGCATAGCTTATGGCAGGGAACACGCTTAGCAGTATGAAGCTGGCGGTTATTGGGAGTTGCTTCGAGATGCGGTTCATGGGGCGTCCTTTTCTTGAGCCGGGTTTTATTCGTTCTTCCATATAACCCTGGCCCGGTGGGAATGTCGCGTTGGCGATTCGCCGCTGATTATAGTGGCTTTAGATTAGCCTTTTGCAACAGCGAATTTACTCGAGTCCTGTCGTGCTGCCACAGCGCGTCCCAGCGCTCCAGGATGCTCTTAGTCGCGCTATCCCATTTTTCAATTGCCACCACTGCATCCGCGGTAGGAGCGGAATCTGCGCTCTGAACAATGGACAGCAATCCAGTTGTTGCATGCAACGCTTCACGAAACGTCACTGTTTGCGTGGCGGGCACAGTCAAGCCGAACACCCCGAACTCGTGTTCCACCTGGACGCCCATGAGTTCCGCGGTTTTACGATCAAGAGCGGCAAGCGTTTCCGCGGCCTGGCCGTTGGAGTTCAATTCTTTCTTGCGCGTGGCTAAATTCGCTTGAAGTTCCTGTGCGTGTTTCATCGCGATGGAAAGGTCTGCCAGATTTTTTGCGACGCGAGACTCCGCGCGAAACATTTTCTCGAGGTCAGCTTGCGATGTTTTTATTCGGGGGTCCATTTTCAACTCTAATTGCCGAGACTGGCTTTGCCCGTTCACGGTTAACTTGACCGTATATTTGCCGGGCAACGCCAGTGGCGCTTTGGGCCCATAAAATGAAGTGTGCACGTCAGCGGGAAACGCGTAATGCAAATCCCATACTAAGCGGTGTGCGCCAGCTGTGGCCGAGAGGGGCTCCGGATCGTGTACCCAGTACATTGGAAATTGCATGTCTTCGGCTTTCGTTTTGGGAAGCACATCATCGCTCGCGTAGCGCCTTACCAATGCGCCCACTGAATCAAAAATCTCCAATTGCACCGCTGTGGAGGGTGTGTCCTTGAGGTAATAATCCAGCACAGCGCCGGGCGGGGGATTGTCCGCGTGCGGCTCATCGAAGGGCACCGGACTACCTTGGTCTGTGCCGGGGCGCACGCGATAGGCGGTGCTGGGTTGGAAAAGCCACGACATGGACGCGTTTATCTCAGGGTTCATTTGCCGCAGCGGGGAAATGTCATCCAAAATCCAAAACGAACGTCCATGTGTCGCGATGACCAAATCATCGCCGTGAATCACCAGATCTCGCACTGAAGTTGTGGGCAGATTCATCTGCAGCGGGCGCCAATGGTCACCATCGTCAAAAGATACGAAGATTCCTTTTTCGGTGCAGGCGTATAACAGGCCTTTTCGTACCGGATCCTCGCGCACGCAATTTAAAAAATATCCTTCGGGTATTCCGTTTGAGATTAATTCCCAATTCTTTCCGAAGTTACGCGTGCGATATAAATGGGCGTGCAAATCATCAAGGCGGTGCCGGTCAACGGCGGCGTACGCGGTACCCACCTCAAAATGAGATGCTTCAAGGTGCGTTACCTTGCTCCACGCAGTAATTTCAGGCGGTGTGACGTTGCTCCACGTTTTCCCTTCGTCCTGAGTCAGTTGGATTAAGCCGTCGTCCGTGCCAACCCAAATTTCGCCTTTGCGCACGTAAGAAGGCCCGATGGTGTAAATCACTCCGCGTCGTTTTTCTTCGCCAGCATCGGCAATCGCAGGAGGATCGAGATTCGGCGGCGCGCCAAGATCTTCGCGCGTCAAATCGGGGCTGATCACCTTCCAGGAATTTCCTCCGTCCGCGGTGCGAAACAAGACCTGTGAACCGAAATACAGCACATGCGGATCCATGGGAGAAAACACGAGTGGTAGGGTCCATGTCCTCCGGTAATTGCCAGGGTGTGCCAGCGTCGGCGGCATTTCCTGAGCCTGTTCATTGTTCAAATCTTGACGAGTTACAAATCCTCCATAAATCACTCCGGGATTTTCCGGGTCGGGCGCTATGTAACCGTTCTCATCACCTGCTGCGATCGGGCGCCAATCGTGAAAATCCAACGCGCGATAATTTCCGCGGCTGGGCGTCGCGATTGAGCCGCTGTCCTGCTGCGCGCCATAAACCCAGTAAGGAAATCGATTGTCGGTGCTTACGTGATACATCTGTCCGGTTGGTTGGTTGTACCAGGAACTCCAGGTTTCGCCGCCATTGCGCGTGACGATCGTTCCTTGATCACTTCCCAGAATCATTCGTCGCGGTTCGTCCGGGTCGATCCACAATTGGTGGTAGTCATCACCGCCCGGAGCACCCTTGAACGCAACAAACGTTTTCCCTCCATCGCGTGAGCGATACACAGTTGTATTTGGGAGATACACCGTGTCCGGGTCCTTAGGGTCGACGCAGACTTCGCCGAAGTACCAGCCGCGTTCCCATACGCGTTTGTCTTGCGACATCCGCTGCCAAGTTTGGCCACTGTTATCGGAGCGATAAAGTCCTCCGGCCCTTGCGTCCACGATCAGATAAATCCGGTTGGGATTGCTGGGTGCGAAAGCAATTCCGATGCGGCCAACTTCTTCGGCGGGCAATCCGTGTCCGGACACAGGTTCCCAATGATCGCCACCGTCATGGGAGCGGTATAGCCCGCTGCCAGGGCCCTTCGATGGCGGATAAACATTCCAGGGCGGCCTCCGGGTCTGGAGCAGTGCGGCGTAAATCGTGCTGGTGTTTCCTGGTTCGAATGCCAGATCGATCGCACCGGTGTTTTCGTCGTGAAACAGTATGCGTTGCCATGTCGCCCCGCCGTCTTTGGATCGAAACACGCCCCGCTCAGCGTTAGGTCCGTAAGCGTGTCCCAGTGCAGCGACAAATACTTTATTGGAATCGGCAAGATCGACCAGGATGCGTGCGATCTGGCGGGAGTCGGTCAATCCAATATGTGTCCAGGTTTTGCCAGCATCTGTCGATTTATACATTCCGTTTCCGTAGCCGATATTCGAACGCATATCGGTTTCGCCCGATCCGACGTAGATTACGTCCGGGTTTGAAGGCGCAACGGCAATGGCCCCGATGGAACCGATCGGCTGCGAATCAAAAATGGGATTCCAGGTTCGCCCTGCGTCATTGGTTCGCCATACGCCGCCGTCGACAGAACCAAAGTAAAACAATTCCGGCTGTCCTCGCACACCGGTGACTGCAAGCGCGCGTCCACCGCGATGGGGACCGATGGAGCGCCAGCGCAGGTCCCGAAAAAATTTGTCGTCAAAGCGTGCAGTAGTGCTCTGCGATTGGGCCGGCGAAACTGGCAGAAACGCGAAAGCCGAAGCGATAATTATGGGCAGACAGGTAATCAGTAGTCGCCAATTCAGGCGCGGAATTTTCACGGGGCTATTCTCCGGACGCAGATTTCTAGTCGAACGAGCGAGAAGTATATCGCAGCGAGCCAAGCGCAAACCCTTGGAGTTTTGGATGGAACCGATTGTAATTTGCGTGAGGAGTAGGGTTTCAGCTGTAACCAACTAGACTCAGGCTGGTTCCACCACTTCCGCGGTAACGTCCTCTGGGAGACGCTTGCGAAGCTTACGCGTTGAGGCGTACAACGCGAACCCCGCCGCCATAATCAGAACTCCAAAGAGCAGACCGTTTATTCCAAGTACGGACTGACTCTCACTTTGCACCAAAGCGATCATTAGCAACGCCAGCGGGAATACCCCAGCAAGAATTGCGCCTGCTAACCCGCCGGGAACCCGGAATTCGCGTTTTAATTTTGGCTCACGAATGCGCAGCGCTACCAGGGTCACAAACTCCAGAATTAAAGCCGCGCCGTAGAGCATGATGTCCAACGTCACCAGTCGTTTGAACCCCAGTCCGAGGCACAATGCCCAGCAGGTGGCGCAGGCAATGATGGCCACCCAGGGCGCCTGCGTTCGCGCGCTGGTTTTGGCAAAAATCTTGGGTAACATTCCATCGCGCGCCATCGCCAGAGGTAACCGTGAATAACTCATCACCAGGGCATTGAACATCCCGAATCCGCTCATCATGCCGCCGAGCACTACCACGAAGCGCAACCACTCGAATCCCATTATCTTGCCGCCCACCAGGCCGGCGACCGTCGCCCACGAACCGTCTTCCGCGAAGGCCGTCGCGGGTACGCCCATAAAATAAACCGCTGCGAACGGAAGTATGTAGGTGAGCGAAACCAGAATCACCGCGGCAATCATTGCTCTCGGGTAGGTACGTTGCGGCCTCTCCACTTCCTGCGCGATGGTTGAGGCGTTATCCCAGCCCATGTAATTCCACATAGCCACTAGCACACCGCCCAGCAAACCGAGGCCCGCGCCTGCTTCCGTGGCGTGCGGGGCGGCAGCAAGCGCACCAGCGCGCACCGGAGCCAGCAGCACAATCACCGCGAACGGAGCCGAAAGCAAAAAGAACAGCCACAGCGAGGTAATCCCGACCACGCGAATCCCCGCTAGGTTTAAAGCCGCGCAGGTGATCACCACAAATAGACCAGCGAGCACGCCGTGATTTCCGACGCCAAACCAAGGCGACATCTGCTTCAGGTAAAAGACGAACAGGGTCGGATAAATGGCCATGTCGAAGATGCTGGCCGCCAGCGACAGCCACGCTTCTTGGAAGCCCCAAAAATTGCCGAGTCCGCGTCGCACCCAGGCGTAGTAGCCGCCCTCCTCCGGCAGAGCGCTCGACAGTTCACCAATCATGAAGGCTGTTGGCAAGCACCACAGCACCGGTAAAAACAGCAATATCAGGATTCCATGGCCATAGCCCGCGCCGCTTACGATTTCTTCAGTTCCGTAAGTGCCGCCGGACACCATGAAGAACGTCGCCGCCACAAGCGGCCAAAGGGTAAGCTTTGCGATTCGTTTTTTCTGGCTGGAAATTGCGTGTGCGGGATATTGGGCGGGAAGAGACAGAGAACTCAATTTTTACTTTTCATCCTCCAAGCGGTACTCACTCTGGGGTCGCATGAAGTGAGTTCGCATTTCGAAGAATACAAGAGTCGTTCGCGCATGCAAGAAAAATCTGCGCTCCAAGCAAATTATTTTAACCCCTTACAGTGATTTGGGTATGAAGGAGAGGTCTGTTCCTCTTAGGAGAGTCCCGAGCATTTCAAAATCTTCCTTGCAAGTACGCTGCTGGCCCTTACTCTCGCTTACGACTGCCCGATTTCCCTCCTTCTCTGTGATAGACTCCGCCGTTTGCTCGCCATTTATCTCGTTCAGGAGTCTTTGCGTATGCCAAATCGTGTTTCGTCGGCCTGGGTCGCGGCACTGTTCTTCATTTCCTGTTCCGCGTGGTTCGCCTCGTTTGCCACGGCCCAGCGCCCCATCACCGTTGATGACTTTTTCCATATTCACGAGGTGCACGACCCGCAGTTGAGCCCGGACGGCCGTTGGATCGCCTATACGGTTAAGGCGCCGCTCCTGAAGAGCGACAAGAACGAGGAGCGAATTTGGATGGTCCCCGCGTCGGGTGGAGATACTACAGCTCTTACAGCAGCGGGAGTCTCCTCTTCCCATCCCCGATGGAGTCCCGACGGAAAGTACATAGCCTTTCTGTCGGCCCGCAATGGAAGTAAAGAGCAGGTCTGGCTTCTCAATCGCCTTGGCGGCGAAGCGGAACGGCTTACCTACACGCCGCAAGACGTTGACGAACTCGCCTGGTCCCCCGATGGAAGTCGGTTGGCGTTGCTACTGCGTGACGCGTCACTCGAGGAGAAGGAGGCTTTTAAGGAGCAAGACGAGAGAGACAAAGACTCCGACGCCGGCAAGGGCGACAAAGAGAAAAAAAACAAGACGCAACGGCCTTGGGTCATCGACCGGCGCCAGTTCAAGCAGGACGAGATCGGCTACCTGGACCGCCGCCGCACGCATCTTTACGTCTTTGATCTCGCGAAACGCAGCCTCACACAGATTACCTCTGGCGATTACGATGATGGGGAACTGGCTTGGTCGCCCGATGGCAAGCAATTGGCCTTTAGCAGCAATCGGTCCACACCGGATCCGGATGCGACGTACAACACAGATATCTGGATAGTTTCCGCGGATAACACTGACAAAGGCGCGCACGTCACGCAGGTAACCAAGAGTCCCGGTGAAGACCGTTCACCTGCCTGGTCGCCAGACGGCAAGTGGATCGCTTACAGCGCGCGACTCGATCCTTCAGAGTTTGAATATGGTACCAGGCATCTCGCGATTATCTCCGTGGACGGTGGCGACGGCAAAATTCTCGCAAAATCGTTCGATCGCATGAGCACGCAGCCGCACTTTTCTCCCGACGGGCATTTCATTTATTTTATTGCGGATGATGATGGCACCCAGAATCTTTGCCGCATACCTGTTGCGGGTGGAGAAATAACTCGACCTATCGGCGGCCGATTGATGGTCAACGATTACAATGTCGCAAAGACGGGAGAAATTGCCGCGCAAGTGGCTACCATCGACCGTCCCGACGAGATTTTTACTATTCCCGACGGCAAGCTCACCCAGGTTACGCACATTAACGACGCGCTCTTCTCACAACTTAAGTTGTCGCATGGCGAATATGTCCATTTCAAAAGTAAGGACGGCACCCCAGTTGCCGGCTACCTTTATAAACCGCTCGATTATGTTGCCGGCAAGAGAGTTCCTGCGATTCTGCGACCTCATGGCGGCCCGGTGTGGGCGTATTACGCGGAGTTTGCGCACCTGGCGCAGCTGTTGGCGGCAAATGGCTATGCGGTACTTTTTCCCAATCCCCGCGGTTCTACTGGGTATGGCCAGAAATATGCGCAAGCTATCTTCGCCGACTGGGGCAACAAGGATTTCCAGGACGACATGGCCATGGTGGATTACGCCGTCGAACAGGGAATTGCGGACCCCGACAAATTAGGTGTCGGTGGCTGGTCGTACGGAGGCATATCCACGAATTTCATCATTACCCAGACGGCCCGATTCAAAGCTGCGATCTCTGGGGCTGGCGAATTTCTGTACATGACCAATTACGGGCACGACCATTATCAGCGCGATTGGGAAACCGAGTTGGGACGGCCGTGGGAAAAGAAAGCTGTGTACGAGAAGCTCTCCCCATTTTACCGGGTCGCGAGTATCACCACCCCGACGCTGATTATGGGCGGTAATATCGATTGGAATGTTCCGATAATTAACGGTGAGCAAATGTTCCAGGCGCTCAAGAGCTTGGGTCGCACGACTGAACTGGTCGTCTATCCAGACGAGTACCACGAATTTTCGACGCCATCCCATATAAAGGACCGACTGGAGCGCTACATGGCCTGGTACAACCACTATGTGAAAGGCGACACTGCGCCCGCTACGCCGCCCGAACCCGTTCCTGTAAAAACGGCCGGCGAATGACAATCGTCGTCAGGCAGACCTTTCTGAAGTCCGGTCAAGAGGGTGGTTCAGTTGCTTCATGGAAATTGCATCATTTCGCGGAGGGACTATATGCGTAGGTTACAGCTCGCCACGATTTTGGTTTATGGAGCGTTGCTGCTCTCGCAGGGCACTCACATCGCGGCTGCTCAAGATATTCGCGATGGTGAGCAAGGCCCGTCGGGTTTCGTGAAATTTCCCTCAGGCTTTTTTCATGAGATGCGCTGGCGCTGCATTGGTCCGTTTCGCGGTGGTCGTACGGTAGCGATCAGCGGAGTCGCTCACCAGCCCAATGTCTTTTACATGGCTGCCGTGGATGGAGGCGTCTGGAAGACCACCGATTTCGGTAACACCTGGGTGCCCGTTTTCGACGATCAACCTACCGGCTCCGTGGGAGCCCTGGCGGTATCTGAATCCGATCCCAATGTGATTTATGTGGGCAGTGGTGAAGGTTTGCAACGCCCCGACTTGTCCACCGGCGATGGAATTTACAGATCAACGGACGCCGGCAAGACCTGGACGCATCTCGGGCTGCGAGATGCCCAGCAAATCGCGTCCATCGTCATCGATCCGCACGATTCGAACCGTTTGTTCGTGGCGGCGCTCGGCCATCCCTATGGACCGAATCCGGA
>Ga0210396_10002635_pt1 | contig 18214 bp, 13 predicted proteins | sample IncBWH17OmetaG_FD_155466 | JGI IMG/M metagenome (GOLD analysis project Ga0210396, IMG submission 155466) | Forest soil microbial communities from Barre Woods Harvard Forest LTER site, Petersham, Massachusetts, United States - Inc-BW-H-17-O ... | reverse complement strand
GGAGTTGCGGGCCAGGCAAATTTGAGCTACGGGGTTGCTGCCGGTGAGTTGGGTAGCGGTCACACTTTGATCGGTGTGACCGCATCCGCTTTATGGGCTAAAAATAAAAATTCATTCTGGATGCGATTAAGCTTCGAGTCGAAGTCTTCCCCCGGACCGGTGCGGAAAAGAAATGAAGATAGCCTAGGATTTTGGCAACCGGACGAGGAAGCTGAAAGACTGCAGCGCGGAGCGATCTCGGTCGTCGCAGATGGAGTCGGCGGTCACGAAAATGGGGACATCGCGAGTAAAATGGCGGTTGAAATTGCCATTGCGACGTTCCAGCGGATGAATCCCGTGAACGCGCCGAAACAAATCCTCAAACAGATCTTCGATTCGGCGAATTTAGCGATCTACGAGGCGGGGATGGCTGATCCTCGTGGAGGCCGAATGGCGACGACCCTCTCGGTTTGCGTTTTTCGCGACAAGGAATTGTTCATCGGACACGTCGGAGACACCCGGGTTTATCTTGTGCGGCAGGAGAACCTGCGCCGGCTGACCGATGACCATTCCTACACCGCGATGCAAGTGAAGTTGCGGCTAATCAGCGAGCACGAGGCAAAGGCGAGCAGGCTTCGTTCGATGCTGACTCGAACCGTCGGGCCTGAACCGATAGTTCACTTCGATTATAAACATCTCAAGCTGATGTCGCGCGATCGCGTCGTTCAGTGCACCGACGGGCTTTACTGTTTCATGAATGACAGCGACCTCTGCGAAGGAGTCGATCGGCTCAACATGGATGAAATCTGTCCATACCTGATCGCGCTTGCAGAACGGCAGAAGACCGATGATAACCTTTCGGTGCAAGTTGTTCAAGTTGACCGGCTTGTCGAGCCCAAGATTGACCAGCCTATTTCTGTTCTGAAAAAAACAGGCGGGGGACACACCATCACTATGAGTAACGAAGTTAAACCCGGCGACGTCATAGATGCCCGGTTTGAGATTGAGAGCGTGATCAGCCGGAGTGGGATGGCTTCCATCTACAAGGCGAAAGACCTTCAGACCGGACAGACTGTCGCGATCAAGATTCCCTACATGCAGTTGGAATCGGATCCGGGGGCTTTTTCCCGATTCCAGCGCGAGGCGGAGATCGGAGAGTTGCTGGATCATCCCAATATAATCAAATTCATCAAGGTCCCGAACAAAAGCCGCCAATACATTGTGACCGAGTTCCTTGAGGGCAAGCCCTTGAGTACGGTGCTGAACGAGATGCGGCCTCTGGCGATCCCGGAAGCCGTCCAGATTGCCAGTTACGTCTGCGGTGCGCTGGCGCACATGCACGAACACAAGGTTGTGCATCGCGATCTCAAGCCGCAAAACATTATGATTTGCGACGACGGTACCCTGAGGATTATTGACTTTGGGATCGCGAAATCGACGGAGATGCGCAGGCTGACGTTTGCCGGGTTCACGCCGGCAATGGGAACGCCCGATTATATGGCGCCGGAGCAGGTCAAGGGAAAACGAGGGGACGAACGAACCGATATCTACAGTTTGGGAGCAGTCCTCTACGAGATGTCGACAGGTTCAGTGCCATTCGAGGGTCCGAATCCTTTTATCGTCATGAACTCGCGCATTACGGGTGATCCAGTTGCTCCACGCAAACTTAATCCGGAGATCTCCGAACCACTGGAAGAGATTATTCTGCACGCCATGGAGCGTGAACCTGAACGCCGCTATCAATCGGCGATCGCCATGAAAAAGGAGTTGGACGATCCGGAGTCGGTCAAGATCACGGGGCGCCATCATCATCTTAAGTCGCCAAAGGTTTGGAATACCCGATGGCAGGGGTCACGCTTGATCGTTCTGTCTGTCGTCGTGCCGATAGTGGTGTTCGCTGGTGCTTTATTCTTTACCCATTGCCATGGAGTTGGTCACCCCTAGGAGGAGCCGAGGAGCCGAGGAGCCGAGGAGCCGAGGAGCCAAGGAGCCAAGGAGCCAAGGAGCCACCCCATGGGAATCGCGCGTGATGATTTGAAAAGAAGCTTTGTTCCTACGCGGACCTCGCTTGTTTTAGGGACTAGGAGATGAAAGAATCCCACTCCTGGCTCCTTGGCTCCTGTCATTGATCGCTGATGCATATTGAGAAGCTTACCCGCGAGGCGTTTGCCCCATTCGGAGAGTTGATCACGCTCGCCGGAGCGCGGCATTATCCGATTAACGGCGGTACCACCGAGCGGTTCCATGATCTGGCTTCAATTGATGTTTCCGATCAAGGTGGCAAGCCTTTGATCAGTTTGTTCCGCAGCGAACCGCGGCGATTGCCGTTTGAGATCAGAATTATGGAACGCCATCCGCTCGGGAGCCAGGCGTTCATCCCGCTTTCCAGAGGCCGCTACCTCGTAGTTGTGGCGGCGCCGGGCCAGTTCGACGAGCGGACGGTGCGCGTCTTTCTCGTCAAGGGGAGTGAAGGTGTAAACTACGCAAAAGCCGTCTGGCATCACGGCCTGTTCGTGCTGGACGAGCAGAGCGACTTCATGGTGGTCGATCGGGGTGGTCCTGGTGTCAATTGCGAAGAGATCTCGTTGTCCCAACCAATTCTGATTACCGAGCAGGCAATAGCAGCGATGGATCTTGGAAATCGTTCTATTTCCACTTTGTAATGCTCAAGCAAGGCATTCGTCAGCTCCGTTGGCTCATAGTGCACCATTAACCAACTCAGAAAATCTATGACGAGAAAATCACTAAAACCGCTCGCCTTGAGCGTACTCTTGCTTGGAGGTGCTGCACTTTCCCTGGCAACGGGTTTCGCCTTGAACAGCGGAGAAAAGAGCAACGGGACGCAAAATGCCCCTCTGAACGTCCAAGTGGACAATAACCCATTGACGCGAGACGTGAAGGAGGCCAGCAGCTTCGCGCCAATCGTAAAAAAAGTTGCACCAAGCGTGGTGAAAATTTTTGTCACGATGAAAGGCGGGAACAATTCGTTGACGGATTCTGATAACGATTTTTTCCACCACTTCTTTGGAGAAGATGGATCGAATAAGACAAACCCCGGCAGGCTTCATGTGCCGACGGAACATGGGCTTGGATCGGGCGTCATCATTTCGCCCGACGGCTATATTCTGACCAATAATCATGTGGTAAATAACGCCAGCGAAATCCATGTCGCTCTGAACGATGGCCGGCAGTTCACTGCCAAGCTTATTGGCTCGGATCCGAAGACAGACGTCGCCCTGATCCGGATCAAGGCGGAGAATCTGCCCGCCGTAACTTTGGCAGACAGCGATAAGATAGAGGTTGGAGATGTTGTTCTGGCGATCGGCAACCCTTTCGGAATTGGTCAAACGGTGACCAAAGGTATTGTGAGCGCAAAAGATCGGACGACTTCGGGAGAAATGGATGAAGACTTCATTCAGACCGATGCCGCCATTAACCCCGGCAATTCGGGCGGTGCGCTGGTTGACACTGAAGGACGACTTGTTGGAATCAATTCAGCGATTCTGACGCATAGCGGGGGAAATCAGGGTATCGGCTTTGCGGTGCCTTCCAACCTCTGCCGATGGGTGATGGACAGCCTGGTGAAAAACGGTCGCGTTGATCGTGGATTCATGGGAGTGATGATCCAGAACCTTACGCCGGATTTGGCGACAGCATTCAAGCTGGACCGCACGACCGGTGCGCTGGTGGGAGATGTGAGCCCGGGCAGTCCCGCCGATAAAGCCGGATTGAAGAGCGGCGACGTGATTACTCAATTGAATGGCCAGCCGATCGAGGATGCCAGCCAACTCAAACTTCGAGTGGCCGAATCGGCCCCCGGTTCAAAGGTTCAGATCGGCGTCAATCGGAATGGCGAATCCAAGACCTTCGATGTCACGCTCACCGACCTGCCTGAAAATAAGGTGGTGAAATCGGACGATGAGAACGGGAACACGAAATCGGAAGCTCTAGCGGGTGTCGGTGTTGCTGATCTCGATCAGAATACCCGCGCCGAATTGAAGATACCGGCGCAAGTGCAGGGTGCGGTTATCACGGAGGTGGCGCCGGACTCGGCGGCTTACCAAGCCGGTTTGCGAACCGGGGACGTGATCACCGAGCTTAACCGGATGCCGGTCAAGAACGCTCAGGACGCGGTCGCAGATACCGAAAAGTCGGCTGGTAATCAAACCCTGGTGAAAATCTGGACCAAGGGTGGCAGTCACTACCTGACTGTCGATGAGTCGAGTCAAAGTTAAGCGAAGAGACGGAGTTCGATGCTCTCCCAGGGAAATCGGGAGAGCATCTTTGCTTTCGTGTAGGTAAGAAAACCGTTCCGCTGAATCCTCTCCGGGGACAGGACAGCAAGCTTGACACAGGCAGACAATGACCTTGACAAACGGCAGTACGGGAATTGAGGAAATCTGTTATAGTCCTGTTTTTCCTATGCGCATACTGGTGGTCGAGGATGACGACAAAATCGCATCATTCGTGGTAAATGGTCTCAAACAGAGCGGATTTGCGGTTGATCGCGCAAAGGATGGCGACCAGGCGCTCGACTTTGGGTTGTCGATTTCCTATGACGCGGCGGTTCTAGATTTGATGTTACCGGGTCTGGATGGCCTTGCGGTCTTGCGCCAGCTCCGCCAGAAGAAGGTTTCTCTACCAGTGCTGATCCTCAGCGCGCGCGCCGGGGTGGATGATCGGGTGCTCGGGCTGCAATCCGGAGGCGACGATTACCTGACAAAACCGTTCGCATTCTCTGAGTTGCTCGCCCGCGTGCAAGCTCTGATCCGTCGATCGACCCACTCGGCAGAGCCGAGCCACCTATCGGTGAGCGATCTGAAGATGGACCTCTTCACGCGGGAAGTCGTTCGTGCAGGACAAAAAATTGAGCTCCAATCCCGCGAATTTGCTTTACTCGAATTGTTGTTGCGTCATGCCGGACGCCCCGTTACTAAGACGATGATTCTCGAACACGTCTGGGACTTTAGTTTCGATCCTCAAACCAACGTTGTCGATGTGCTGGTACATCGGCTTCGGGCAAAAGTTGACAAGAGCTTTCCACAGAGGTTGATCCACACGGTCCGAGGTGTTGGCTATGTCGTCCGGGCAAATTAGCAGGATCTGGCAAAGTTTTGCTGTTCGACTGAGCCTTTGGTTTGCCGCCACTTTCACCGTCAGCGCAGTCATTCTATTCGCGCTTCTTTATCTACTTCTGACTTCTTTCTTCGAGCAGGGCGAACGGGAAATTATCCTGGCCCGGTTAAAGGAGTGCGCGGCGGTTTATGAAACCCGGGGACTTCTGGCACTCAACGATTTGGTTCATCGAACGGATTTCGATCAAAACGAGGGCCCATTTTTCATACGTGTCACGGGTCCGCAACAAAGTGTGTTATTGCTGGTGGCGCCTCAGGATTTTGTGAGGACGGCAAACAAGGCGGTCGACGAGAACGATGTCAGACACAAAGACTGGCTGCAGATCCCCAAGGATAACCGCACCGAATTCATTATCGCGAGGACACTGCTAAGCGATGGATCAATCCTGCAGGTTGGGCGAAGTATCAACCGGAGCGAGACGCTGTTGGGCCCTTTCCTGAGTTCCTTTCTTCTCGTGATGGCGCCGACTTTCCTGCTTGGCTTAGTCGGCGGGGCGATTTTCGCTCACCGGGCGACAGCGCCCGTTCGCGAAATAATGCGGACGGCCCGGAAAATCATTAACACCGGGAATTTGGCAGAACGCGTGCCCGAGAGTCAGGCGCAAAGCGAATTAGCAGAACTCGCACGTCAGTTCAACCGTGTCTTGGAGAAAAACCAGTCCTTGATAAGGGGTATGCGTGAAGCGCTCGACAATGTCGCGCACGATCTCCGGACTCCATTGACCCGGATGCGTGGCTCCGCAGAATTCGCGTTGCAGACCGATACAGAGGCACCGAAGCGCGAGGCACTGGCGGATTGCATCGAGGAATCCGACCGGGTCTTGACGATGCTCAACACTCTGATGGATATCACGGAGGCCGAGCACGGGATGATGCGACTGCACCGGGAACGAAGATCCGTTTCACAACTATTGGAAAATGTAATTGAGGTCTATCGATTGGTTGCCGACGAAAAGAAGATCGAAATAACTGCGCATTGCGACGGCCCTTGCTATGCGGATGTCGATCCGAATCGCATCCAACAGGCTCTGGCGAACCTTCTGGATAATGCGGTCAAATACACCCGCGACCATGGTCAAATTTCAATCCAATGCTCCTCCTCGGATGACACGGTGCATGTAAGGTTCAAGGACGATGGAATCGGCATCCCCGTCGCGGAACAACCGAGGATTTGGGACCGTTTGTATCGGGGTGACAAGAGCAGAGGACAACGCGGCCTCGGCTTGGGACTTAGCCTTGTCAAAGCCGTTGTAGAAGCGCACGGGGGACGTGTGACTGTGCAAAGCGCCGAAGGGACCGGTTCGGAATTCAGTGTCTTGTTGCCTGTTGGCGCGAAGATAGAACTGGAACCATGACGATACGGTTCTCCTCTACGCTGCGGATTCGGTCGCCTCTTCGGTTACGAAAAGCCTAATCAGGATCGCGGTCGCATGATCAAGTCGTATCTTCGAGAAGCGAACGGAATATTGGCGATGATCCTGGGTGTAAAAGTACCGGATCAACGGCGGGGAATCCGAGCCGTAACGAGAAAGTGTCGCGATGTGCGCCAGCAAAATGGCGATGAAGCCAAATTGAATCTGGGTAAGGGGCTTCTGCCCGATAAACTCGCTTCCGATTTTGAAATGAACACTGACCTCTCCGAATTCCTCGATCGGCGTCAGTTGGATTTCCGATGCGCCGGCCTCCAGAGCCGCTTCCAAGACAGAGAAGGTGAAATCCCCGGCATGAACATCTTCAGGCATCCCCCAGTCGATGACACGCGGGTACGGGTCGCGCACGATACGCGGTTCGCACTTACTTCCTCCGGTGGGTCTGAGCAGGCCTTTGTCTGGTCCGTTTTTTTGTTCGCTCATAACAGCTAGACAGATTGCATCTATATTATTCCTATTTCCAGGGGTCGATGCGAAATTGGGACGAGGAATTCCCAAAAACGGAAAATCAAGAGCTGCTGTTGGCGGTTGGCACGCGACGAACAAATTATAAGAGGCTCAGCGGCATCATCTTACGACTGAAATAAGGACATTGGCATCAATCTTGCTTTTAATCTTATCCCGTGAGAGGATTACAAACAGGTCTGCTGATGTTGATGATTTGTGGTGCGGTAAATCTGCAAACTGATCAGGCGATTTGGAACAACCTCTCCCAAATTGTGGTGCGGCTAGTCGGGTGATCGTCATGCTGAACCCGTTTTCAACCGAACGCCGGACCTCTCGCGGCAATAAATCCTTGATCGCGACGCCGCGACCGTAGGATTTGTCATGGAAAATATCTAAAAGAGAAATGGTTAATCATATGTCTATAGAGCAAAACGCGACGCAATGGGTTGACTCACAGATTCAGCGTCAAATAGGTGCGACTAAAAGCCGAAAATCGATCAACCACGCGCGATCCCGCAGGCGCGGTGAACGCCGCGAACGACCTCTGAACGTTTTAGGATGCCTTGCGCTGATTCACGCGATACGTTCGGCCGATTCCGGCGATCGAGCCCGTGTGGCGGCACGGCGTGGAACGACTGCGTAGAGTAAACCACTGCCGGAAATCGGGTGTTGCGATTTCTCCGGTCGTTGCTCGATGAGTGAAGCCGATCGGAGTTAGTTTTCATGCTGGGGACATGTCGCTCTTAGATCCGGTGAAATGCAATCCGTCAGGCCGAAGATTGTTTTCAAAATGTTTGACATCCAGAAGAGATAAACCGCAGCCTCGAAATAGTTCGGGGTGAAATGCCCCGAATTCCGCAGATGAGCAACTCGCGACGAAAAATCACGTTTATCGGGGCTGGGAGCACCGTTTTCGCAAAGAATCTGCTTGGCGACATTCTATCGTTTCCGGAGCTTGCCGACTCCTCGATTTGTTTATTCGATATCGACGAGAACCGTCTTAAAACATCGGAGGTTGTCGCGCAGCGAATCGCCCGGACGCTCAACGCTTCGGCTACCGTGGAAGCAACCACTGATCGTGACCGCGCTTTGGACGGGGCCTCTTATGCGATCAATATGATCCAGGTCGGTGGGTACCGGCCTTGCACGGTCACCGATTTCGAGATTCCGAAGCGGTACGGTCTTCGTCAGACCATCGCCGACACTCTTGGGATCGGTGGAATCATGCGAGCGTTGCGGACGATCCCGGTGCTGATCGATATGTGCAGAGACATGGAGCGACTCTGCCCTCAGGTGGTTCATTTAAATTACGTCAATCCGATGGCGATGAATTGCTGGGCGTTGAGCGAAGCCACCAAGGTGCGAACGATCGGACTTTGCCACAGCGTTCAACATACCGCGGGTGAACTCGCCCACGATATCGGCGTGCCCGTCGAGGAAATCAACTATGTCGTCGCCGGAATTAATCACGTGGCTTTCTACCTGAAGTTTGAGCGCAACGGACAGGATCTTTATCCGGAAATCCGTCGCGTTGTTGCGGAGGGTCGGGTGCCCGACGATAACCGTGTCAGATATGATGTATTTAACCGGCTTGGCTATTTCGTCACAGAGTCGAGCGAACATTTCTCTGAGTACGGCCCGTGGTTCATCAAGCGAGGTCGGGAGGACCTGATCAAAAAATTCAATATCCCGCTTGATGAGTATCCTCGTCGTTGTGAATCGCTAATCGGTGAATGGGAAAAGCTCCGAGCTAATCTGGAAACTTCGGACCGGCCGTTTGAGATTCGGCGCAGCGTCGAGTTCGGATCGTTGATCATCCACAGCCTGGAGACCGGTGTTCCTCGAGTCGTCTATGGCAATGTCGCGAATCAAAACTTGATCGAAAACCTGCCCGCCGGCTGCTGCGTCGAGGTTCCATGCGTGGCGGATAAGAACGGAGTGCAACCCATTCGGATCGGGCGAATTCCCTCCCACCTTGCTGCCCTCATGCAGACGAACATTAACGTGCAAGCGCTGACGGTGGAAGCCGTTCTGCAGCAAAATCCGGAGCGGATCTATCAGGCAGCGATGCTCGATCCGCATACGGCCGCGGAGCTTGATCTCGATCAGATTTGGGCGCTTGTGAATGATTTGCTCGCGGCTCACGGCGAATGGATACCGGAAAAGTTGCGGTCCGGCCGAAAAGTTGCCTGAAGAGTGCACAAAACAAATGGCGCAAAGATGAACTCAACGCAAACTCCTCATCGGCGTTATAATGCTCTTACTGGCGACTGGATTCTCGTTTCTCCACACAGGACGCAGCGGCCGTGGCAGGGCAAGCAAGAATCGGCGGCCCGGGACACGCGTCCCCAATACGATCCAAAATGTTATCTCTGCCCCGGGAACGACCGTGCGGGAGGCGCTAAAAATCCGGTCTATACCTCGACGTATGTTTTCACGAACGACTTCGCCGCAATCATGCCGAACGGCACGTCTTCCGTCGAAGGCGGTGAGCTAATGCGCAGCCAGTCTGCCTCGGGAACTTGCCGAGTCATCTGCTTTTCGCCCCGGCATGATTGGACGTTGCCTGTGATGCCGCAGGACGCAATTCGGGGGGTCATCGAGGTGTGGACGGAGCAGACCGAAGAACTTGGGCGTAAATACCGCTGGATTCAGATTTTTGAAAACAAGGGCGATATCATGGGCTGCTCAAATCCGCATCCACATGGTCAGATCTGGGCCAGCGACTTCCTTCCCAACGAACCGTCCAAAGAGGATCGACAACAGCTCGCGCATCTGCGAGAAAAGGGATCCGTCCTCTTAGTGGATTATCTGAAGCTTGAGTTGGAGCAGGAAATACGCATTGTCGTCCAGAATCATGATTGGGTCGCGCTCCTTCCCTATTGGGCGACTTGGCCCTATGAGATTCTGCTTCTGCCCCGCCGGCCCGTGCTGCGGCTGCCGGACTTGCAAGACTCCGAACGAGTCAGTCTGGCAGATATTCTCAAACGTCTTCTGACCCGGTACGACAATCTCTTTGAAGTCTCATTTCCTTACTCCATGGGCTGGCATGGAGCACCGTTGGACGCAGGGGAATTCGGTCACTGGCAATTGCACGCGCATTTTTACCCGCCCCTCCTGCGCTCTGCATCCGTCAAGAAATTCATGGTTGGCTATGAGATGCTCGGTGAAGCGCAGCGCGATTTGACTCCGGAACAGGCGGCGCAGACGCTTCGTGACCAATCGGAAATTCACTTCCACGAAAGACGGCCATGAAGATCCTGGTCACGGGCGGCACCGGGTACATTGGTAGCGTGGTTGTGGAACAATCATCCGGGAGTTGCGCTGAATCCTAAAACCAGGAGAGGCGTCCTGGCAACAGCTCGAAAACTTAAGTTTCTCAAAGAAACATAGGCCTGTATCGGGGCCGATCAGGCCCGGCCCCCGCCTGCTGTGCAATCTTCTTCGTCAGTCCCGATTTAAGGATATTCTCGCGGAGAAATCGAGCGGCGCATGATTGCTATCGAGACTCTTTCCAAAAGATTTGGCAGTTTTCTTGCACTTGACCATGTCGAGTTGGCGATCGGTACCGGTGAACTGTTTTTCCTTTTGGGTCCCAGTGGCTGCGGCAAGACAACGCTTTTGCGTCACATCGCTGGATTCTATCAACCGGACGAGGGGCGAATTCTTTTCGACGGCAAAGATGTGACCCGTGTCCCTCCGCATCAGCGCAACACCGGTATGGTCTTTCAGAACTATGCGTTGTGGCCGCATCTAACTGTTGAAAAGAATGTTGCATTCGGGTTGGAAGAACGGAGGATTCCGAGAGCAGAAATTGATCACCGGGTGCATGAAGCTCTCCACGTTGTCCGGCTCGAGGACTTGGCGCGGCGTAAAATCCACGAAATGTCCGGCGGCCAACAGCAACGAGTTGCCCTCGCGCGAGCGCTCGTCGTCCGGCCTGCCTGCCTGCTTTTGGATGAGCCGTTGTCCAATTTGGATTCTAAACTGCGCCTGGAAATGCGGCAGGAAATCCGCCGCATTTGCCGGGAGTTTCAATTGACCTCGATCTATGTGACACACGATCAGCAGGAAGCGCTCTCGATCGCAGACAGAATCGCCATCTTGAACGCCGGCAAATTGCTCCAAGTCGGCACACCGGCGGAAATCTATCGGCACCCGAGCAACCGGTTCGTCGCGGAGTTTATCGGGGAAGGTAATTTTCTGACTGGTCAAATTGCGAATCGAGACCAATTGCTGGAGGTCAAGTTTGGCGATCGCACCCTCCTTGTCGCTGCGCCACGCGATTTCGCGAGAAGTACCGGATCTCCGATCACCCTTTGTCTGCGTCCGGAGGCTATCAAGATGGTGGAAAATCAGCCCACTGGTCAGGCTTGGCGAGCGACGTTGATCGAAACGATTTACCTGGGTCAGGTCGCTCAGCATCTCTTCCGATGCGAGGAAGATCTTCTCAAGGTCGCTGAGATTAATCCCCGGCCGGCCCGGTTCCGACCGGACCAGGAATACTTCCTCTCCATCGAACCTGAAGATATAATAATTCTTGGCGAATAATGATGCGTCGCGTCATTCCGATTCTGTTTTGCCTCTGTGTGGTCGTTGCCGTGCCCTTTCTGTTCCGGCAGCCGGAGATTGATAACAACTCGGCTGAAGATGAACTGGTGATTATCTCGCCTCACAACGAAGCGATCCGGTTGGAATTCACGCGAGCTTTTGCAGATTATTACCGGAGGTCCACTGGGCGAGCGGTTCATCTTGACTGGCGATTGCCCGGCGGGACGACGGAAATTGTCCGATATCTCAACTCGGAGTTTGAAGCCGCGTTTCGCAACTACTGGACCCAGCAAATGCGCCTTCCCTGGGATCGGGAGGTTCTCAACTCATTTGCCAACCCGAGCCTGCACGGAGATGTCGATCGAGGTTCACAAGGTGAGCGTGCCAGATATGCATTTCTGAATTCGAATGTCGGGTGCGGGATTGATTTACTGTTCGGTGGGGGCAGCTTTGACTTTGTTAACCTGGCCAATCGCGGACTCCTGGTTGACAGCGGAGTTCTTGCCCGATTTCCCGAGTTGTTCAGTGGCCCCGGCGACCTCCTGATCCCGCGTTCACTTGGAGGTGAACAATACTGGGATGCTCGCGGACGTTGGGTCGGTGTTTGTCTGGCGGAATTCGGGATCTGCTATAACACGGAAGTCCTGGCCCGACTCGGGGTCTTAGCACCGCCCACTCAATGGGTCGACTTGGCTAACGAACGATTGTTCAACGCGATTGCCCTGGCCGATCCAACCAAGAGTGGTTCTGTGGCCAAGGCTTTCGAGTTGATGATCCAGCAGCAAATGAATCTACGCCTGGCCGAACTCGCAGCACGAGAAGGCGTGCTGTCGCGTGAACAACAGGAAAAACAGGCCGTGACCCAAGGCTGGGAGAGGGGCCTGCAACTCCTCATTCGTCTGGCGGCAAATTCCCGCTATTTCAGCGACGCCGCTCCGAAAGTTCCAATGGACGTCGCTTACGGGGAGGCTGCGGCGGGAATGTGCATCGATTTTTATGGGCGATTTGAAAGCGAAGCGGTCGCGGACAAAAACGGCCAAAGCCGGCTGAAGTATACCAGTGTGGTGGGCGGCACATCGATTGGAGCGGATTCAATTGCGCTGCTCCGTGGTGCGCCGCATCCGCAGGTGGCCAAAGCTTTTATTGATTTCGTCCTGAAGCTCGAAGGTCAGAAGCTCTGGGATTTTCGAGTTGGCACACCCGGCGGACCGGAACGTTATGGTCTGAGAAGATTGCCGATCCGCAGAGAATTCTATCGGGAGCCGCTCCGCGCTTATATGGCGGACCCGGAAGCCGATCCCTATCGTGATGCGCAGGCATTTGAGTACCACGAAGCTTGGACGGCGCCGGTTTTTGCGGCCATCCGCTTTTTGGTCCGCGTCATGTGCATCGATTCTCGGGAAGAACTCGTTTCGGCTCGAAAGGCAATCGGCAGCGACCCTGTTGATTCTCCGGCTTTTCAAAAGCTCCTTGATGTTTCCCGTGTGCGTTACGACATCGCGATGCAGCAGATTCGGGACACCCTCAGGTCGGCCGACCGTGTAAAAGAAGTGCGGTTGGCGGAAGAATTAACGACCTATTTTCGCGACCAATATCGCGAAGCCGAAAAGATGGCGAGGGCGAGCAAGTGAAAATTAACTTTGGATCCCGCGAATTGAATAGAAAGACTTCACCTAGCGGAAGGATCGTCCGTCAACTCTTCGGATCTCGCGTCCGCGGTGCTCGTGTTTCTCGCGTAACTCTTGCGCTCTATATTTTGGTCCTGGCATTTTTCGGCCTCTTCTTTGTCCTGCCGATTGCCATTGCCGTCCGCGGCGCATTCTTGGATCAAACCGGCGCTCTGACGCTCGACTACATCCGCGAGGTTTTCCGGAACCCGGTCTACCTGGAAGGATTTACCAATGCCCTTAGACTCGCCGTGGGAAGCACTCTGCTCGCCTTTTCAATCGCAGCGCCGCTGGCCTGGATCAGCGAGCGATTCGAGTTTCCGGGCAAGAGCACGCTCTCGGCTCTCTTGCTTTTGCCAATGATGTTGCCTCCTTTTGTTGGTGCCATCGGGTTTCGGCAGATTTTTGGCCAGGAAGGCGCTGTTAACGCATTGCTTCGCGCGGTGGGGTGGCTTGGCCAAAATCAAGCGATCGACTGGCTCGGCGCCGGCCGCGAATGGGGCATCATTTCGCTAAACGCGCTCCATCTCTATCCGATTCTCTACCTCAATCTCGTCGCAGCATTGGCCAACCTCGACCCGGTATTGCTGGAAGCCGCGGAGAATCTCGGATGCTCAGGGTTGCGGCGCGCCTGGCGTGTCACCGTCCCACTCGTCATGCCGGGAATATTCGCGGGAGGAACGATCGTCTTTATCTGGGCGTTTACCGAACTGGGCGTTCCTCTGATGTTTGACTATTACCGGGTTACACCGGTCCAGATATTCAACGGACTGAGCGATATCGACAGCAACCCGTTCACTTACGCTTTGGTTGCGGTCACGCTGATCGGTTCTGCATTGATTTATTTCGTAATTCGCTTTCTGGTTGGCAAGCCTCCGCCAGCCCTGCCGGGTCGAGGTGGTCACGCCGGGCAGATTACCCCTTTGGGAGGCGTCCGAGGTCTGTTATGCTCGTCGTTCTTTTCCACGGTCTGTGCTCTGGCCCTTTTACCCCAATTCGGTGTCATCCTCGTCTCGTTTTCAAAAGACTGGTACCGAACCATCCTTCCTCAATCGTTCACCCTGCAGCATTACGTCCTTGCGCTCGGCAATCATTTAACTGTACCGGCGATCCAAAACAGCCTCCTCTACGCCTCGTTATCGACCGCAATTGATCTTCTCTTGGGAGTTAACATTGCGTATTTGATCACGCGGACAAAGATCTTTGGCCGCTCATTGCTGGATGCGCTGGCGATGCTTCCTCTGGCCGTGCCCGGGCTGATCCTGGCGTTTGGATATCTGGCCCTGACCCGCCCAGGCAGTTTCCTAAGTTTTTTAGACCCGGCGCGAAACCCGCTGATTCTCCTTGTGCTGGCCTACGCGGTGCGCCGGATCCCTTATGTCGTTCGCTCCGCTGCGGCCGGTTTTGAACAAGCCAGTGTCACGTTGGAAGAGGCCGCACAAAGCCTCGGCGCGTCACCATTTCGCGCGCTGACCCGAGTCACCTTGCCTTTGATCACGGCGAATCTTTTTTCAGGCGCTATTCTGGCTTTTGCCTTTGCAATGTTGGAAGTTTCCGATTCCCTGGTCCTGGCACAGAAACAAGCCGACTACCCGATCGCGAAGGCCATTTACGAGCTCTCCAATATTCTCGGCGAGGGCCGATATCTCGCCGCAGCGCTCGGTGTCTGGGCAATGGTATTTCTCGGATTGACTATCGCTGCCGCGTCTCGATCGATCGGGGCCAAATTAGGGGCACTGTTTCGGGGGTGACGGCGCGGATATCTCGCCAGCCAAAGCGCGTGTACCTCGTCCGGATTTCTTTGAAGGTTGGTCAAAAGAAAGCCAGGTGTCCCATTGGGCCGGGCAGACGGCGCTAATCACATCCGGGCGCTGGCGGGAAATTTGCACTTTTCACACATCTTGCGAGAAACATCTTTAAAGTCCACAAGATGTTGTATACCTTTGCAAAAACCGTCCATGAACAAACTTTATCGTCTGCCGCTGAGAACCCGAGCGAAAAACCTATCGAGCGGTGTTCGCCGGCGTCGGAATTCGTCCAAAATTTTAGCAACTGGTATCCTCGCTCTGTGCGCGCTCGCTGCGCTGGTGGCGATCGGATTTGCCGCCCTCCGCACTTTCAAGCACTTAACAGCGAAGCCGAAAGCGGCTGTGTCTGCAGCTTCTTCCCCTGCGGCAACGCCGTCGCCGGCAACGGCGGACCTCAAACCAAAGGAAATCCTGCTGCCATTAGAGGATCCGAATAAAGGCCCGTCCGAGGGAACCGTTTCGGCGCATCCAGCCGTCAGTCCGCAGCCGTCTCCCCCTGTGCTGACTTCGACGGCGCCTGTGTTGACTTCGACAGGGGCACCTACGCCTGCGGCATCAGTTGCACAACATGCACAGAAACCCGATTCGCAACTGAAGGATACGGAGAAGTCTCCCACCAAGGCTGCGCGTAAGAATCTCGAAAAGAAGCGATTGGAGGCTGAGCGCAAGAGAGCTCGACTGGAACAAGAATATAAAAATCACGAGATCTCTACCGATGCCTACAATAAGGGCAAAGAAGAGTATAAAAATGAAATCCAGAAATACCGGGATGGGATAAAATCCGATAAGTGACTGCCGCGGATACGGATCCTGTGACGACCGTCTGATTGGGGTGGTGGCTGGTTGGACTGGACAGGCCGTCGCAGCGCGGTAAGAATTAGTTTCCCCCCGACAATGCCAAAGACTATCTGCCTCATTGGAGCCTTTGATACCAAAGGCGAAGATCACGCATTTGTACGTGAAGAGATTCTTAGGCGCGGCCATCAGACCTTGACGGTCAATATTGGAGTGCTAGGGAGTACCGCGCTATTTCCGGTGGATTACGACGTGGCGAAAGCCGGTGGAATCAACCTGGCTGATCTGCGGTCGAACAAGGACAAAGCGGCTGCCATGAAGTTCCTGGACGAAGCGGCGCCGAAACTGATTTTGCAATTGTTCGATGAACGGAAAATAGACGGTATCATCGGGATGGGAGGGAGCGGCGGCTCCGCGATCATTGCGTCGGCCATGCGAGCGTTGCCGATCGGTGTGCCCAAGCTCCTGGTCTCGACCGTCGCATCCGGGGATGTCTCCTTCTACGTACGCGGAAAAGATATAACCATGATGCCGTCGATCGTGGACGTCGCAGGACTGAATCGCATTTCGCGGTTGGTTTATTCGCGGGCCGCCGGAGCCATTTGTGGAATGGTCGAAAGCGAGGTTCCGGTTTCGGTCGAAGATCGCCCCATCATCACCGCATCGATGTTTGGCAACACCACCGAGTGCGTGAATGTCTGCGCGAAAACACTGAATGAAAAGGGATTTGAAGTGCTGATCTTTCATGCGACCGGCGCCGGCGGGCGGGCGATGGAGACGCTGGTCGCTGACGGGTTGGTCGAAGCGGTGCTGGATATCACGACCACCGAATGGGCCGACGAGCTTTGTGGCGGCGTCTTCAGTGCGGGGCCGGACCGTTTGGATGGGCCTGGCCGGCGCGCTGTGCCTCATCTCATCGTACCGGGCTGCGTCGATATGGTTAACTTTGGAGCGCCTTCAAGCGTCCCTCTACAATATCGTGATACCAACCGTTTGTTCTACGAGTGGAATCCGTCAGTGACATTGATGCGCACCAATGCCGAAGAGAATCGGCAAATGGGCGAGATTTTCGCCCGGAAAGCGAACGCCGCGAGCGGGCCGGTGGCCTTTCTTGTCCCGCTCCGCGGCGTCTCCATGCTGGATGGAGAAGGCCAACCGTTCTGCGATCGCGCCGCCGATCTCGCCATGTTCGATGCGATCAAGCAGAATCTGAGATCCGGCATCCAGTTCGTCGAAGTGGATCAAAACATTAACGATCCGGAATTCGCAGCCAAAGCCGTCGAATTGATCATTCAACTCATTCAACAGGGAAAAGCAACGGATGGCACACCCTAGACAACTGATTCTGAAGCGCCTGCGCAAACTTATATCGACCCACCAACCAATTATTGGTGCCGGCGCAGGTACAGGCATTACCGCGAAGTTTGAAGAAGTCGGCGGCGTCGATTTGATCGTGATTTATAATAGCGGCCGTTATCGCATGGCGGGCCGCGGTTCGCTGGCCGGCATGATGCCGTACGGGGACGCAAACGCGATCGTGATGGAGATGGCCGCTGAAGTGTTGACCGTGGTAAAGGAGACCCCGGTCCTGGCCGGGGTTTGCGGTACCGACCCGTTCCGTCAAATGCCCCTTTTCTTGAAACAGGTGAAAGAGGTCGGTTTTGCCGGGGTGCAAAATTTTCCGACGGTTGGTCTGTACGATGGGTTATTTCGAAAAAATATCGAAGAGACAGGTATGGGTTACGGGTTGGAAGTCGAAATGATTCGAGCTGCGCACTCCATGGATTTGTTAACAACTCCCTATTGTTTCAATCCGGACGAAGCAAAGGCGATGGCTTTGGCAGGCGCAGATATCGTCGTGGCCCATCTCGGCCTGACCACGAAGGGATCAATCGGCGCATCCACCGCCGTCACGCTTGAAGAAGCACCAGGGAAAGTGCAGGAAATTGCTGATGCGGCTAAATCGGCAAGGAATGATGTAATCGTTTTGTGTCACGGTGGCCCGATCTCAGAACCGCAGGATGCCGAATACGTTCTCCATCGTACGAAAGGTGTGCACGGCTTCTATGGCGCCTCGAGCATGGAACGCTTGCCGGTCGAGAAAGCCATCACCGAAACGATGAAGAGCTATAAGGCGATTGCGCTGAAGAAATAGGCGCTATGGGCTGTTTGGGATGTTTTTTGCCCCGCAGGGCGATAGGATTTAGCCTAGGTTCAAGCCCAGGGTCTCAACCCTGATCTTTAATAACACAGTTTGTCTGCGGGAAAGCGGTCGCCCAGCGCCACGATCGATTGTCTGGAAAAGTATCGCTCGCCGGTGCGAACAAAATACAGGCTGGAAGCCTATGCTAGTGCGCCGCTGAGGTACACATCACCGCAGGTGAAAGTCCTGCATTGTTTAA
>Ga0210396_10002634_pt1 | contig 18216 bp, 12 predicted proteins | sample IncBWH17OmetaG_FD_155466 | JGI IMG/M metagenome (GOLD analysis project Ga0210396, IMG submission 155466) | Forest soil microbial communities from Barre Woods Harvard Forest LTER site, Petersham, Massachusetts, United States - Inc-BW-H-17-O ... | reverse complement strand
TCCCCCGCGACTACCAGTACGAAAGCTCGGAACTGCCCATCGCCCAGCTCACGCAAGGCCCCATCCAGACTGTCCGCGGCACCGTCTGCGCCGTCGATTACATCCCCAGGCGCCCGCGCCCGCGTTTCGAAGCCACTCTCGACGACGGCACCGGCAAGCTCGCCATCACCTGGTTCCACGGCGCCTGGCTCCGCACCCGCATGCATCCCGGCATGAACATCCGAGTGCAGGGAAAGATCGAGTTCTTCCGCAACTTCCCCCGGATGGCCAACCCCCACTACGAAGTCGTCGACGATTCCACCCAGCGAATCACCGAATCCAAGTTCCGCGCCATCTACCCCGCCACGCTCAAGCTCCCGTCCGAAGCGATCGAGCGCGTGGTGCGCGAAAACCTCGATTCCCTCCTGCCCGATGTCCACGAATGGTTCGACGAATCCCTGCTCAAGCGTCGCGGATTGGTGGGCCGGCGCGAAGCCTACCGCGCGATTCATCGGCCAAGGGACCTTCGCCACGCGATGTCCGCCCGCCGGCGGATCGTCTACGACGAGCTGATGCTCATGCAGCTCGGCCTCCAGATCAGCAAGCGCCTGCGCGACGGCCGGCTTACCGCGCCGCTCATGCGCCTCGACAAGCTGCTCGATGAGCGCATCCGCAAGCGATTTCCTTTTGAGATGACCCGGGCCCAGCAGAACGCCGTCTGGGAAATCGCCCGCGATCTTCAATCCGGCCGGCCGATGAACCGCCTGCTCCAGGGCGACGTCGGCAGCGGCAAGACCGCCGTCGCCGTCTACGCGATGCTGGTCGGCGTCGCCAACAAGCTCCAATCGGCGCTGCTCGCGCCCACGGAAGTCCTCGCCGAGCAGCATTACCTCACGCTCAGCAACCTGCTCCGCGATTCGAGCGTTTCCATCGAGCTGTTCACCAACCGCACCAAGCGGCAAAACCGCGGGGCCCGGCTCAAGCATCTGGCCGAAGGAAAGATTCACCTGGCCGTCGGCACCCAGGCGCTGATTCAGGAGGATGTCGAGTTCGCCAATCTCGGCCTGGTCGTCGTCGACGAGCAGCACAAGCTGGGCGTCCGCCAACGCGGCGTGCTCAAGGGCAAAGGGCTTTCGCCCCACTACCTGGTGATGACGGCAACTCCGATCCCGCGGACGCTGGCGCTGTCGTACTTTGCCGATTTCGACGTCACGACGATCGACCAGCTCCCGCCCGGCCGGCAGCCCATCAAGACGCGCTGGCTCCGCTCGAAGCAGGCGCAGGAAGCGTACGAGTTCATCCGCCGCGAGATCAGTGCCGGGCGTCAGGCGTACATCGTGCTCCCCCAGATCGACGACGACGGCATGGGCGAAGCCAAGAGCGTCCTCAAGGAAAGCGATCGCCTCGCCAAGGGCCCGCTCCAGGGCCTGCGCCTGGCTGTCCTGCACGGCCAGATGTCCACCGACGAGAAGCAGTCGACGATGACGGCGTTCCGCGACCGCCAGATGGACGTGCTGATCGCGACGACGGTGATCGAGGTCGGTATCGACGTGCCGAATGCGACGGTGATCCTGATCGACAACGCCGAGCGGTTCGGGCTGTCGCAGCTCCATCAGCTCCGCGGCCGCGTCGGTCGCGGCTCGCACACGTCACACTGTATCCTGCTCTCCGACGGCGGCACCGAACTCACCGAATCGCGCCTCCGCGCCATGACCCATACCACCAACGGCTTCGAGATCGCCGAGATGGACCTTTCCCTCCGCGGCCCCGGTGAATTCTTCGGCACCCGCCAGCATGGCCTCCCCGAATTCAAGCTCGCCGACATCACCAGCGAAATGGGCCTCCTCCAGCAGGCCCGCGAAGACGCCATCGCCCTGCTTACCGACGACCCCAAGCTCCTCCACCAAATCCACCAGCACCTCCGATCCGCTTTGCGCGAGCAACTGGGAGAAACGCTGGCGCTGGCGCAGATCGGATAGTACGAAGCTTTGACGTGGAACTCCGTGCGAAGAAAGACAGATCGCCACAGATGATTGTCGCTATCCCCTCGTGACCGTCTCGTCGAGGTTGAGAATGGTGCTGCACACCATCGTCCAGGCCGCCAGACGCGGCGGGTCGAGCTCGAGGTTGCGCGGCGACTCGCCGACGCTCAGCAGCTTCTGGACGGATTTGCTGTCGTTGCGGTAGACATCGAGCTGCGCGTCGAAGACATGACGGAGCACAGCCAGCTCGCGCTCAGTCGCCGGTCGTGAAGTTGCCAGCTTGAATGCGAACTGGATTCGATCTTCGACTGACGGCCCAGCCTCGGTCATCACCCGCTCGGCCATCTTGCGCGACGCCTCGACGTAGGTCGGATCATTCCACAGCACCAGCGCCTGGAGCGGCGTGTTGGTCCGCGAACGCTTGACCGTACACACCTCGCGGTCCGGCGCGTCAAAGGTGGTCAGGGCCGGGGGTGGCGAGGTTCGTTTCCAGAACGTGTACATCGAACGGCGATACAGGTCCTCCCCGTGACTGGGCGTGTAAACCTGGGCCGTCCATTTGGCGCCGTCGGCCCGGCTCATCAGTTCTTCCCACAAGCCCGGCGGCTGATACGGGAAGACACTTTCACCGCCGACCTGGTCGTTCAGCAGCCCGCTCACCGCCAGCGCCTGGTCGCGAATGAACTCGGCGTTGAGCCGGAACCGCGGGCCGCGTTCCAGCCACCGGTCGTCCGGATCGCGCGCGACCTGCTCCGGCGTCAGCCGCGAGCACTGACGATAGGCTGACGAAGTCACGATCAGCCGGACCATCGCCTTCACGTCCCATTTCGCGGTATTCGCATCTCCATCGCGGAACTGGCAGGCAAGCCAGTCCAACAGCTCCGGATGGCTGGGCATGTCCCCCTGCGTGCCGAAGTCGCCCGGCGTTTTCACGAGCCCCGCCCCCAGGAAGCTCTGCCACAGCCGATTCACCGTCACGCGGGCCATCAACGGATTGGCCGGATCGACGATCCACTGCGCCAGACCAAGCCGGTCGTGCGGTTTAGTGGCCGGCATCGGCGGCAGCGCCGCGGGCGTGTTCGGAAAGACCTGATCGCCGAACTTGTCGTATTGCCCGCGCACCAGGATGTGCGTTTCCCGCGGCTTGGCCATCGCCTGCATGACCATTGTGTTCGGGATGTGCGTCGTAAGTTCGTCGCGGTCTTTGCGCAGCTTCAGGAGTTGCCGGCTTGTCTCCTGAAACTGGGGAATGAACTGGCTCCGATACCAGGAGCGAAGAGCGGATCGGTCTTTGTCTCCGCGCTGGTCCGCGGAAACGGCGACAGTCCTGGCGATGTCCGGCGGAAGCGATTCGCGGCTGTGCTGCGACGTAATCGAGATCCGCAGCCGTCCGATCTGGTGCTGCGAGAACGGTGAATTGAATTCCAGCTTCACCGACACAACGGGAGCTTCGTCGGTGACGATGGGCCGCCGCAGCTCGAAGACCGCCGTGTGCGGCTTGCCGACTTCCGGATAGATCGCCCAGCCCGACGCCCGACCACCCGACCGGCGTTTGCCGCCAACCAGCGTCGCCACATCGAACTTGTCCTGGCTGAAGTCCGCCGTTGCCGATTGCAGCGGCATCGCTTTGAGTTTTCCCTCAGCGCCCGCGGAAAGGCTCACGGCGGTCAGAACGAAATTTCCGTTGGCCGATCGACCCGGCCCGCCGTGCTCGTCGCCCAGCGCCTCGAGCCGCACCGCGGTCACCCGCTCAAGACCGGGCTTGAATTGGATCGCATACGTATCGGTCGGAGCGGCCGGACCGCTCACCACGTAGGAGCCGTCCGCTTCCGGCCGGAATTCGGCGCCGCTGGCGGCCGTCAATTCCGCAGCTTCGACCGTCGTCCACTGCGTGTCCTTTGCATCGATCAGGCCCTTCTCCCATTGCGCCTGGGTCTGGTCCGCCTCGGCGTTGGGAGCGGCGAGCTGCTGGTCGAGCTTCCCGATCGAAGACGCAAACTCATCCAACTTCTTCTGCTGCGCCGGGCTGGGCAGCAAGAGCAGCGGGCCTGCATTGCCCTTCTGCCCGTCCAGGCCATTCTCGGGAATGCTGTTGAAGAACGCGTACAGCGAGTAGTAATCCTTCTTCGTAAACTGATCGTACGTGTGATCGTGGCACTGGCAGCAGTTCAGCGTCAGGCCCAGAAAGACGGTCGCGGTGGTGTTGGTACGATCGAGCAGATAAGCGGTGAGATATTCTTCGGGGATGGCGCCTCCCTCGAAGTTGACCATGTTGTTGCGGTTGAAGCCGCTGGCGATTTTCTGGTCGGTGGTGGCGTTGGGAAGCAGATCGCCGGCAAGCTGCTCGACCGTAAACCGATCGAACGGCTTGTTTTGATTGAATGCCTTGATCACCCAGTCGCGCCAGGGGCTCATGTCGCGGCCGGCGTCGATGTGGTAGCCGTGCGTGTCGGCGAAACGCGCCGCGTCGAGCCAGTCGAGCGCCATTCGCTCGCCGTAATGCGGATCGGCCAGCAAGCGGTCGACGAGCTTCTCATAGGCATCGGGCGAGTTGTCGGCCAGGAAATCGTCCAGCTCTTTGGGCGTCGGCGGAAGTCCGGTCAGGTCGAGCGTGGCACGGCGGATCAGCGTCACCTTGTCCGCCTCAGGAGACGGCTTCAGCCCTTCGGCCTCCATCCGGGCCAGCGCAAAAGCGTCGATCGGGTTCCGCACCCACGACGCGTCTTCCATCTTCGGGAGCGGCGGCCGCGTTGGCGCGGTAAACGCCCAATGGCCCTGCCACGACGCGCCCTGCTCGATCCATTTCTTGATCAGCGCGATTTGCCGCGGCTGAAGTCTCCGGCCACTCTTGGGCTCGGGCATTCTGTCGTCGGAATTGTCGGTAGTGACCCTGCGATATAGCTCGCTTTGATCCGCATGCTGGGGAACGATCGGGTGGATGTCTTTGATCGCGTTGAACAGACCGTCTTTGGTATCGAGCCGCAGGTCGGCTTTGCGCTGGCTGGCGTCGGGGCCGTGACAGGAGTAGCAGTTCTCCGCCAGGATCGGCCGGACGTCGCGGTTGAACTCGATGCGGTCAGGAAGCGGGGCGTTGTCGCTTGTCGCCGCCGATGCAGACGCATGAACCATCAAGATGATCGCAACCAAAGCAGCGGCGGTCAGGCTGCCTCGTGGCACGGGCTTCCAGCCCGTGCTGGCGGCGCTCAATGAGATACGACCGCAAAACGATAGTTCCTTTCGTCCCGCAACCCGCGCGCACGGGCTGGACGCCCGTGCCACGAGGACACCGCAAACCGATGCACGTTCATGCATTATCATTCAGTCTACCAGAAAAACGCCGCTACTCGCTCTCAAAACTCTTACCGATCGCTCAAGGCGCTGTTGCCGGCAACGTCCGGCGGATCAGCTCGATCGTCTTGCGCGCACCCGCGATCTCATCGCCGTCTTCCGGGACACTTTCGATGCCCCAGGCGCCATTGTAACCGGCCTCGAGCAGGAGTCGGACGGCCCCGGGAATGTCCTCGTCTGGTTCGTCGCCGTTGGCATCCCAGCGGCGGGTTTTGATGTGCGTGGCCCGGGCATAAGCCACACCCCGGCGGCGGCCTTCGTCCTTCCGGTCCGGCCGCCAGTTCCGCGTGTCATACAGTAAGCCCAGGCCCGGCACAGCTTCCAGTATCCGGATCGTGTTGTCGGGAATAACTGAGGGTCCCCAGTGATTCTCGATCAGAATCTCGGTCCCCAGCGGCCTGGCGCGGGCGATCAGGTCGCGGTAACCATCGGCAATCACGCGGAAAACGTCGTCCGGCATGTCCTCCGGGCCGCCGGCGTCGATTCGCACCTGCGCCGCTCCCAGCCGGGCGGCGGCGTCCAGCCAGCGGTAGGCCCGGCGCCGGTTGGCCTGCCGGGCATCCTCCGCCGGCTCATAAATGTGTGCGCCATCCACCGCAATCGTCCCGAACGGAAGCCCGATCCGCTTTGCATGATCACCAATGTAATCGATGAAAGCAAAGTCGACGTCGCCCAGAAGCCGGTGTGAGTCTTTCGGGTTTTTCCCCGCCCGCAATACCGCTTCCGGCGCCTCTGGCGGCGAGAGGTGCGCGCTCCATGGGTCCAGTTGTGTGCATCCCAATTCTTTGCAGAGCTCCATGTACCGGCAAACATCCGCCTTTGCGGATGCCATCAGCCGGTGAAAACTGAAAGAGCAGATGCCAATTCGCATGGCGGACCTGTATCCAACCGCAGTTCCCGTCGCAAGACAACTTCCAGAATGGGTCACCCCGGTTGCAAGAGAAAAATCATTGCCCCGGCCGTCAAAGGCCGCAGAATTTCGCGCATTGTCGCCGGATTTCACGGGTTGCGCCGATCGTAGGGGCATCCGATCCGGTTCCTTTTTGCCTGCCGCAAAAGCGGGGGTATATTTCAGTGGCGGCCGATTTGAGCACTCGCCAGTAGCAAAAACAGATCAGCCGGCCGTCACGGCCCCTTCCAACGGGGCCCCCGAGCGTCGCAAATCACGAAAGACAGACCAGCGGAAGACGCGGAGGCCGCACTCGTGCAGGCCACAGCGCTGGCGGTTCGCGCCGCCGGGGTTGGCGTCTTTCCGCAGTTTCTTCAGGAGTGCAGTTATGAACATGCGAGCTCTGGCGATTGCGGCGTTGGTTGCCCTGGGAGTGCGGCCCGCCTCGGCGGGCGTCACCACCGTCGATTTCACCAGCGACACGAGCCTCCATCATCTGGCCGCGTTCGACGGGAAGGCAACGTACGATTCGACGACCGGCAAACTGACCATCGACGTGCACAACACCACCGCCACCGGCGGCTTTCTCACGTCGCTCGCGCTGGACGCCACCGGGCCCACCGCGGCATACGAAGCGGCCGCCGGTTCCGGCATTAGCGATCTGCGAAACAAGAAGGGAATCGTGAACGCTTCCCCCTTCGGCAAGTACCACGCCGGCGCCGGCACCAACGGAAAGTGGAGCGCCGCCGCGGGCGCTTCGCACGGCGTTGCCGCCGGCCGCAGCGAGAATTTCGTCTTCGACGTTTCCGGCCCCACCGCCTCCTCGTTAACGGTCGCCGACTTTCTCACTCCCGGGAAAACCGGGCAGGAGGTCGTCGCGACCTTCAAGAAACTGGCGCATCATCGCGGCGACCGGGCGGGCGCCGTGATGAGCGGCGCGGTCACGACCGTCGAATCGGGCGGCTCGGTAACGCAGCTCGGCCAGCCGGTCTTTGACCCGGTGCTTATCCCGCCGCCCACGAACCCCGGTGGCAACAACCAGACCGCCGCCGTTCCCGCCCCCCCCGCCGTCTGGATGGCCCTCGCCACCGCAGCCCTGATCCTGAGCCTGCGACGAAAGCTGAAGCTCGCACTGGCCTGACACTCCGTTCACATTCCCTGGCCCAGCACGACCCGCCGGATTGGATTTCCGGAGGGTCGTGTGCTTTTGATAGGAGCGAGCGGATTCCTATGGCGCGGGCTTCCAGCCCGTGCTAGCGGCACGATCCCTGGAACGATTTGCCGCGCCGCGGTTTGGAATTCGAGCATCGCCAGCACGGGCTGGAAGCCCGTGCCACAGGAAGCCTCTCCGTTCGCGCGCGATCGAAGCGCGATTGAGTCAGTTACCCGCCGCGCCCGCCGCCGGGCGGGTGGTGCTGCCTCTCCGCGAGCGCGGCTGGGCGTCGATCGTTGCCAGTTGCTTTTTCTGATCCTCCGTGAGCAGAGCGACGACCTGTTCCCGCTCCTTGGCGTTAATGGCGGCGATTTCATCCAGGGTCTTGCGGTGAATCGCGATGATCTTGGTTTTCTGATCATCGCTGAGGTCCGAGAGTTGGTTCCAGGGCCGATTAAGCCGGCCGCCGCGACGCGGCGTCGCCGCCTGCTGCTGCGACGAACTGGTTCCACTCTGCCCGGAAGCCGAGCCGCTCTGCTGCTGAGCCGTCACCAGTGCTGCGCCCAGAATGACGGCGCCCAATCCGACGATCCATTTCGAACGATGCATGACCGATCCTCCCTTTCAAGAGGTGAAAAGTGGGTTCCCAATTGTCTACGAAGTACGACGAGAGCTATTTGCGAGGGGGCGCTGACTCAAAGAGCGGGTTGTTGATCACCAACCGTTCCGCGGGCAGAGCTTCCTCCCCTGCCGCCCCAGCATGACCATTGCCCGGCTGTCCGCTGCCAGTTTGACCATCGCCTTGCGGCTCGAGTTCTTCACCCGCCGTATCCGCAGGGGCAACGTCGGGCCGATACAACCGGCCCCCGAACGACTTGATGTATTCCGTCCATTTTCCTTCCCCGTCCTTCCGCTCACCTCTGGTGACGGACAGGGCCGTCATCAGCTTGGCGTCCATGTTTTCAATATGGTGGACGGCGATCGCCTCGGGAGTCGCGGGCGTCCTGGCGGCGCCGAATTCCGGGAGGCCGTGATGGCTGAGAATGATGTGCTGGAGCACGTCGATCAGCTCTCGCGGAATCTTTTCGCCGACGATCTGTTCGGCCTCTTTCGCCTTGTCTTCCACCCAGAGGGCTGACTTGACGATGTGGCCAATCAGGTGCCCGCCGTCTGTGTAGCCAAATGCGCTGTCGTAGCTCAGCTCCCAGGTCTTGGCGATGTCGTGCAGGAAGATGCCGCTGATGACCAGGTCGCGATTGAGGCCGGGATAAAACCGCACGATCGCGTCGCCGACTTCCATCGCGTTGAGCGTGTGCTCGAGCAATCCGCCGATGAACGCGTGATGGAAACTCTGGGCCGCGGGCGCCTTGCACAGGTTGGCCATCAGGCGCTCATCATCCATGTACGCCTGCATGAGTGCGGCCACATGCCGGTTCTGAATGCTGCCCAGAATTTCGCAGAGCTTCCGGCACATCGTGGGGATGTCTTTGTCGGTGTGCGGAAGCAGATCGCCGATGTCGAAGCTGCCCTCGCGGGCGGGAAAAAAGCCCTCGATGATGAGCTGGAGATTATTCTGGTAGTTCTCGATTTTCCCGCGGATGCCGATGAAGCCGGCGTCGGGAATGCTGTTGAAGATTTCGCGGGTCGCTTTCCACAACCGCGCGTGAATCTGATCGGTGCGATCGGACACCTGCACCTTGATGAACTGCGACCCGTTGGAGGCGGCGGATAACTGCTTGCCCGAGACGCAAAACACGTCTTCCACGAAATCCCCGGGCATGCAGTCGTGCAGGAAGAGCCGTCCCATATTTCAAGCTTGTACGAAAAAGATTCGGCGCGGGCAAGGATTTGTTGGGTTTTCGTCAGGGAGGGGTCAGGACGCGAAGCGAAAGGTTGAGACGCCGCGGCCGCGATGCAAGTAAAAACGTGAAACGTAAAACGTGACGGATGGCCCGCTCATCACGTTTTACGTTTCACGTTTCACTTGCCGTTAAACAGAGGCGCTATTCATTGCCCTTATTAAACCGATTCTCGACATCCTGCCAGTTCACCAGGTTCCACCACGCGGCAAGATAGTCGGCACGGCGGTTTTGGTATTTCAGGTAATATGCGTGCTCCCACACATCCACGCCGAGGATCGGATACTTGTTGTCCATCACCGGGTTGTCCTGATTGGGCGTGGAAACGATGTCGATTTTGCCGGCGCTCTTGATCAACCACGCCCACCCGGACCCGAATCGCCCCATACCGGCGGCGCTAAGCTGCTCCTTGAACTTCTCGAACGAGCCGAAGGTCGAATCGATCGCCTTGGCGGAGTTGCCGATGGGTTTGCCATTGGGTTTTTTGGGATCGAGCTGGAGCCAGAACATCGAGTGGTTGTAGTGCCCCCCGCCGTTATTGCGGACCGCCGTCCGGATCGCCTCGGGGACGATCTTGAGGTTGTCCTTGAGCAGCTCGTTGACCGGCTTGTTCTGAAGATCGGGCGCCTGCTCCAGCGCCTTGTTGAGGTTTGTGACGTAAGCGCCGTGGTGCTTGCCGTGATGGATTTCCATCGTCATCTTGTCAATGAACGGCTCCATCGCGTCGGATGGATAGGGCAACGGGGGAAGTTGAAACGGCATGGTTCGCTCCTTCTTGAGTGCGTGCGATCGAGAGTGTGGTAGAACAGGATCAAGGTTAGTCCGCTCAATCTGGAGCGTCAACCGGGTAACTGGCGGGAGAGTTGATATGAAGATCAGCGTCGCACCGGACAAGCAGGAACTGGGCCGCCTGGCCGCTCGCGACGGCGCGGCGCTGCTGCGCGCCGCACTCGAAGAGTCCCCGACGGCCAACATCATTCTCGCCACCGGCGCCTCGCAGTTCGCAACTTTGGCGGCCCTGATCGGCGAGCCGAACATCGCCTGGAATCGCGTCAGCGTGTTTCACCTGGACGAATACGTCGGCCTGCCGATCACCCACCCGGCATCGTTCCGCAGGTATCTCTGGGAACGCTTCCACAGGTTGCTGCCGGCGCCGCTCAAGGCGTTTCAATACATTGACGCCGAGATTGACCCCCATGCGGAATGCAAGCGCCTTGCCGAGCTGATCCGCCGGCATCCGATCGACGTGGCATTCGTCGGGATTGGCGAGAACGGCCACCTCGCTTTCAACGATCCTCCCGCCGACTTCGAGACGGATCAGCCGTATCTGCTGGTCGATCTGGACGACGCCTGCCGGCAGCAGCAGCTTGGCGAAGGATGGTTTGGCACCTTCGACGACGTTCCCCGGCGGGCGATCTCAATGTCCTGCCGCCAAATCCTCAAATCCGCGCACATCATCTGTAGTGTTCCCGACCGGCGCAAAGCACAGGCCGTGAAAGGCGCAGTTGCGGGTCCAATCACACCCGATGTGCCCGCGTCCATTCTCCAGCAGCACGCTTCAACGACGCTTTACCTCGATCCCGAAGCGGCATCCGCTCTGAATTGCCCGTGACAAGCGACGGCGTACAATCGCGGATACGAACGGATGACAATCGGGGCCTTTACCTTTACCCTGCATTACGAACGGAAGGAAAACCATGCTGCGCATCAACGACTCGGCTCCCAACTTCACCGCCGAGACCTCGCAAGGCACGATCAATTTCCACGAATGGATGGGCGACGGATGGGCGATCCTCTTCTCCCACCCCAAGGACTTCACGCCCGTCTGCACAACGGAGCTGGGCTACATGGCCGGCCTTCAGAAGGAATTTGAGAAGCGCAACTGCAAGATCATCGGGCTCAGCGTCGATCCGGTCGACAAGCATCAGAAGTGGGCCAAAGACATCGAAGAGACGCAGGGCCACAAGGTGAACTTCCCGATGATCGGCGATCCTCAGCTCAAAGTCGCCAAGGCGTATGACATGCTCCCTGCCGAGGCCGGCGACACCAGCGAAGGGCGCACCCCCGCCGACAACGCCACCGTTCGCACCGTTTTCATCGTCGGCCCGGACAAGAAGATCAAGCTGATGCTCAGCTACCCGATGAGCACCGGCCGCAATTTCGATGAAATCGTTCGCGTGCTCGATTCGATGCAGCTCACCGCCAGACACAAGGTCGCGACGCCGGTCAACTGGCAGCAGGGCGACGACGTGGTCATCCTCCCGGCGGTTTCCGACGACGAGGCCAAAAAGAAATATCCCGGCGGGTGGAAAGCGCCCAAGCCTTATCTTCGCATGGTCCCTCAGCCCAAGTGATGGCTCCCATGGAAGGGCTGGTGCCGTGATCCTCAAGCAGTTCTATCTGCCGTGTCTGGCGCACGCTTCGTACATCATCGGTGACGAGGAGACAGGGACAGCGGTCGTCGTCGACCCGCAGCGCGACACCGATCAGTACGTTCAATTTGCCGCCGACCATGGCCTGACGATCAGGTACGTATTCCTGACGCATCTCCATGCCGACTTCGTTGCCGGGCACTTGGAGCTGCGCTATCGCTGCGGCGCCGCGATCTGCCTGGGCGCTGCCGCCAAGGCGGGATATCGCTTCACTCCTTTCCGAGATGCTGACGTTCTCGAATTCGGCAAGGTCCGCCTGAAAATCCTGGAGACACCCGGCCACACGCCCGAGTCGATTTCGATCCTGGTTTACGATCTGAATGCCGGCGATGAGAAGCCCCATGCCGTGCTGACAGGAGATACGCTGTTCATCGGCGACGTCGGCCGGCCCGACCTCCGCGCAGCTCTCGGCTGGTCGGCGACGCAGCTTGGCGAAATGCTCTTTGATTCGCTCCACACAAAGCTGTTGAATCTTCCCGACGAGAGCCTCATCTACCCCGCCCACGGCGCCGGCTCCCTTTGCGGAAAAGCCCTGAGCAAGGAAACCGTTTCAACCCTCGGCGAGCAGCGACGATCCAACTACGCCCTTCAGCCCATGAGCAAGGAAGCGTTTATCCAGGTCGTCACCGCCGACCAGCCCGACGCACCGGCTTACTTCAACTACGACGCCGTCCTCAACAGCCAGGAGCGGCCCACGCTCGATGAGGCGCTGGCACGGGAGATGAACCCGCTCAACCTCGACAAGGTTTTGCAGCTCCAGGCCGGCGGCGCCCAGGTCCTCGACACCCGCGATCCCGCTGAGTTCGCGGCCTCGCACCTCGCGGGCAGCATCAACATCGGCCTGGGCGGGCAGTTCGCGACCTGGGCCGGAACCGTGCTCGATCGCGCCAATCCCATCGTCATCATCGCGACCCCTGGCCGCGAGACCGAGGCGGCCCTGCGCCTCGGCCGCATCGGCTTCGATCATGTCGTCGGATATTTGCAGGATGGATTGCAGAGCCTGGAATCGCGACCGGATCTGACCGCCAGGACCGAGCGGCTCGCCGCCCCCTTCGCCGCCGAGCTCCTCTCATCCTCCGCGCCGCCCCTGCTTCTCGACATCCGCGCCCCGCGCGAGCGCGAGCAAAAGCGCATCGCCAACAGCACCGCCATCCCCCTCAATCACCTCACCGAACAACTCGAGCAACTCCCCCGCGACCGCCCGCTCCTGGTCTACTGTGCCGGCGGATACCGCTCCTCCATCGCCGCCAGCCTCCTCCAGCGCAGCGGCTTCCCCCAAGTCAGCGAAATCGCCGGCGGCATCGCCGCCTGGGAAGCCGCCAAGCTGCCGGTGCAAACGACGCAAGCCCGGGCATAGAGGTTTGTGGCACAGTCGCCTCGACTGGGTTCGACCGACAGGTCGAAACGGGATTCCGCGACGACTTCCGCCTCCGGCGGAACACAGCCGCGGGCGACTGCCGGGGGCGACTGTGCCACACAGAACGGCCGAGAACAATACGTTGGTGTCGAACACCGCGACGGGCGTCACGGCGTGTCCCCATCCAGAAACGCTTCAATAAAACCCGCTCGCTCATCTTCCGTCATTGCGTCCCAGTCTTTGCCGTGGCTTCGCGCGACCTGGCGGAGCCTCGCCTCGCCTTCCGACCGAAACCGCTCCCACCCTTGCGGGTCAGCTCCGGCAAGCTTCAGAATCAGCCGCGCCCGTCGGTCGGGCGCCAGTTGCTCGAACAATTCGATAATTCGCTTCTCATCGCCGCTAAGCGCTACCATGGTTGCTCCGGGTGAATTGTATCACGCGCCGCGCCCCAACTCGAATTCCATCAAGCCCCGATTCGCCGCCGGCATCGCCGCCTGGGAAGCCGCCAAGCTGCCGGTACAGACGGCCCAGAACTGAGCCGGGTTAAGGCCGCACCGGTTTGAGGAACTTTCTTCGCATTAGTCGTCGGCCTCACCGCGGAGGGCGCGGAGGGGCGCGGAGGGTTCCTGTTCTTCATCCCCAATCCTCCGCGATCCTCCGCGGCCTCCGCGGTTTATCCTTTTCGAGCCCGCGATGATACCCCAAGAACGCCGCGTGGATTGCGGCGCACTCCAGAGACTGCATCATGATAATAGTTGAGATTCCCGATCCACCGGCGGAAAATAGGATGATGACGACGCGTGCAGCACCCCCGGCACCGCCGCAAAGCAGCGGTATTCCACCCCTCGAGCAGGGGGACCGTCTCACCCGCGATGAATTCGAGCGTCGTTTCGAGGCGATGCCGCACATCAAAAAGGCGGAGTTAATCGAAGGAGTCGTGAACATGGCCCCCCCGGCCCTGCGATGGGATTACCACGCCACGCCGCACGCAAAACTCATCACCTGGCTGGGCACTTACGAGGCCGCGACGCCCGGCGTCCGCACGGGCGACAACGCCTCCGTCCGTCTCGACCTCGACAACGAACCCCAGCCCGATGTCATCCTGATGATCGAGCCAACGGCCGGCGGGCAGGCAACCATCAGCGCCGACAATTACGTCGAAGGCGCGCCCGAGTTAGTCGCCGAGGTCTCCAGCAGCACCGTCAGCATCGATTTGAACGACAAGCTTCGCGCCTACCGCCGCAACGGCGTCCGCGAGTACATCGTCTGGCGCGTCCAGGACCGCGCCATTGACTGGTTCACCCTCAGCGGCAGCGAATACGTCCCACTGACGCCCGATGGATCCGGAATCCTGAAAAACGCGATCTTCCCCGGCCTCTGGCTTGATCCCGCCGCCATGCTCCGCGAAGATCTCGCACAAGTCCTCCGTTCACTTCAGCAGGGCCTGTCGACCCCCGCCCACGATTCCTTTGCCAACGCCCTCGCGGCCAAGCGCTCCGCATGCGACGGCTAAGGGCCACGCCCCCGCCCCCGTCGTCGATGAATTATCGGATGGCCTCGTGGACGCATTCTCTGCCCGCCGAGCCGGTATTGTCTTCTATCTGCTGGGCGCGGCACTGGTCGACAAAGCGGCGGCGGTCTCTCGACGCGGGCGGATTCCCACCCGGTCAGGGGCACGCTCCGGAGACCTGGAGGGCCTCGCCAAGCTGGCCGAGCGGTACAGGGTCAACAAGATCGAGGGCAACTTCGGGGATGGCATGTTCGCCAAGCTCCTACAGCCTCATCTCACCGCCCGATACCCCATCTGGCACAGCCGCCCCCGGCTGAGTCTTCCACCGAAGGTGGAAGTATTTCGACGATCGTCTTCGACCTTCGGTCGAACACACCCGGGGGCGGGTGTGCCACAATTCGGTGGCCGTGGCGTATTGGGCCAAGGCCCTGCCTGTCGAGACGGAGAAGGTCGTGCAGGCCAACCGGGACAAGGCCATGCAGAAGAAACTTGAGCGTTACCTACAGCACGCCATCGGACGGAATCCCACCGGCCCCTGGCCTGTGAATCAGACAGGCGGGGGCTTTTGTCACGGGCCGACCAGACCAGCCCGCACGATTACTGCACCGACATGGCCATTGGTGTCGACAATTGCGATCTGCCATCGTCTCTGTACTGGGTTGCTCCAGCTACTATCGGCTCGCGTGCAGTACAGATAATTCATGTTTCCGGCGTCATCAAACGGCTGATCGCGATGGACCTCGCACGTGAATCCCTCGCGTTCCATAGCCCCTTGTGCATCGGCAATGGGCGTCCCATTAGGAACTAGCGTCGCAAGCGCGACCTTCATCGCAGTCGGATCAAAGATGGCACGCGTGACCTGTCGGGATGCGTGGTATTTGTGCGAGATGAGGGCAAGAATAACGATGGCAACAATAGCCCCACATATCACCAGTCCTGCGAACTTGTTAAATCGATGTTTCGTCATGTCTAAGACTCGCTGGTTGCCATCGTGTTTGAGCCGGATGAATTGCCGTGTTGCGGAACCGGCGTGCCACATTCCGGGCAGACGCCGCTGGTGTTGCCGGTGAGGGAATAGCCGCATTTCGGGCAATGATTCGCGCGATTGCAGGACCAACGACGGTAGGACAGAATGAGCCATGCGGCAGGCATGATCAGGCTGCCCAAGGCCATCGCCCAATATGGGACCGAAAGTGCTCTCCAAGGGTCTGCAACACCCTTCACGCGATTGACATAGTACCCGAATCCCCACACCAGTGGGATCGGACAAATCCACGCCCTGTTGGGAGCCGGATCATTGGATATATAGACCCAACCTGAGTCGGGGATAACAAGCTCGTGTGACAAGTCAGCAGTTCTCGAACAGGCCAGTATTCCAAGCCCGGAAACCAGATCAATGCGACTCCTGCGCGTGTATAAAATAAGTTGGTCGCAAGCCGCATAGCTCCGCACCCACAGCACGACGGTTCCGACGAACAGCAGCAGCGAAATTGCAGATGCCACGGCAAACAGTCGGCGACGCATCACGGATCATTCTACAGGAATCACAGGGAAGGAGGAGGGGTAGGGAACCTGCGTGCACCGGTCAGGGCATCTGTTCGCCCGGCAACGATCGCCGCTTTCTCACCGGGCGTGTTCTACGGAATCGCAGATGAGGCGGAGGGGTGGGCGGCTTGCTCAGGCGGGCCGGGGGCTTTGGTCAGCGGGTTCTTTCGCGACCGGCGTGCCGCATTCAGGACATCGGTCGGGCGTCGCTCGCAGGTCGTAGCCGCAATTAGGGCACGAGTGTTCCCTCTTCTTATTACGCAGCCGGATCATGAGCCAATACGCTGGAAGGATGAGAAAAGCAAGGACCAGCGGCCAGCACGGAACTATGCACAACTGTCTGTTGTGAGTCAGGGTGCGATCTCCGGCGACCGCAAATTCTCCAAGCCGGAAATACGTGGTTGTCGTGATAAAAAAGAGGGCGAAATCCGTTGATCCATCTTCTACGTCGAACCTCCATCCGGCGCCGTCAGGGGCGAAGGTCCGATTCGGATGACGGTCGAGGCAGGTGAAGAACTTTCCGCCCGAACTATCGGCCCACCAATTGATCGTTCCTCCTGCGTTGACCCACGACACTCGCTCGTCGGCTAACCGATCCCGCACCCACAACCCCGCCGTCATCACGCATAAAGCCAATGACACCGCCGCAGCGAAGTTGAACAGCCACCCTCTCATCGGTTCACCTCCGCCTTCTCGACCGGCGATCCGCACTCTGGGCAGACGCCGCTGGTATTGCCGGTGAGCGAGTAGCCGCATTGGAAGCACCGATCCTCCGCCGCTCGCCTCTCAGTTCTTTTGTCCTCGATGGTTTCTGCGACTGACCGGCCCACTAAGAGGCCGCCCACTCCAAGGAAGACGGCCAGCAACGCTGGCATCAGCAAACCCGATCCGACCTCCAAAGTCGGGAATGCTCTCCAAAGGCTGTAGCCGGAGACGTAATCGTTTCCAGCCAGACAGGCGGGCCAAAACGGGAGAGCAGTCGCGACTAGGACGCCAACAACCGGCCCCAGAATCAGCAAGGGCAGGCGGACAATCACGCCCTCTCCCCCGCCTTCCCCGCGACCGGCGTGCCACATTCAGGGCAGATGCCGCTGGTGTTGCCGGTGAGGTTGTACGAGCAAGTGTGGCAAAGGCTACGGTTCATTCGCCGTACGGACACCATACGCCATCGAAGCCATAGTACAGGGATTACCGCAAAGCATGCCAGCGTGAACCAGTGAGGAAAACTGACCTCCCAATATCTGGTGTGAATCGGGATGGGCGTGTTTACCACGGTGGAAAAAGAGCCGGAATGCGCTGAAAAAAACCAACGTATGAATACTCACCCATCTCGTGGCTCGTCCAAATCACGTGTCCAAACTCGGCGTTCTCCAGTCCAAAATAGTTGGCGAGCTCTGCGTCGCTGGTGGTCACAATTGTCAGTTCGGCGTCGAATATGGCAAAACCAGATCTTACATCGCCATGGTAATACACGTAGCGTTTTCCTTCATCCGCACGCTGACAAAAAATCCATTCGTCTTCCCGGTAGAAACTCCCGCGCACCCACAGCGTTATCGTCGCGAAGCAAAGCACGAGGCACGCGACCGCTGCGAAGTTGAACAGCTTCCGTCTCACACCTTCGCCTCCGCCTTCCCCGCGACCGGCGTCCCGCATTCCGGGCAGACGCCGCTGGTGTTGCCGGTTAGGTTGTAACCGCATCGAGTACAAAGATAGTGCCACTGACGCCACGTTTTCGGTAAGCAAAGAAATGTCGCTGGCAATGCGACGAGGACCATCGCGGCGAAAAGTACCGCGTGAGGCAGCCGGAGGTAAAATGGACGCCAGTCCCGAGGTCGAAGTTGGTGGGGCGGCTGTCGTCTTCTTGCGGCTGTTCGGGTCCATTGGACACATGTGCCCGGTCAATTCCTTGGGCACAAGTTGTGCCCGGAGATGGCCATTGTGCCCGTGAAGCTCACGCGGGCGGGTTGATCGGCTCACGTACCCCCAATTAAGATTCCACCTCTTATGAGGGCGGCCAAACGGACGCTGAAAACGTGACATCCACCGTTTCAAAACGATGGATGTCACGTTCGCGTCACCTTTAGTTCTGCCACCTTTAGTTCTGCCCGCGTCACCTTTAGTTCTGCCGTTCCGCCCGGCAATCGCAGTCGGGTCCCGCATTT
>Ga0210396_10002632_pt1 | contig 18222 bp, 13 predicted proteins | sample IncBWH17OmetaG_FD_155466 | JGI IMG/M metagenome (GOLD analysis project Ga0210396, IMG submission 155466) | Forest soil microbial communities from Barre Woods Harvard Forest LTER site, Petersham, Massachusetts, United States - Inc-BW-H-17-O ... | reverse complement strand
TCACTTCGGGCCGGGCCTTGTAGAGCAGTTCGCCGTTGGGCGCCTGCGCCCATCGTCCGGCAATCCCCAGGTGCAACAGCGTATCCGGTTCGTCGATCGGCAAACCGGTAACGCGGGCGACGACGGTGTTGGCGGCGTCATCGTCGCCGCTGAACACGGAGTTGAACCATCCGACGGACCAGGTCATGGGCTCTTCGATAGCGGTGTTGGACAACATGAGCCCCGTGTTGCGGCTGGGCAGCAGCGCATCCAGCAACGCCGCACGCTCCATGAACAGGAGGTTGCTGGCGCTGGTGAGGCGTTCCAGCGAGATCGGCGCCTTGAACTTCCCGATCGCCAGCCGGCCGATGTGCGGCAGCGGAATGGTCAGCGCCGCCTCGGAAAGCTCCAGCACCCGCGACGAAGTCGTATCCGTGCCGCGATCGAATCCCTCATATTCCCCCGTGATCACGTAGCTCCATGGCTGCGGGAATTTGAGCTGCCCGCTGGCGGTGAGGCGGAAATTGCGAAGCTGCGTCTCGCTATTGAGCGTCCCGACCTGCTCGACGCTGGCGGCGTCCTGGGAATAACCGGCAACGTCGCCCATCACCACTCCTCCGATACGGAGATTGAACCACTCCCCCTCATAACGGTTCCAGCCCACCAGCCGCCGCCGCGGCTCCTCGGCATTGGCCGAGGTCGAGGTGGCCTTGCCCGCGTCGCTCGACTCGCTGCTTTGCTCGACCGCACCCTGATCCGGCTGCGTCGTCGCTTCGCCCCGAGCTACGCGCGGCCAAAGCACCCCAGCCAACGATATCAAGAGCAAACCACACCCGACGCGGCAACGCTGACCCGTCCGCGAACAGGCCGGTCGACCGATGTCCCAAAATGTCGCATAATGTCCCATGTTTGTGTCCCAATGGGACATTTATCATATTATTGCGTAAGTCTCGGCGAGCACGGCAGGACGGGATAGACGAGCCCCCGCCATCAGGGGATGCGGGTCAAAACCTGAAGCTCATCCCGAGGACCGGCCCATGCAGGATCGTGTTCCACGCGAACTCGCTTCGTCCACTGCCGGTGGAGTAGTCTTCACCGATGGCTTTGTATCCCAGGAAAACGGAACTCTCGACGGAGCCGATGTTGAAGACATACGCGACGTATCCGGCGCCGGACCAGGTGAGCTCGTTCGTGAGGCCACCCACGTCGCCGTGCAGCAGGATGCGGAAATGACTGCCGAGGTCGACGTATCCTTCGACGCCGATCATCGGATCGACCCATTGCGCACCCTGGTTGACCGAGAATCGCGGGAAGCTCAGGTTGCCGCTGAGGCTCATGTAGCGGCCGCCCAGCAGGCCGTACACGGCCGCGCCGGGGGCATTGATGTCAGGGCCGGGCCAGTCGAGCACGCGGAACGTCATCGCGAAATCCGCCATTCCGGTGTCGAATGTAGCCTTGGCGGTCCCGGTCGGAATCGCGGTACTCATGGCCAGTCGCGTGAACCCGCCGTCGACATAGAAGCCCAGGCGGTCGTATTGGGCATCGATGCGCGCGAAAAACCCAAGTACCGAGTCGGCCTCCCCTATGATCTGGGAGAAGGTTTTGTCCACGGGGACATTGATCCCTGCCACCGACGCATCCCCGTTGATTCCGGCAAACCAGATATAGGGCGCGATGCTGAACTGAAGACCCCCATCGTCCGCGCGGGCCGGGGACGCAAACGCCAGAACGCATACAACCGACGCCGCTACCGTGGCGAACATCGGAACAGATCTCGAAATTTTCATTTATCTTGCTCCAACTGGGCCATTAAAGATCCGTGCGTCGCGGGCCACCACCGGCAAGTGCCAGCCCACCTGCGATATTCTAAAAATCAAGACTGAGAGAGATATCCGCGCCCGTAGCCGTATACCCGTTGGCATAGTTTCCCCGGATGCCGATTCGGAGGGTGGTGCCGGGATTGAAGTGCCAGCCGGCGCCGACCGAAGGCGACCAGTAATTCTTGACCGCCGCGCTCTGGAGAAAAGTGGTGTACGCGATTCCGCCGTCGGCGAAGAAATTCTCATTGGGGGACCATACGACCTGGACTCCGTTCTTGAGAATGTTTGAGTTCAGGTCCGTGTTGCCGTAATGGACCCCCTCATAGCTGATGTTGATACCCCCGCTGTGGCTGATTTCGTCGCCGAGGATGAAGGCGAACGGGCCGGTGCGGTAGGTGAGCGAGCTGACGCCTCCGGCGCCATAGACGCCGCCGCCGCTGAGCAGTTGCTTGGAGAACGAGGCGCCCCCGAAGACGTAGGGGGTGAGTTTCCACTCGAAGCCGTCGAGCAGCGGGCTTTTGTAAACGTCGATCGGAAGGCCCCACGTGGAGGACGCGATGGTGAAGCTGCGGGCATTCCCAACCTCGCGATAGTTCCCGGCAAAGTCGAGCGAGAGGGACACAGATTCACTGAACGGAATATCGCCGCCGATGGCGCCGGCATACAAGGATCCGTTCTTCCCGTCGGCATGGATCGTTTCGGCGCTACCGGCGACCCACATTCCACCGTGAACGTCACGGTTCTGCGGCAGTCCCCAGCGGTAGAATGCATCGTCGGCGGTAAACGCCGTCGCCGCCGAGGGGTTGCCGTCCACCACTCCCCACTTGCTGATCCCCACCAGCTTCTGATTGAGTTTGCTCACGGCGCCGTCGGACTGAGTTCGAACCTCAGTACGGAGGCTATTTGACAGTGCCGCCGCATTGGGGCCGGTGAAGGTTTTCGAGAAGCCGGTGCTGGGAATCGATAACGTAGCCGAGGTTCCCGCGGCGTTGCGGGTCAGCACGATTGCGCGAGGAACCCCGCCATAATTCAGCGTGGCGGTGAGGTCCTTACCCGCCAGCGCCGCGAACTGCTGCTTCTGGGAGATGGCGTTCTGCAAAAGGGAGGTGAGGTCCGAGCCGCTGGCCGTGACGGTCATGGGCGGCCCGGAGGTGGTGCTGGCCGTGAGGGTGAGGAAGTTGCCGGCAAGCGCAACGGGGGATGCCACGGCGATGAACAACACCGTTAGAAGTCGAACCCAGTGAGTCGACATGGCTGCTCCAATCTTCATCTGCGCGCGACCGACAACTCCGCCGCGGCCGCGACGGTTTCGTGCTCTTCCTCAGAGTGCTGACGCGAGTCCGGCGGACTGCTAGGGTGCGGTAGTCGGTGGCGCGGGCTCGGTGGTCGGTGGCGCGGTCGTGGCGACCTCGTACTGCTCCTTGGGGATCTCCTTGATCGCCGAGGCGGGCAAGGTGACTTCCTCGCCGTTCCTGCCGTCCTTAAACCTCACGGTGCCGCTGTCGCGGCGGTCGAGTTTTTCGGTGTAGTAGACCCGATTGGTGCCCGGGTCGGTCACCTGGTAATACGAGGTGCAGCCCGAGACAACACCGCTGGCCGCCAAGGCCAGTCCCAATACGATTCGCGTTCTCATGCTCGCTCCCTAGATAAAATCTCCAAAACAGCCTCGTCGCTACCCCGAAGGGGCGGGCGGCCATTACAGACCGCCCGCCGATCTGATCCAGTTTTCCGTCGGCATCGCCCGGACGCGGCGACAGTTCACTCGCTGGCCTTATTGTCCCGCGCCGCCGCTTCAAGCTTCTGAATGTCCGTCGGCGACAACTTCGGGCGATCGATCTTGATCGTCAGCTTGTTGAGTTGGCCGGTGAAGTCGAACGGAATCTGGTAGTCCCGGTCGTCCACCGGCGTGCCGGTGTCTGAACCGATGTCGAAAGATTCATCCCACTGGAGGACGAGTGGGACGGTGTGCTCCATCTTCTGTGCGGCGACTTCCTTGCCATCGACCGTCAGCACTCCCGTTCCGCCTCGGCCCAGGCCGCTCCTGTTGTTGAACGCCAAAGTGCCCAGGCCAAGACCGTCGTACTTGAAGTCGAACACGAGCGTATGCTTGCCCGCGGCGAGCGGCGTCGGGCTTTCCCAGCGCACGCGCTCAAGGTCGAGGAGGTTCCAGGTGAACACGGGTTTGCCCTTGAGAAGATAGAATCCCCAGCCGCCGAATCGACCACCCTGCGTGGCCAGCACGCCTTCACCGCCGTCTGCCGGTACTTCGACATCGGCTGTGATCGTGTAGGAGGCGGCGATCAGATTGGGGGCGTCGCCCATTGGGACGCCGGTCAACCTGCTGGTATAGGTGAATTCCGTCCGCCCCGCCGTCACGCTGGGGCGTGGGGTGATCAGGCGAATGCCCAAAGAGTTATCCAGCGGCAGCACTTGATATTTTCGAGCCTCGTCCATGAACAGCTTCTGTAACGCCTTGAGCTTCTCGGGGTTTTGGCCGGATAGATCATTGTTTTGGGTCCAGTCCTTCGTCAGGTCGTACAGTTCCCACTTGTAGGAGTTGACGACGTCCTGCGGGGGAGTGCCCGCCAGGTCCCATGGCGGGTTGACCGGAGTCGTGTTGGCATACCAGCCCTCGTGATAGATGCCGCGGTTGCCGAACATCTCAAAGTACTGTGTCTTATGCCGCGTCGGCGCGTTGGCGTTGGCCGCGTCAAAAGTGTACGCCATGCTCACGCCCTCCAGTGGTTTCTGCTTGATGCCGTCGACGACTTCGGGGGTGGCGATGCCGGTAGCTTCCAGGATGGTCGGTACGACATCGATCACGTGATGGAATTGGTTGCGAATGCCGCCCTGGTCCGTAATGTGCCCGGGCCAGGAAATGCACATGCCCTGCCGCGTTCCGCCAAAGTGCGACGCGACCTGCTTGGTCCACCTGTAGGGAGTGTCAAACGCCCACGTCCAGCCCACGGCCATGTGGTTGTATGTCTTCTCCGAACCCCAGGCATCGTAGAAATACTTCAATTGAGCTTCGACGGGGACTTGGACGCCGTTGAACGAAGCAACCTCGTTCGGCGTGCCTTCGGGCGTTCCCTCGGCGCTGGACCCGTTGTCGCCGCTGATGTAAATGATCAGCGTGTTATCCAGCTTGCCGATGTCCTCCACGGCCTGGATCACGCGGCCGATCTCGTAATCCGTGTATGCCAGATAGGCGGCATAAACATCGGCCTGGCGGATGAACATTTTCTTTTCGTCCGCTGATAGTTGGTCCCACTCCTTCAACAGATCCTTCGGCCAAGGAGTAAGCTGGGCGTCTTGCGGGATGACGCCAAGCCGCTTCTGGTTGGCAAAAATCTCCTCGCGCAAGGCATTCCAGCCCTTGTCGAAGAGGCGCATCTTGCTGATTTTGTCGATCCATTCCGGCGTCGGATGGTGTGGCGCATGAGTACCGCCGGGGACATAGTGGACGAAGAACGGCTTCTGCGGGTCCACGGCGTTGAGCATCTTGATGTGATCGATGGCGTCGTCGGCCATGGCCGTGATCAGGTTCCAACCCGGATGGCCGACATAGGGGTATATCTGCGTGGTCTGGCGGAAGAGGTTCGGCTCCCACTGACTCGTATCGCCGCCAACAAACCCATAAAAGTAGTCGAAGCCCATGCCGATCGGCCAGCGGTCAAACGGGCCGGCCTGGCTGGCCTCAAATGCCGGCGTATTGTGATCCTTGCCGAACCAGGACGTGGCGTAGCCGTTGTCCTTGAGGATGCGGCCGACAGTGGCGCAGTCCTGACTGATGATGCTGTCATATCCGGGGAAGCCCGTGGCCATTTCAGAGATTACACCGAAACCCGCGGAGTGATGGTTACGTCCGGTGATGAGCGCGGCGCGCGTCGGCGAACAAAGCGCGGTCGAGTGAAACTGCGTGTAGCGCAGGCCCGTCCGGGCGAGGCGGTCGAGCGCCGGGGTCGGGATGACGCCGCCAAAGGTGCCGGGCGCGCCAAAACCCACATCGTCGGTCATGATGAGCAGTACATTTGGGGCGCCCTTGGGCGGCACGATGCGCGGCGACCACCACGGCTTGGACTGATAGGCGTTGTCCTTGATCACGCCGCCGAATTTCGGATCGGGCGCGGGGAGCTGCCTGCCATCGATGGTGGTGGTAGCGCTTGGCGAACCCGGAAGCCCCGTCGTTTTGGGAGTGACATTAGCAGCCGTTCCCTGACCTGCCGCGGGATTCGCCGTATTGGAGGTGCAACTGCTCAGCACGGCTGCGGTACTCACGATTCCCACTGCCAGGAAAACTGAAGCCCACTTGCGAGTTGCTTGCGTTTTCATAAGCCTACTTCCTTATTATGTGTGCCTCACAAGGTTTAGCCAACGTTTATTTACCCTCCGGCTCCCTCGGTGTGGCGTATGGAGACTTTGTCGCCGCCGGTGAGATCGACGTTGTCTCCGAGCTGGAAGGAGCGATCCGGCCAGCCCGTTACGATGACTGAAACGCAGCGCCATACCGGCCTGCCATGGTGGCGCGGATCTCTCCGCGCGAGTCAAGCGCGGCCTGGAGCGGCTTATTGGCGTCCTGCATCACCTGCGCGCGGATCTGGGCGGCGGCTTGTTGGTTCTGCCGCCGGTAGTTCTCCAGAGCAGCGCGATATTGCGCGTCGCGCTGCCCGCCGCCGGTGTCGTACATACCACTGCTGTACGATCCCACTGGCGCCTGGGCCGATTGGGCGCCAGCGGTAACGCGTTGCTGCCCTGCATCGAGGATCGACGCCGCCTGTCGCAAATTCGCGCTGACGGATGCTCCCCACCTCATCATTTCCGGATCAACATTGACTGCGGGCAACTCGTCGATCCGCTTGGCATCCCGCCAGAGCCAGCCAGATTGCTGGCCCAAAGACGTGCCCGGGTTGATACCATTCAGAACGAGGCCGACCTGATTGAAATACTGTGCCGAAGCCGCGGCCATCGACGTGCTGGGTTGAGCTCCCCCGGCGGCGGAGGGCTGGGCCGCTTCCGGGGCGACCTGCGGCGAGGGAGCATGCAGCACGCTCAGGAGCTGCCGCAATCCCTGATCGGACAGCGGACCCCGCGCGGTGACCGTCCGACCGCCGGCACTGAAGGTCCATTGGCCGATGTCCGGTATCGCCAAGCCGTGATCGGACATCAATTCCAAACACAGTGGCTTGGCGACGGGCGCCAGTGGCGTGGTGTCGCCGCTGAAATCGACGGTGGCGACCGCCGTCGTGGCGCTTCCGACGGCCACTTTGATCGTAATGCCGCGAACCGTCGAAAGAATCTGGGCGGTGGCAGCTGGATCGGTCATGGCCTTGGCAACCGCATCGTCGCAGCCGACGCGCAGCCACGCGATTATCGCGGGCAAGGCAAATGCGTCGCGCAGGTCCACGGCCAAAACGATCGGCGTCTGCTCATTCAGCGCCTGGGCGGCGGTGCGAAGATAGGGGGAGCTGCGATTTCCCGCCGGTGAGCGCACGTTCTCGATCCAACGGGCGATCAACTGCCGATCGCCGGGCTGGGTGCTGACCAGCGTCTGGGGGTCAAGGCCGAGGTAGCACGCCCCCGCCGGCGACCACGCCGCCTGAGCGCCGCCGATCGTGTCGGTGTAGCCGCGCATCGCCTGGGCCAGTTGATCGATCGAGGGCGCAGGGGCGACTTCCAGCAGGGCCAATTGCCAGTCGGCTCGCATCGAGTCGAAGTCGAGATGAGCACCGAGGCACAAATGCTTGATTCCGGGAATGGACGGGAGCAGCGCCGTGGCCCCGGATTCGGCGCCGCGTGCGACCCAGCGCATTTGCCCCGCCTGCGGGCTTGCCCGCAGATAACCGACGTCCGCGAAGATGATTGCATTGGCGCCCTGGGGCAGGCGTGTGGTCAGTTGGTCGGTTCCATCGGCCGCGATCGCCGACGATGCCGCCAGCGAAAGGATGCAGGTCGCCAGCGAGAAGATTCCTTCGATCCGTTTCATCGGCCTTTCTCCTTGTGGAAGTTGTAGCGCAGCCACGCAAAACTTACCTCAGGTGCGGCAGGCGAGTCTATTGGACTTTGGTGCAATATGAGCTGGGCGGCCCATTCGGTTAGAATCCGTCCCGATCCTCAAACGCGGCCATAGCCGAGCCGACCGGGGAGTTTTTCTTCGCAGTGGCTTCTCGCTAGCGGCGGAAGCCGCCAAATCCGCCTCCGCCGCCGAACCCGTGGAATTCCGAGAAGCTGTGGGCGTTGGAATCACCCCACGAACGGGAGGAGTCGTCGTGATTCAGGCTGTCCATGTTCGATTGATTCCACGAGCTGCTGGAGTGGTTGACGTTGTCCCAACTGTTGCTGCCGCCGTTGTATTTCTGCCACTGCCCGTTGTTGCTTTTCTGGTAGACGTTACCGTCCTTGGCCGCGTAGGTGTTGCCGCTGCCGGTTTGCCCGACCGTGCCGCCGCCGGCGCCCTGGCGATAATTGACGGACTTGCCGGTGGAACTCTCCGCCCACCCGGAGGTCCCGCCCGGGCCGGAAGTATGCGCGCCCCACGCGGATTGACCGTCGTGGGAAACGGCGCTGCTTCCCCAGGACTGGTATCCGTTGGTTGCCCCGGCATGTGAAGCATAGGAATGCGTGTACGGGTTGTAAGCCTGCTGGTAGCTGGCGGCCCCGTGGGGTCCGTAGGCGTAAGCGCCGCGCGAGTAGGTACCGGTCGAGGCGTTGTATTTGGCCCCATATCCTGCCCCGCCGTACGGGCCGTAGCACGACGAGCTGCGATAGAACGATCCGTAGGCGTAGCTGTAATGTGCGGCGCAACCGTAGGAGTAGTACGCCGGACCGCAGTAGCCCCAGGTGTGTGCCACCGACGCACCGACGATCATCCCGGCGCCGAACATGAGCACTCCGGTCGTCGCGACGTAGGCGCCGCTGTACCCCGCAGTGTACCCAACAACCACCGTGTCCGGCGTATAGCTGTAAACCTGCACGTAGGTGCAGTTGTAGACCGGCGAGCTGGGCGGGATCGTGTAAATCACCGCGGGCACGGCGGTGCACACCGCCCACGGACCGGTCGAAAGCGGCGACACGAACCACACGCCCTGATAACAGCAGTAATACCGCCCCGCGGCGAAGATCACCTGATCATGAGTGTTGACCGCGTACGTCATCGACGTGTCCTGGATCGACTCGAAGTGCGGCGCGCCGTTGTAGCTGACGTCGATTTTCGCCTCGTTGATGTTGATCGTTGCCTGGTGAGGGATCTGCGCCAGCAGAACGGCGTCGTTGGCCTGCTCAGTCCCCGGGACACTTGAGAGCACAAAACCCACGGGGCTCTCGGGTGGTATCTGTGCGAACGCATCGGGCAATTGAGCGGAAGCGGCTTCCCATCCGCCGTTGAGGTTGCGCGTGCGGAACCAGCGTCCGGCGACCAGATAGTAGAAGTAATTGTCGGCAGGATTGAAAAACAGCGGGGTCAGCGGATTGTCGACGTATTGAAGCGTCGTGCCCGCAATCGGCGCGAGCTTCACAGGGCCGTCGGTAACGATCAGCTCCGCCGGTTCAGTGCTGATGATGACCTTCGGGACAACGGCCAGTGGCTTGCCGGGCAGGTGCTTGCGAACGTCGTCCCAGTTCTCCGTCGCGGGAAGCGTATAGGCAGCCGGCGGTAGAGTTCTGGCCGCCGCCCACTTCCCACTCTTGAGGTCCGATGTCGTGAGCCATGACTCCTCATCAAGCAGGTAATACTGCTTGTCGACCAGGTCGTGCAGGATCGTCCAGTTGGTGTTGACCGCGAATTCAAGTTGTGTGTTTGGGATGGTGGCAAACTGCGGCTCGCCGGTGAAAATCACGAGAATCGCGGCGCTGTCGCTGTAATACATCGGGGGCGGGGCAAGGCTCACTTCGACCGGTCTGGACCTCAACTGCTCCGCTTTGAGGCCGGCCAGGATGCGGTCAAGCGAGACCGCCAGGAAGCTTTCTTGCGGCAGCACCTGTTGGACGATCGATTGGAGCTGGCGTTTTTTCTGGTCCGTCTGGCCGGGGAACTGGATGTCGATCACAAAATTGGTCAGGTAGACGGTGCGGCTGTCCGGATCAGTCGTAGTGTCGGCGCGGCCGGCGATGACGCCGTACACAGGCTGCGTTGCACCCACCTGCGTCACCGCCGTGGCGGCGCGAAAGTCGAGTTGTGTCTGGTTCTTCCAGTCGTCCACCTGCGGCTGATAGACCACTACGGTCTGGCCGGCGTTTTGGTAGGTGCGCGGCCAGCCGGTATCGGTGGTAAGAAGCGCACCAGACGCCGGCGGTTGCTTATCGTGAGCGCAGCCGACGCAGAACAACAGCAGGCTGGCAAGTACGACCGCCGCGGTTTGAAATTGTCGGTGGCTCATAATGTCACCACAGTTAGAGATTCCTACCGTCGTCCGGCGGCGGGATGGGCATAGCCGCCGGGATGCGGCGTGCCGTAATAGCTCGACAGTCGCTGTTCCGTCTGAGCGCGTGCCTGGTTGGCGTACGCCGAGTCGTAGCACCAGGCGGCGCCCGTGCCGTAGTAAGCAGGCACGCCATACCCGGTGTAATACGGAGCGGCCTGTGGTTGCTGCTGCTGCGCCGCCTGGTTGGCGGCCTGCTGCCCGGCCTGGTAGCTCTGCTGCTGCTGCGCTTGCGCCGAAGCCAGGGCTTGCTGCAACTGGAGGTTTTCCTGCTGAAGCCTGGCCTGTTGGGCGCTGGCGGCACGGTCTTCGGCGGCCTGCCTGGCCTCGGAGGCTTCCTCGGCTTTCTTCTTTTCCATTGCAAGCTGATACTTCAATTGCCGGTTCTCGGATTCGAGCTTTGCCCACGACTCATAGTCCGGCATTTTTCCCTTGCGCTGAAGAAACGTGCCCATCCAGCGAGTCTGCTGAGTGGACTCGGTGACTTCGCCCCAGCGGCGCTGACACGTGCTGTTGTACATTTGTTGGTAGGCCGCCAGTCCCTGCTCTGACGTGTCGGCGAGCTGACTGGCGAAGGACGAATTGGCCATCGGCCCGCGCAGCAATGCGACGGCGACTTTCGTCGCGTCGGTATAAGTCAACTGGATTCCGGATGGAGGTTGTGGGGTCTTGGCGAACTCGGCGCCCAGGTTCTGCGCCTGGATATATGCGCTCATCAGATCGGCCTCGCTGGCGCGCACGGGTGCGATTTCATCCAGCGCGTGATTCATGAGCAAGAGCGCCCGGTCGTATTCGAGCGGGCTGACGGTGCTCAGGTCGATCGATTGCCAGGGCAGAGTCCGGATGGCCTCCGGGAGTCCGGCCACATCCGGCGGGAGCGCGGTCGACGGCGGTTGTGTCTGCGCCGTGGCGGCTACACAGATGCAGAAGACAATGAATAGAACAAGCAGATCGGGTTTCATCACAAGTCTCCGTTTTGGGAGCCCGCACCGGCCGCACTGTGCCGGCAGCTGACCGCTAGACAACGACCCTGATAACGAAGTCCTGAAGATTGACACCTGCCTTTGACACGGCGTTTGTCACCTGATTCTGACTGTTGATGTTGTTGAGATTCAGAGTCTTACCAGTTGCGCCGGCGACAAAACTCAGCGAGTTGTACTTATTGGCGGCCAATCCGAACGGAACGCCGCCGTTGCTCAGGAGCACGCCTCCCAATGCGAGGCTGCCCAGGTTGTGAGCCGAGACATAGTCGTTGAAGAAGGACACGACGCCGGCGGTCTTCTTCAACTTGAGCGAGGAGATCTTGTTGATGTTGGTAAAATCTCCGCTCGAGTTGGGAAGGAGCTGGCCAGTCGCCAGGGTTCCGACGCCGGAGAAGATCGTGCTGCTGAGCAGAGACACCGCTGACAGATTTCCAAGGCTCCCGCGCGAATTCAGTACCAGGCCACTGATCGAGCCCTTGACCGAAAGAGAATTGAGATCGGTGACACTCCCCTGCGTGGCCCGCGAGAGGCTGATCGTCGAATTGGTCAGGCTTCCGCCCACCGAAATCGACTTGATCGCCCCGGCGGTAAGATTGAATGTGGCGTTGGTGGCGACGTTGATCGTGGTTGCGGTACCTGTCGCCAGGGTAATCGGGCCGCCGGTAATCCGCTGGACGTTGATCTGACCGACTGCGCCTGTTACCACCACGCCGCCCGTCAGGGCGATTGCGGTTCCCTGAATGGACTTGTACGACCCGTTGCTGGTGATCCGACCGAGGCCCACCGTGCCGGTCCCGCCCTTGGTGGTTACCTTCAGGATGGTGTTCGTGGTTGTCTGCGTACCGTCGATACCGCTGACGGTAATGTCCGCGCCGGCAAGCGTTGTGGCGTTGTTCTTGGTGGTGGGGGTGATGGTGTCACCGGTGAAATGCGCGGTCGCCGAACCGGGGCCGCTGAAGGCGATGGTCGCGGTGGTCCCACCGACTGCCGGATAGGTAACTGATTTGACTCCGCCGGCGCCGAGTACGATGTCCATCGTTACGGCGAACAGGACCCGCCCTTCCAGCGATTCGATCCGGCACGGACCGGCTTGCTGCGTACCGGCCGTCTGTGGAAGGTTTTTCTTTTGACGGATAAACATTGAATCTCCTTCGCTTCATGACATCTGGATTGATGACGCGGCGTCTATTGCTTTGCCTCGACGTCGATCGCGGCTCCCTCTGTGTGGCGTATGGAGACTTTGTCGCCCGGTTTGACGCCGGTGAGATCGACGTTGTCCCCGACTTGGAAGGAGCGCCACTTGCCGTCGGGGAACTTCAGCGTTCCTTGCCGGCTTTCGGGGTCCACGGCGATGACGGTGGCGAATTCCTCGGTGGTGCTGACGACAAAGCCGCCGGGTTTGGTACCCTTCGGGGCCCGGGCCGCGGCCACGGCCGCCGCCGCATCGGCGTCGGACGGATTGCCGTTACGAACCAGGTGCATGGCCAGCACTTCCCAGACCTGGGCGGTGACGCGGTCTCCGACGGCGATCTGGTCGAAGTTGCGGACCTCGTCGCCGGCCTTGAACGTGGCGTTCTTTCCGTCCGGACCGGTCAGTGTGACGGATCGGGTGGACTTATCGACGGCGGCGACGATGGCGTGCATCGTGTACACCTCGGTAAACGTGGCGCCGTCGCGGGTGCGAGCAATGGAAAGCTGGCGATCGACGGGAGCGGCAGTCTCACCAGCGGGTTCGCTGCTGGCGCACGAGACACCGCATACGCAGAGTGCCAGAAAGGCGATTGAGGCGAACGATTTGGTTGTCGAATTCATTTTGAGGCTCCTTGTTGTTAACGACAGGAATTGCTGGTGAGTATCCAATCCGCGGGGGGATCGGGATGCCTTCTCCCGCCGCCGCTCATTTTTTTCCGATCCCGCACAGTGGACTGCGCGGAGGCTGGGTTCGTACCGGCATCACGGCGCGGTGGTCGGCGGAGCCGACTTTCCTGCCTCAAAGTCTTCCTTTGAGACCTTCCGCACCTCCACGTTTTGAACCGTGATAGAGTCGCCGGTTCGGGCGTCCTTCAGCGTTGTGGAGCCATCCTGCTTAAGCTCCGTCGTGTAGTACACCTTCCCGGTCGTCGGGTCGGTCACTCGGTAATAAGTTGTGCATCCGGCACCAAAAAGAAGTATGCCGACGGCAAAAACGGTCCTGCGGTTCGCCATGAGTTGTCTCCTTTGGACGTGTTTGGGTGGCGGCGGTGATTCATTCAAACGGCCGGCGGCGCTTTCAGGCCGCCGGCCTTCAGCGTACCTCTGTCAATCGCCAGTGCCTTTGGATGCTTTCTCCGCCTCCGCCATCCTCTTGGCCATTTCTGCCTTCACGGCCTCGAGGTTGAAACTGGCGCCCCGCTGCATCGGCGGGTACTCGAGGAAGGTCTGGAGCTCTTTCTGCATCAACTGCTGTACGAACACAAAGCGCCAGAATTGGTATTTGAACCAATCGAAGTATTGCTGCGAGCCCTCTTTGGTCCCCTCGTTGGGCCAGCCCTGGCGCTCGAACGGATCGAGTCGGAGGTTGGTGATATAGGGCACGTCAACATGGGTCTTCTCACCCAGCCAGCCGTTGGGCTGGTCGATGAAACGATACTTGTAGTCGTCGATGCGGACGGCCCCAACGGTGCTTTCGCCGAGGTAGAAGATCTCATGACGGGCCGAGGGTCCTTTGCCGGTAATGGCGTCCATTTGATTGTAGCCGTCCAGGTGGTTCTTGTAGGTGCGGTCGCCGAGCTTCACACCGGAGAGCAATTGCTGGGTGATGTCCGCATTGCCGGCGGCGGCGAGGAAGGTGGGAAACCAGTCCAGGCCGGAGAAGATGCCGTTCTGCACCGAGTCCGCCGGCACATGGCCGGGCCAGCGCAGAAGGCACGGGACGCGGAAGCCGCCTTCGAGCACGGTCCCTTTGGACTGCGCGAACGGAGTCGTTCCACCATCGGGCCAGGTAAAGACTTCGGCGCCGTTATCCGTAGTGAATACCACGATGGTATTGTCGTCCTCGCCCATGTCCTTGAGCTTCTGCAAGACCAGACCGATGTCGTTATCGAGTTGGGCCATGCCGGCTTCCTGTTCCGACCAACCGTTCTCCGAGTTGCGCGTCGCTTCCCATTTGGGTGACAGGTGGGTGACGATGTGCATGCGTGTCGGGTTGAGCCAGACGAAGAACGGCTTGCCGTCCTGCTTCGCCTTGTCCATGAACTTAATGGCGAGGTCGCGGATCTCGTCATCCACGGTTTCCATTCGCTTGGGATAGAGCGTGCCGGCGTCCTCGATCCTCTGCTTGCCGATCTTGCCCCAGCGCGGCATCTCCGTGGGGTCATCAATGTCGGTAGCCCAGCTATGCACCATGTTGCGCGGACCAACCGCGCCCAGTAGGTTCTGCGGATAATTGGGATGCGCAGGGTCTTCCATGGCATCGAGGTGATAGAGGTAGCCGAAGTATTCATCGAAGCCGTGGACGGTCGGCAGGAATTCATTCAGATCGCCCAGATGATTCTTGCCGAACTGGCCTGTGGCGTAGCCCTGCGCTTTGAGGGCAGTTGCAATCGTGCAAGCTTCGGCGGGAAGTCCGGTCTTGGCGCCCGCCTGGCCGACCGTGGTCATGCCCGTGCGGATGGGCAGCTCGCCGGTGATAAAGTTGGCGCGACCGGCGGTGCAGCTCGCCTCGGCGTAATAGTCGGTGAACAGCATCCCCTCCTTGGCCAGCTTGTCGAGATTCGGCGTCCGTCCGGCCATCATTCCGTGGTGATAGGCCCCAATGTTCCACATGCCGATGTCATCGCCCATGATGAAGAGGATGTTTGGTTTCTTCCCCCCCGACGGGACAGCCTGCGCCTGAGTGGGCGTGGCTTGACATCCAATGCCTACTACCAGCGCAACGCCAGCGACGGCTCTGATCAAAATCACCCATTTGCTCCGTATCCACATGGTATTTTCCTTTCTGTCCGGCCGCTATGGGCCGGCAACGTTTGGTGAATGGTTCGGCAGTTCAAGCTTTCAACCGCCCGACGGTATGGCTTTGGGCATGTTGTTCGGGTCAAGCGCAGGCACCGGGTTCTCCGGATTCTGGAGATTCGGTACCAAGTCGTTCGAGGCGCCACCCGGGAATCGCTTGATACTCGGGTATTTCATGATGGACTTGTCGAAGTCGGCCAGCACGGTGCTGAACAACGCCGCGGTCCACCCGTTATCTTCGCCCGAATACTTGCCCGGCGAAGTCGAAAGCGCACGCATGGGCGCCGCCCCATTGAAGACCATGTCGTACTTCTCGTAGGGGTCCATCGTGAGGTTGTACACAGCGGGAATCGAGCCCAGGTCCTGGTTGGGGCCCAGCCATGAATCCTTGGCAGTCCAGAGAAACTTCCATGCGATGTTCACCCACGGCTCTTTGGGATCTCCGGCCATATCGGCACGGATGGCGTGAAGATATTCCCCGTTGATGAAAACCCACGACTTGCGCGCTGAGTGCGGAGCTTTACCCAGGATGTACTCGCTATTGTCGATGCTGTCGAAGTAGATCGGTTTGCCGTCATTGTCTTTCCATTCGCCATGCGGGGGCGGCGTGAGGCCAACCATCGCGGCCAGCGTCGACCAGCAGTCGATGTGCGACATCATTTCGCCGTATGTGACGCCTGCCGGGACATGGTTCGGCCACCACACGACAGCCGGCACGCGCCAGCCTCCTTCAAATGCCGAGCCCTTTTCGCCGCGGAACGGCGTCGTGCCGGCGTCGGGATAGGCATCCAGCCACGCGCCGTTGTCCGCCGTCAAGATGACGATCGTATTGGGCGCGTCCGCGCGAAGCTCCTCGATGATCTTGCCGATGTCGGCGTCCATTTCCATGAGGGAATCGGAGTAGTCACCAAGGTGCGATTTCCCCTGAAAATCCGGAGCTGCATGGGTTGGGTTATGCATCTTGATGAAGTTAACGTCCATGAAGAACGGCTTGTCGCTCTTGGCGTGCTCTTTGATGTAAGCGACGGCGTAGTCAGACATCCGCTCGTCCATGGTTGCCATTTTCTCATAGGTAATGACACCCTTGTTCTGGGGAGGCTGGCCGGCCACCTGATCCCATTCGGAGAGGTTCACCACCGAGTCATACATCTTCTCGAATTCCGGGTTATACGAAGGAAACCAGGGGTGGAACTGGGGCGAAGTATTGTTGTAGGTGTAAACCCCCGCGTAATAAGCGGCGAACTCCTTCATCTCGTCGAAGCCGTGCTCGGTTGGATAGGAGTCGGGCGTATCGCCCAGATGCCATTTGCCCGAGAAGTACGTCGAATAGCCGTTCTTCTGAAAGAATTCTGCAATCGTGGGTGTCTGCTTGGTGATATGGTTACGGTCGCCGGGGGCCACCACGATCGAGAGCGCCGTGCGAATGGGAATGCGACCGGTGATGAATGAGCAGCGGCCTGCCGTGCAACTGGCCTGTCCATACCAGGAAGTGAAAACAGCGCCCTCCTTGGCTATTCGGTCGACGTTCGGCGTCGGATGGCCGAGAGCCGCGCCGCCTCCGGAATAGCAACCGAAGTCGTTCCACCCGGTGTCATCAGTCATCAGCATGACGATGTTGGGCCGCTTCTCTCCGGACGGCGCCGCTTGTGCTTGCGCCGGCGCGGGCGCAGCTTGTGTCGGCGTCGCCTGACATCCCATAGCCAGTGCGAGGGCCGTCCCCGCGGCAGCCTTCAAGAATCGTCCCCATTTGCTTTGAATCCGCATGGCATTTTCCTTTCTTGCGGCATGTGCCGCGACGGCTTATCTATGGCGTCCCGGCGGCGGACTTGGCGCAGCGGAACCCGATATGCTCCATGCCGGTGTCGGACGGCGTCCCGCGACGGGCGCTGGGGCGGTAGCTCTCGCAATAACTGGGGTTGCACAGGAAAGAACCGCCCTTGGTCACGCGCTCGATGGCGGTGGGATTGTGCGCGGAAAAAGTGGTCTCGGGACCGGTGGGATTGCAGCAGCCGCCGGGCGCGGTGGCGGTGAGCGCCTCGCGGACGTGGATGTCGTCGGCGTAGAAATCGCTGCACCAGTTCCAGACGTTGCCGCCCATGTCGTAAAGGCCGTAGCCGTTGGGCGGGAATGATTTGACCGGCGACGTTCCCGCAAATCCGTCCTTGGCGGTGTTTTTCCAGGGGAACTCACCCGTAAAGACGTTGGCCATGAACTTGCCGCCGGGGCGGAACTCGTCACCCCAGGGATAGCGTTTTGCTTCGAGCCCACCGCGGGCGGCGTATTCCCACTCGGCCTCGGTGGGCAGGCGCTTGCCCGCCCACCTGGCGTAAGCCGCCGCGTCGTCCCACGAGACCTGTACGACCGGATAATTGTCCTTGCCATCGATGTTGCTCTGCGGACCCTGCGGGTGTCGCCAGTCGGCGCCGTGCGTCCAGGTCCACCAATTGGCCATTCGGCGCAAGTCAACGGGGTGATTGGGAGGTGTGAAGACGAGCGAGCCGGGCTGAAGCATCGCGTCCGATGGCCTGGGCGTGCCGGGCGGGAGCTGCTTGGCCAACTCGTCCCAATCGATCGGCCGCTGGGCGGTGGTCACGTAGTGCGTGGCCTGGACGAAGTTTCGAAACTCGGCGTTGGTGACGTCGTGTTCATCGATCCAGAATCCGTCCAGCTTCACGCGGTGCGCCGGCCGCTCGTTGGCCATGGAATTCGGATCGGTGGTTCCCATGGTGAACTCGCCGGCCGGGACCCACCGCATTTCCAGCGGCGCGTTGCCGGCCCAGGCGATGGGCGCCGCGATCAACAGCGTGATGCAGAGAATTGAATACTTCACGGGACGCTCACAATTTGAAATTTGAGATTCCCACCTGGCGTCGATCACTGGAACGATTGCCGCCGTGTGAGTGGGGCATTCTGGCGATGACGGGGGCACCGCGCCTATGGGACTTTGGTCCTACGCCCTCTAACAGCCCGTGGTTAAAACCGCATTTCGTCGGCGGCGCGCGTCGGCGTTACGACGCGGGACAGGCGCCGCGAAAT
>Ga0210396_10002628_pt1 | contig 18231 bp, 11 predicted proteins | sample IncBWH17OmetaG_FD_155466 | JGI IMG/M metagenome (GOLD analysis project Ga0210396, IMG submission 155466) | Forest soil microbial communities from Barre Woods Harvard Forest LTER site, Petersham, Massachusetts, United States - Inc-BW-H-17-O ... | reverse complement strand
ATCATTTAGTGGTTGTACTGGAATTTGATGTTTTTCTTGCTTCTATCGTATCGCCCTTGGCCCGGTGCCAGATCTCCTTGAATTTATCGTAATTGAACGTAAAGACAAAACCCACGCCCGTCTCTACCACCTGCCCTATCACCACGGCCTCGTATTGGTTCTGGCGATAAACGCGAAGCAGGTACCGGCCGTCTTTCGAGAGCTTATAGGCCGCCTCGAGATCACCCGCTAAATTCGAAGGAGCCTGGTTCGGCGCGCCGGTGCCTACGACGTCGAAGCTGCTGCCTACACTAACCCGCAGCCGGTCTTCCATCAATTGTTTGGAAACGGTGACGTCCAGCTCGGTGTAGTCGATCTCGGCGCCCGTGCTCCAGTCCTGCTGGTTGTTGAGATCGAAGTGGATATCCACCTCCTTGATGAGGCTGGCAGCAACCTGATCCATCTGGTTGGTGAGGATCTGGCTGCCGCTGGAAAAGGCCAGGTTACCCACCGTACTGCCGCCGCCCTCCGCGGAGTTCAAAGGATCTTCACCGACGAACCGGCCAAGCAGCAGGAGCGCGAAGACCTGTTCGTTCATTTCAGATTGTTGGGTACGTAGCTGGGTGAGACGCTGATCGACGTCCGGATAGAGCGTAAGGATCGTTGTCGGCAGCGAAATATCGAAGGTGATCACCGGTTTCAGCAGGTCGCCCTCCATTTTCAGCGTAACGAGAAAAGGTAATTTCTGCTGAAACTTATTTCGTGCGGCTCCTTGGGGAAGATCGGAAATTATGTTGGATACGAGGTCGATGGAAGGGGTCAAAGCGGTATAAGAGGCGTTGAGATTGACGGTGGCCAGTGTTGGATCGCCCGTCCAGGTGATGATGCTCCCGGGTTCGATGCTGAACTTGCGCTTGAGCACACTCAGGGAAAGGCTATAATACCCGCTGTTGACCTCATAGGAGCCCGTGAGGTCCATCTTACCGCTTTTCTCCAGCTGAAAGACGAGATTGCTGCGGCCGCGGACGTTGAGCGCGTCCCCGCTGCGCGGGTCGATGACGACGTTGAGGAGCGCGCTGGTATCGGTGAGCAGGTTCAGGCTCACGTCGAGACCTTTTATCTCCGTTTTTCTGGCATGCAGGGCCAGCGCTTTTTTATCGACGAGGGAATCACCCGTGCGGTGATCGACAAAACGAACTACGCCGATGCGGTCGCCGACCTCGGGGTCGTCACCGGGCAGGACGTAGAAGAAATTGGTACGTTTATTTGCCCTGATCGTCCCATCGATCTTTGGTGCATCCATCTTCCCTTCGAGATTGACGGCGGCGTCGAGATTCAGCTGGCCATAGAATTGCCGTGAGCTGTTTTCCGGTGCATTGACCAGCCGGAAGTTCTGGGCGTTGAGCGAGATGTCGAAACCGAAACTATGATAGTCCTTGGTAAAGACATTGCCGTCGAGGACCAGCTTGTTGCCCGCGGAGTCCCTAAGCGTAAATTCGCTGAAGTTGAAACCGTCCTCATCAAAGGCGATACGGTCTTTGGATACATCGAGCGCTTCGCCGGAAATGGTAGGCGTGATCACAGTGCTATCGAAATAAAGATTGCCTCTGACGGTGGGTTTATCAACTGTTCCCTGGACGGTGAATTTACCGGCGAGATAGCCTCTCATGTTATCGATGACCCCTGCCGCGGAGTGTGTGAAGGCCGCGAGATTGACCCGCCGGAGATCGAGCTTCAGGTCCATCTTGCTTTCACCCGTATAATAGTCACCGGAGATCGCGATGTCGTTGTTCTTTCCTTGCAGCCCGATATCGGCGGAAAAGGCATTGGCCTTTTCATTGTTGACCTTCAGGGTCAGGTCGCCCAGCGTGTCTGTCTTGTAGGAAAGGTTTTGAATTTTCAGGTCGGATGTAAACTCGGGGTTTGTCATTAGATTTTTGACCTCGGCGTTGCCATTCAGAATACCGTCGGCGATCACCGAGTCCTGATTGGCGAGACGGCTGATCGTGGTCAGCCGGAAACTGTTAAAGCGAACCCACAACGGTACTGCGCCGGTAGCCCCTTTGCTGTCGAGTGAAAGGGAATCCTGCTGGTTGCTGATGGTGAGATCGTGGGCGATGAGACCGGTAGGATCGTATTGGACGAAGTTATCGCGGCTTACCTGCCACTGGTCGTAGTTGAGCAACAGGCTATCCGGGTTGAAACGGAATCTCGTGGTGGAGCTGTTTGGCCGGTCGAGTATCCCCGCGAGACGATAGCGGTCCTTATCCTTTTTATCTTTCAGCAGGAGGGTCGTCGTCAATTGGTTATCCGCCACGGCGCCGAAGACCGCCGTTTTATACAGCAGGAGCCCACTGCCATGGCCATCGGCCAGCGAAATGTTGTAGCGCAGGCTGCTGTCCGCGGTGCCGGCGTCGATGTGGACATCATGCAGGAACTGGGTGCCGAAGACCAGGCGGGGGGTTCCCAGGTTGAGATGCAGATCGTTGCGCTCGCTGTTGTATGTCAGGACGCCTCCCGCCGTATCGGTTCCCCTGAGCGAAGGGATGAACTGCAGCACCAGCGGCGAGGTCCGCAGCTGCATCCGTAATGTCCAGTCCTCCGCCGTAAAAGTAGTATCCTTAAACCCTGGGAGTTGATAGTAATGATTGATCGTATGCTCCAGCGCCGTAGGTAGCTGTGTTAACAAAAAGTGACCATCGAGATCGAGATCGGCCATCTCCGTATGCAGCTGGATATGCTCCCTGTCGCCTTCCCGTGCCGCCAGCAGGACAACACTGTCTGTGACGATATGTTGCCGCCCCTGCAGCAGATCCATCTGTATGATCCGCAACGAGCCCTGGAGCGAATCGGGGTTGGTGCTGGCGAAGTCCGCGGTGAGATGCCCGCGGAATTGCAGGGTGTCTTTTGTCAGACCGATGGCGTGCAGGTCGAGCGTATCCACCCGCCAGTCGAGTTTCAGCGCCGGGAATTTTTGCGCAAGATCGGCAGACGCCTGTAGTTCAAAGTGAACCGCCGTATTGTCGATGATCGAATGCAGGGTCGCCTGCTGGCCGGCAAGCGAACCGTCGATCGCGAGGTCATGATAGGAATAATGACGGTAGGTCGCGGCGGTGATCCTGCCGGAGAACTTCGCATTGGCGCTGGGAATGTCCATCCCGGTGCCGGCTACGGTGAAGTCGGCGGTCATGGCGCCCCACTGGGCAGTATCCTGTAAGATGGCGCCGAGGTCGAGGGCCCTGGTCCGTAAGTCGAGGTTATAGGCGGCGCCGGTGGTGGAACGGAAATTCCGGGCCCAACCTTTTAGCGCCACCGATCCGGAAGAGGTGTTAAGGACAAGATCCGAACGCAGGGCGTTCCTGTCACCTGCAAGGTGGCCGTGAAGATCGAAACGGGTGGGGATGGTGATATTCTGAGGAAGGGTATTTTTAGGGAGCAGGCTCACCAGGGCATCCCGGCTGCCGGAGAGATTGCGGATGTCGAGATCGCCCTGGATGCGGTGACTATCGAAGGGATGAATGATCTTTCCGGCCATGTCCAGCCGGAGATCGCGGATACCACTGAACTGGAGGGTCCGGACGTTGATCGCATCGAAATTGCCGTCCACCCGGCCGTTGAGCACCCACACATCGTTGGGATTGCGGAACGCGGCCTGGCTGGCCAGGTCGGGGGCAAAGATCAGCAGGTCTTTGAGCTGTACCCGGCTGCCGGGCAGGTCGACATACACGAGGGTGTGAGCGGGATGCTGCAACATGCCGGCCAGGGAATCGCATTGCAGGCTGGCGGAGCGCTGAAGCAGGGTGCCCGGTGTTCGCAGGAGCAGGTCATCCAGGGTGATGCGGCGGTCGGAATAGAAAAAACGGGTCTGGAGCTGGGTCAGCCGGAAACCCGAACGTTCGGTAAGTTCGCCCTTCGTGATACGACCGCTGGCGCTGTCCGGACTATAGGCCAGGTCTTCCCCATGCAGGGTGAGGTTCTGCGCGGATAAATGATAATAGTCCATGCCCCTTTTTTGCCGCGGTTGTCGGGCATTGTCGAGGGTATAATTGACGCTGTCGAGCTGCATCCCCCTGGCATGGATGACCAGCTTGTTGAGATCGAGCAGCAGTCCCCGCGTCCGCAGACCGGCCAGATCGGCGCCGGTGGTGATGGCATTTCGACTATTCCGATAGAAAAACGAGCTATGGTCCAGGTCCAGCCGCGCGACCTGGAAACGAAGGCTGTTGGTATCGAGCGGCCCGTCGATATTCGTCTGGCTATGACCAATGGCGGCAGTCGCCCAATTCCCGGTGATGCTATCTGCGTATACCAGGCGGATATGGTCCAGCACCAGCTCGTGGATGGCCATCCGCATGGGCTGACCCTTGGCTGTATCGGGCGGTGTCGACGGCTTGCCGGCGAAAGCATCGACAATAAACTGATAGTTGAACACCGTATCAGGGGAAGGCCGTAGGATCTTGGCGGTCAGATCGCTCAGATGTATCTCGCTAATATCCAGGTCATTGTGCAGAAGGCCAAGCATGCGGAGGTGGACGTCGATCAACCCTGCGGAAAGCAGGGTATCGTGACGGCGATCCTCGATATAGACGTCTTTGAGCGTCACGGACCGGAAAAAGGTAATGTCCAGGTGGCCGACCCGGACCCGGGTGTTGAGCTTACGGGAAAGATATTTCTCGGCTTTGGCGCGGGCGAAATCCTGGACCCAGGGGGTCTGGATGAGAAAGAAGAGAAGCAACAGGATGATAAAGATCGTCAGGAGCGTCTTTAAAAAGATACGCACTATCCGGCGAACCAGGGACTTGCGGGGCGGACGTTCGGGGGAGCGTGCGTGCATAAATGACAATTCGGTGTGGTGTTTAAGTTAGGACAAACCATAGTTATGACAAAATACAGACCAGATTCGGGGAAAGTGCTGTGAATGAAGTTGTTCGGTTTTTTCCACAGAATCGTACCGATATTTCTACATGGACTCGCGATAGACGTCGCTTACGCGCTTTGCTACAGGCTGTTGATAATCTGGCGTCTTGTTTGTCCTGAAACACTGTACAAAAAATGGGTTATCATGCTGAAGCAAGTACAAACGCAAAAGCAACAACATACTATACTGCCGCAGCAAATCGAGCTGCTGAACCTTTTCCACCTGAATACCCTGGAGCTGCAGCAACGAATCCAGGATGAGTTAAGCGAAAACCCTGCCCTGGAGGAACTGGGCTCCGGAGAGGATGACGGCACGGACAAATATAACAAGGAGATGGTGCAGGACTTTCAGAACTGGGAAGAATATGGATATGACGATATTCCGGATTATAAAACGGAGTACAATAACTACATCAATACGGAAAAGATCCCCGAAAAACCGATCGCGGAGGTCCCGGACTTCCGGGAAGAGCTCAAGCGGCAGTGCCGTTTCCTGGATGTGCCGGAGGACAAACACTATATCTTCGATTTCCTTATCGATTCGCTCAACGAAAACGGTTTCCTGGAGCAGGACCTGGACGAGCTGGCATCGGAGATCAGCTTCAAAAAAAACACCTGGATCGAAGGGGCGGAATTGGATGGATCGCTGAAGCTCATCCGGGAGCTCGAGCCTTTTGGGGCAGGTTGCCGGAATGTGCATGAGTTCATGCTGCTGCAGTTAAAGCGTATGAATGTCAAACAGCCGGATGTCCGGACGGCGATCAATCTGCTTGAAAATCATTTTCACGATCTGCGGAGCTGTAACCTCGAAAAATTGCGGCGGCAGCTGGGACTGGAAGACGACGAGATAAAGATCGTCCTGAATCTGCTGGCGCATCTCAGCACCCGGCCTTTCGATCCCGGGACGAGCAGTATCCAGGCCAATCCCTCTATCCTACCCGATTTTGTAGTCCTGGACGAAGGCGATACATTGGAGCTGGCCTTGTACCGGCAGCGAAGCAGCAATCTGCATATCTCTCAATCGTGGATGGAGATGGTCCAGCAGACCTCGCAGAACAGTGCCACGGACAAGTCTACAAGGCAGTATCTGCGCAGTAAATTGTCGTCCGCGCAGTGGTTTATCAATGCCATGCAGCAGCGGGAGAACAATATGCTCAAAATTATGCGGGCCATCGTGGACATGCAATACGACTATTTCAAATACGGGGACATCCTGCTGTTGAAGCCGATGAAGCTCAAGGATATAGCAGACAAGGTCAAGGTGGACATCTCCACCGTGAGCCGGTTGACCTGTAACAAGTATGCGGAAACCCCTTTCGGGACCATTTTATTAAAAGATCTATTCACGGAGGGTATCGTCAACCAGGAAGGCACCAATATCAGCAACAAGGTCATCCAGAACATCATCGGCGAGGTCATCGAGACCGAGGACAAGAAGGCGCCGTATACGGATCGGCAGCTGGTCACCATCCTCGCGGAACGTGGGTATTCGATCGCGCGGCGGACGGTGGCGAAGTACCGGGAATTAATGAATATCCCCGTAGCGCAGGTGCGCGGGTTGTGGAATTAGCGCATCGCCCCGCGGAACCGGATCAATGCAGTTTCATTATAACAAAGCCCCGGCCATCTGGCGCGGGGCGTTTGTATATAGGGGGTTCAAGTGTTAGAAGCCAAAACCGAGATAGATAGACACACCGGCGTTCTTGGAATTTTTTGTCAGGTCGCCGGAAAGGTTACCATTCTTACCGATCTGCGACAACCCATAGCTGTATCGCGCGCCGATGGTGAAGTTCTCGATATCGAAGGCGGCGCCGCCGATAAGGCCGAAATCCCATCGCATAAAATCACCCGTATTGAGTTCGGTGGCGCTCTCGATGTTGCCGTTCTGATCCACGTTCTTGACATTGGCGTTCACCAGATAGGCCGCATAGCCCCCTGCCTGGAGGTTGAAATTGGGGAGAATGTTCACCACCGCCAATACCGGGACTTCCATATAGCCCAGGTTGAACCGGTATTCGCCGCTCCCCTGGATGAAATTGTCATACCTGTCTTTGGCCCCCTTGAGGCTGTAGATCAATTCCGGCTGAATGGAGAAGCCCCGGGTCAGGGGTAGTTTGGCGAAGACGCCGGCGTCGAAACCGGGTTTCATATGTTCGCTCGATACATCGCTGATGTAGAGGCTGGTGAGATCGAATCCACCTTTTATCCCGAACTTCGCCTTCAGGTTCGGTTCCATCGAGGTCTGTTGTTGTTGCCCCGAGGCGGTGACCGAAACCGTGGTCAAGGCGATCCCAACCAGGAAAGCTTTAACTTTAGTGTTCATAAGTTTAACGTTTTACAGGAAACAAATTCAATTGTCGTGCCCGCGCGGCGTGTTTAGGCCGCTAATATCTGTCCTGGCGGACGAGCCGCCTCCGGCAGGCTTAGGCCGCAATGGCACAGCAATTTTATTCGAAAACCAAAAAACACTTTCTATGAGATCGATCTGGACGGGAGCCATCGGCTTCGGGCTGGTGAACATCCCTATCAAATTGTACAGCGCCGTACAAGACAGCGAGCTGGACCTGGACATGCTCGATAAAAAAGATCATGCGAATATCCGGTTCAAACGCGTCAACGAGAACACCGGCAAGGAAGTGCCATGGGAGAACATCGTCAAAGGCTATAACCTGGATGGCAGATATGTGGTGCTCGATGACGAAGATTTCAAAAAGGCCGCGCCGGAAAAAACCAAGATCATCGAGATCAAGGAATTTATCGATGAAACCGAGATCGACAGCATGTTTTACGAGGTCCCCTATTATATCGAACCCGACAAATCCGGCGGCAAGGCCTACATCCTGCTGCGCGATGCCTTACAAAAAACGGGCAAGGTCGGCTTTGGCAGCTTCGTCATGCGCAACAAGGAAGAACTAACGGTCATCAAACCGCACGAAAACATCCTGGTCCTGAATCGCATCCGCTGGGCGCAGGAGATCCGGAGCACGGAAGAGATCAAGATCCCCGCCGGAGAAAGTAAACCCGCGGAGATGAAGATGGCCATAGAGCTGATCAAACAGCTTTCGGGGTCTTTGGAAATAGACAAGTATAAAGACACGTACTCCGCCGAATTGCTGAAGCTGATCAAGGCAAAGGCTAAAGGCGGAAAACAAGTCAAATCGCCGCTCCGCGTGGTGCATACGACCAAGAGTTCCGACCTGTTGTCACAGCTGCAGGCTTCGCTCAAAGGGAAGAAAAAAGCTAGCTGAGTTCGTGCGCTTCTCTTTTGACGAGGTAGACGGCGGTGGAATTGGGCCGGATGCTCCGCCCCACGAGATTGGCATAGGCCCTGGTGAATTCCGCGCCATAATAGAGAATGATGGACGAATAATAGACCCAGGTGAGGATCAGCATCATCGAGGCGGCGGCGCCATACAGCGCGCCGATGCTGGAATGGCTCAGATACAGGCTTATGAGTAGCTTTCCCAGGATAAAGAGGAGGCCCGTGAATACGGCCCCGATAAACGCATCCTTCCAGCTGATGATCGCGTCGGGAAGGATACGAAAAATGATCATGAAGAGCAGGATGATGACAGCCAGGGTCAGCACCAGGTTGACCGTATAAAAGAAATACACGGTAAAATGGGTAAAATACCGTTTGAGATAATCCCCCAGCAGGTCCATGAGCGAGTTCACCACGAGAGAGACCATCGAGATAAATCCAAACGCCACAATCAGGGAAAAGGAGATCACCCGGTTTATCAGGAATTTAAGCCAGCCTTTTTTGGGCTTGGCGAGGATGTTCCACATATAGTTGATCGAGCCCTGGATCTCCGTGAACACGCCGGTGGCGCCGATGAGCAGGATCGCGCCGCCCACGATGGCGCCGGCCACGGTATGGTGTGACCGCTGGATATTCGTAATGATGTCCTGTATCTGCTGGGCCGGGCTCGCTCCCACCAGGCCTTTAATCTGTTCGTAGACCTGGCCTTCGGCGGCCTTTTCACCCCAGATGATGCCGGTAAGCGAGATGGCCACAATGAGAAAGGGGGCGATGGAGAAGATCATGGAATAGGACAAGGACGCCGCCAGCTTAAAGGCATTGTCGTCATTGAAGTCGACAGCGGCTTTTTTCATGGCCTTCCAGCACATCGAGAACTTGAAATGTTTATGCACGGTCATAATGATTATCTATAGCGCAAACGCATGCCATTTTGGAGTTAGGGGTAAAATTGTAGATTTTATTCCCCATTCTAGCCCCCCTTATCCATTCTTACGGGTGAAAAAAAACTGGCAAGCATTTTTCATTATACTCCGCAGACAAGAAAATTCCTTACTAGTAAAAATCATTTTATGAGCGGTTTACTTTATCTGATAGCTGTTATACTCATCATAGGTTGGCTTTTGGGTGTATTCGTATACAGTGTGGGTGGACTTATTCACGTATTGATCGTATTGGCCGTGATATCCCTGATCCTGGGGATCATCCGCCGGGCCTGATCGGCATGTTTCGGGGTAATGATCCTGTTAATCCCAGGGTCGTAAGGCCGGTCGAATGACCGGCTATTTTTTTGTCATAAAGGGGTAACCGCTTTTGGAAACCATCCGGGAATAAAGCCGCCCCGGTGAACCGGGGCGGCGTCCATTAACCTAAACCTCTATCGCACAAAAAATGTAATTATTCTTACTCACTGATTATCAGAAAAAGATGTGCCAACCCGTATTCGGGTGCCAGGAGGGGGCGTTGGGGCCGCCGGGCCTCAAAACTGGCTTGAACCTTGCAATTATTGCCACAGTCCAAGATTTCCTCTATGCCCGATCAATTTTTAGATCAGTTCGACCATTTTCCCGATTACCTCTGGGATGCCATACTAACCGCCGTGGCCATTGTCATCGGGCTTATCGTCAAGTTCATGCTGTCGCTGCTGCTGCGGCGCAAACCCAGGGGAGTACCGCATTTTTCGACTACGCGGGCCATTCTGTCCCGCCTGGGCAAGCCCTTTAGTTATTTTCTGCCGCTCCTGGCCTTCAATTTCCTGCTCCCGCTGATGAAGATGCGCAGCAATGTAGCGCCGGTGGTCAACAAGACGGTTGAGATCCTGCTGACCATCTCCTTTGCCAATGTGCTCATCGGCGTCATCAAGGTCTTTGAAGATTATGTCTATCATACCTACGATATCCAGAAAGCGGACAATCTAAAAGAACGGAAGATCCGGACGCAGCTGCAGTTCATCCGCCGGATGGCCGTCACGCTGATCCTGATCCTTACCGCCTGCGTGATCCTGCTGAGTTTTAACAATCTGCGGAAGATCGGGACGGGGTTGCTCACCGGCGTGGGGGTAGGCGGTATCATCATCGGTTTTGCCGCGCAGAAATCGCTGAGCAATCTGCTGGCGGGGTTCCAGTTGGCCTTTACCCAACCCCTCAGGATAGACGATGTGCTGGTCGTGGAGGGGGAATGGGGACGGGTCGAGGAGATCACGCTGACCTATGTGGTCCTCAATATCTGGGACCAGCGCCGGCTGATCCTGCCGATCAACTATTTTATCGAAAAGCCTTTTCAGAACTGGACACGCAATACGGCCGATATCATCGGCTCCATTTTTCTATACCTGGATTACACGACCCCCCTGGAGCCGTTGCGTGCCGAGCTGACCCGGCTGCTCGAGGACGATCCGTTGTGGGACAAACGGGTAAAGGTCCTGCAGATCACCAATACCACCGAGCGGACTATGGAGGTGCGGGCGTTGATGAGCGCCAGCAGTTCGGGGAATGCTTTCGATCTGCGGTGTAACATGCGGGAGGGATTGATCACCTTTTTGCAGAAAAACTATCCCGGCTCCTTCCCCGTGATAAGACTCGAGGCGCCGGGCGTTAAAGAACCTCCCCGGCCTCCGGCCGTTAAAGAACCTCCCCGGCCTCCGGCCGGGGAGGCCCACTAATTAATTAAGCATCGTAATTGATATCGCTGTCGTCCTCGTTCTTATCCGTACTATACTCGCTGTTCTCTTCATCACCTTCACCGATCTCTTCTTCGTCTATCGGGTCATCGTCGCCCTCGGGGACATCCAGGTCGTCGCCGGAAACCTCGCGCCCAAAGCTCCCTTCGTTGAGCGGATCACCGTCGTCATCGGTGCTGTCGAGCGCAGCTTCATTGAGCACCTCGTCTTCCGTATCGACCTCGCGGTTGTCGATATTCGCCAGCGTCCTTCTTTCGTCACGCGACACGTTGGAGCCCGCACTCAGTTCCAGGTCGTCGTCGTCGCCCAGGCCATCGACATCATCGCCTTCTTCGTCGGATGACGAAGCCGTCGTGTCGCCAAGCTCACCCAACCGGGGCGGTCTGACATGTTCCTGTCCGGGTATATCCGTGACCTCGGGGAGGTCCATCGTCTTTTTGTCCTTCTTTGCCATAGCCAGATAATTTAGACTTCTAAGTTACCGATTTTATTGATGGGCAAAACGTATACACCGGGCGGTTTCGGGGGAGCCGGCGGAGTAGCGCGGTGAGGTGGCGGCGGGCAACCGGCCAGTACGGAAGACAAGGTAGTCAGGAGTACACAGACCGCCAGAAGGCGAAGCCGGCAACGCCTATCAGGGTTCGGGCGCCCCAGTGCGGAGTACCCAGGGGTGTTTGTTTTCATACCGTTTTCCGGCTAACCATGCAATTCAAATGCCTGGGGTTTCTGGGTAGCCCCCAGGGTCTATATTGCTCAAACGTTTTAATTGAACAAGTTCAATTATATATTATCTATTTATCTATTTATTAGTTCCCTTTTTATCAAACCATAGGGTTTTCCCGTAAAAATCAACACTTTTCTTATAAGTGTTATGCTTTATATTTAGAACTTCATTATTTTAGCAGTAGGATAAGGTCTAAATTTGAGTCGACTCACTACCCGGTATTTTCATGCCGGGTTTTTTTATATCCAAGCGTTTATTCCGAGTAGGCCAGGGAACCTGCCGGCTGAAAATTGAAATACTGCCGCGCGTTGTAATAGCAGATATCACGCACTACTTTTCCTATCCACTCGAGGTCGTTGGGTAGTTCGCCATTGGTGATCTCTTCCCCGAAGAGATTGCAGAGGATACGACGGAAATATTCATGTCTGGGATAACTCAGGAAACTGCGGGAATCCGTCAACATACCCACAAAACGGCTCAGCATACCCATATTCGACAAAGCATTGATCTGCCGGATCATCCCATCTTTTTGGTCCAGGAACCACCAGGCGGAGCCGAACTGTATCTTGCCCGCCACGGAGCCGTCGTTGAAATTGCCGATCATCGTTGCGATGAGCTCATTATCTGCCGGATTGAGATTATAGAGGATAGTGCGCGCCAGCTTATCTTCTTTATCCAGCCGGTCGAGGAATCGCCCCAGCGCGCGTCCCTGCGAGAAATCACCTATGGAATCCCAGCCCGTATCGGGTCCGAGCTTCTGCATCATGCGGCTGTTGTTGTTCCGCAAGGCACCCAGGTGAAATTGTTGTACCCAGCCTTTCTCCCAGTCCCATTCCGCAAAATGGACCAGCATGGCGGACCTGAACTTCCGGCGTTCCGTTTCGTTGAGCTCTTTACCGGCCCTGACCTTATTGAAGATCGCTTCCACTTCCCAGCCGGTGAACTCCTCGACATAGATCTCTTCGAGTCCATGATCGCTAACGGTGCAGCCCATGGAGGCAAAGAAATCATGGCGGTTCTCCAGCGCGAAGAGATAGTCGTTGAAATTGGAGATGGCGACGCCGGAGACGGACTCGAGACGTTTGATATAGGCGTTGAATTTGGCAGGGTCGTCTACGTTCATCGCATTATCCGGCCGGAAGGCGGGAAGAATGGGGATCTCGAATCCTTCCTGTTTCAGCTGCGCATGGAACTCCAGGCTGTCGACGGGGTCGTCGGTGGTGCACACCGTACGGACGTTCATTTTCCGCAAGAGGTTACGCACCGAATATTCTTTGGTGTTGAGTTTAGCGCTACAGGCGTCATAGACCTTCCGTGCGTTGCGGCCATTGAGGGTCTCGTGTATGTCGAAATACCGTTGGAGCTCCAGGTGGGTCCAATGATAAAGCGGGTTGCGCAGGGTATAGGGAACGGTCTCCGCCCATTTCTGGAACTTCTCCCAATCCGGCGCGTCGCCGGTGATATACGCTTCTTCTACTCCATTAGTACGCATCGCGCGCCATTTATAATGGTCGCCGGAAAGCCATGCCTGAGTCAGGTTCTCAAAAGAGTGATCGCCGGCGATCTGTTGCGGCGGCAGGTGACAGTGGTAGTCGATCACCGGCATCTCTTTGGCGTATTCATGATAGAGCCGGCGGGCGGCTTCGCTGTGGAGGAGAAAATTCTCGTCAAGGAAATTTTTCATAATAATTTCAATTTTTTTTCGCCTGCCCTGCTTGCGCTAACAGCCATTGCGCAAGGTCGCGGGCAGCGTTGTAATTCTCAAAATCCGCCGGAAGTTTTCTTCCATCGGTATACTCATTATAGAACCAGGGGTCTCCTACGGCGAATACGGTCCCCTTCCCTACCCGAGCCACCGCCATGATATTGTTACCGGCATCGGTGAAGACCGCTTTGGCGGGTCCGCTCAACTCGAGGGTACTGAGTTCTTTTATGTAAATTTTCTTAGTTGTCGGGAATATTCCATCCTGTACCGTCATGGTAAAGGCCCCCATCTGGTATTGACTGCCGGTGACTTTATGATAGCAGTCGAAATTGAAGTGGACACCGAAATGTTCCGCCAGGTGGTTAAAATGCAGAAATTCGCAATTGGCGGAGTCGTTGCTCATCAGTACCAGCACGCCCCCTGCCCTGACCCAGTCTTCGATGGCCTTGCTATCCTGGTCATCCGGGTAATGCGGATCCGTGGATTCTTTTTCGTTATCGGGATCGGTGATGATATAGACCGATGCCTTTTTGAGATTCGCCGCGGTAGGCGCTACGGGCAGGGAGTCGGTGTGGGCGCCGTTCATACGGAAGATATGCCCCCAGATGGCATAACCGCTGTTGGCCATGTCTTCCCAGGTGTAGTGGTAGCGTACCTGGGCACCGGTGACGTCTTTGCGGCGTTCGTTGTTGAACCAATAGTCCAGCAACACCGTCTTGCCGTCTGAAGGCCGCATAGTCATCTCATCGGCGACGAGCAGGAAAGCTCCTACCCCTTTGGGATCATTGGTAACGACCTTCTCGCTGATATAATAGCCATAGCTGCCATCGCGGTTAGGCGAGCCACCCAGCCCGCTCACACTTACCGTACCCTGCAGATCGGTGCCTCCGCCGGCGCCGGTGGTCAGGAATTTTTGCCGGATGCCTTGCCAGGCCTTTTCCGCCGTGGTACGATACGTCACCGGCAGATAGCCCAGGCGAACGCCTTTGGCCAGGGTATACGCGAACATGCAGCTGGCGGAAGCTTCGGGATAATTGCCTGATGCGCCCGGTTTGTCGAGGATATCCCACCAACAGCCGGTAGCCGGGTCCTGTACTTTTTGGATCGCCGCTGCGTAGCGTTGCAAAATGGCCTCCAGGGTCTTTCTGCCGGGGTGATTAGCTGGAAAATAATCAAGAACGTCTACCAATGCCATCCCATACCAGCCCATGGCGCGGCCCCAGAAATTGGGGGAATGACCGGTGAGCTTATCGGCCCAGGCCTGCTGCCGGGCTTCGTCCCAGCCATGGTAGAGCAGGCCGGTCGCTTTATCCCGGGTATGTGTTTCTATGGCCGCGAATTGTCGCGCGATATCGTCGAAGACGCTATCCTCGTGGAAGAGCTGGGCATATTCGGCGAAGAAGGGCTGGGCCATGTAAAGGCCGTCGAGCCACACCTGCTCCGTATATTTCCTTTTGTGCCAGAAGCTGCCTTCGCTGGTCCGCGGTTGGTCCTGTAACTGGCGACGGAGGGTCGTGGCGGCTTTGTAATATTTCTCCTGCCCCGTGACCTGGTAGAGCATCAGCAGGATGCGGCCGCAAAGGACATTGTCCAGGTTATAATCGTCATATTTATAGGACCGGATATTGCCGTCTTTGTCGACAAGGCGGTCCACCTGTTGTTGGATGTATTTGAAATAACGGGCGTCGCCGGTATTGTACCAGAGCCCTTGCAACCCTTTCCAGACGACGCCTTCGTCATAGGTCCAGCGAGCCGTTGCAGTGTCGTCGCCGGCTGGCCACAGGCTCATCGCCGTGGCGGCCAGGCGTTCCGCCGGGGTGGAATCTTTTGCAAAAAGATTCCATTTCCCCTTAAACACCCACTCCGGCGTGATAACGCGGGGATCGGGAGAGCCGGGAGCCTTGTCGAGGTTATTGCCATACCAGGTGTAGGCCCGGCCTGGTTTGTCGCAATTATAATAATACACACGGTGACCCCAGCGGGGTTTCTGTGCCGTAGGCACTTCATAAATATCCTGGTCGGCCATATTCGCCGCAAAATGACAATTGATCAAATAGAACTGCGCGTCCCGATGATACCGCCCCAATTTAAACCCATCGTAACCCGAAAAGGAACAGTCTTTCAGCACGGTCTTGGAATCGGGGTCCACGGAGCCGTCGTGCCATATAGAAGCGGGTCCGTTGTCGGCGACAAAGGTGCATCCCTCCGCATAGGCCCAGCCCCGCGGGCAGTAAAAATCGACACCGCCTTCCATCCGGCAGTTGTTGAAATAGAACATGCCCGCGCCCACGTTCCAGGGACTCACGGTGTCGCCGCCAAAGGCCTTCAGGATACAGTTCTCGACTTTGAGCCGTGTCGTCTCAAAAGAACGCAGCGCCATCTGATGGCCTTCGCGGTGGATGACCTTTTCGTGCGTCACGGAATCGGCGGTACAAGGGATCGTCGCGCCTTCCGCCGTATTGTCGAAGCCATAGCTATTGCAGATGGTCAGGTTTTCGAGGGTGATGTCGGAGCCACGGAGATTCAGGGTGGCCACGCCCCAGTCGTCCTTGTGATCACAACGCCATGCGTCGCGGGCGAGGCTAAAGGTGAGGATCGTTTTTTCTTTGTCTTCTCCTTCCAGTACGAGATTGTTTTTTTCGATGAAGATCTTCTCGTGATAGATACCGTTGCGGATCAGGATATGCCTTGTCCCCGCAGAGTCGGTGGACAGGCTGTTGAGAGCATCCTGTACGGTGATGAAATCGCCATGACCGGAAGCGTCCACCACGATCGGCCGGGCGCCGGCGGCGGCGAATTTTAAAACGAATAAAAGGAGAAGTAGTTTTTGCATATAAGACAATTCTAACGCGCAAATTGCACATCGATGGCTAATCCTGCCATTTTATTTACGCAAACGTTATCGAAACGGGACGATCTGTTTTGCCGCGCGGCTCTCATAGGCTTTCTCTATTACCCGGATGATCCGCACGCCCTGTTCCGCTGTCACGGGCAGGGGCGCGTTCTCCCGGATGGCTTTATATATCCCATCGAAATAATCCATGGCATTGCCGCGCTCGGTGGGCACGTGTTCGCGGACCACCTTGCCGTCGATCTCCGTGTGGAGAAGACCCTGTTCCGACTCCGGCTCCACGCCCCACAGCGGACCACCGGGCATTTCACCAGCCAGCAGATGTTTTTCCTGCACATCGGCACGGGTCTTCAGGAAGGTGCCCTTATGGCCGAAGACGCTGTAAGCAGGCAAAGGTTCACGCACCAGGTAGCTGGATTTTAACCGGACCCGGAGACCCGGATAGTACAGCAGCACCTCCATATAATCGTCGACCTGGGAATGATCGCGGATGATGAACAGATCGGCGAACACCGCCTGGGGATCGCCAAACAATTGCAGCGCCTGGTCGATGAGGTGCGAGCCCAGGTCGTACAATAAACCGCGACCCGGTCCCGGGGTCTCCTTGTGTACCTTGGGGCTAAGGGCCGGTGTAAACCGGTCGTAATGGATCTCCGCTTCTACGATCTTACCCAATACGCCCGAATCCACTACCCGTTTTACCGTTCTGTAATCGCTGTCGAAACGCCGGCTCTGATAGGAGGACAATTTCTTCCCTTTGGCCGCGGCCACTGCGATCAGGTCCAACCCTTCCTGCTCGGTGATCGTAAACGGTTTTTCCACGATCACATGTTTTCCCGCCTCCAGCGCTTTTTTAGCATATTCATAGTGCGTATAGTTCGGCGTATTGACGATCACCAGTTCCACGGCAGGGTCGGCCAGGAGTTCTTCGAGGGTGCGGCAAACCCGGACGGAAGGATAGAGCGCGGCCGCGAGATTTTTTTCCCGCTCCCACACCGAGTAGAATTCAAAGCCCGGATTGACGTGCAAAAAGGGAGCGTGAAAAGTTTTCCCCGACATCCCAAAAGAACAAATAGCCGTTTTAATCGGTATCATAGTCGTTATTTAAGTTCCAATGCCTTCGGCGCGGCCCCATAGCTGAAGGCTGCGTCGTGGACGGCTTTAGAAGCATCGGTATTCGTCACGCGGATATTAGCACATCCCGCCCCGTTCACACTAAAAAGCGTACCAGCGCCTGCATTATAATGAATATCCTGAAAACGCAGATCACTGCTATTCTCCACATACACCACGGGGGCGGCAGTATCGCTGGTAATCAAACGAATATTCTTCAGGTCGATATTTTGGGCAGCGATGAGTTCGGCGCCTTTATCCGCCTTCAATATCATATCCGATAGGAAGATATCGCGGATGTTCATTTCCGGCAGTCCACGTACAAAGATACCTTCTTCGGCCCCATCGCAAACAATATTACTGATATGGATGTCGCGGAAACGGGGAGTCCCCTCCGACACCGGCGGCACCTCCACCTTGGCAGCCCCCGAATAAACATCGGCAATAGAAGGCGCCTTGGCAAAATAGTACATGTCGAGGAAGACGGCCTGGTGGACGATATTGCGCATCGCGATATTCTTCACATATATTTTTTCCACAATACCACCCCGGCCGCGGACGGTCTTGAAACGCAGCCCGATGTCGGTCCCGATAAAGGAGCAGTCCGACACGAAGATATTCCGGGCGCCGCCGGACATTTCGCTGCCGACCACGAAACCGCCATGAGCGCGGTAGACGATGTCGTCATGGACGATCATATTCTCCGTGGGCCGCCCACGCTTCCGCCCTTCTTCGTCACGGCCGCTTTTCACGCAGATGCCGTCGTCCCCCGCGTCGAATGTACTATGCTCGATCCTGACGCCCCTGCAGGACTCCACATCGATCCCATCCCCATTGGCGGCATTCCAGGCATTGCGGACATGTACATCGTACAGGGTCAGATCCTCGCAAAGCAACGTATGCAGACACCAGGCGGCCGAATTCTGGAAGGTTGTCCCCTCCAGCAAAACTTTTTTACAGTTGGTCAGCACCAGCAAGTTAGGGCGGAGGAAGTCGCGGATAG
>Ga0210396_10002625_pt1 | contig 18239 bp, 18 predicted proteins | sample IncBWH17OmetaG_FD_155466 | JGI IMG/M metagenome (GOLD analysis project Ga0210396, IMG submission 155466) | Forest soil microbial communities from Barre Woods Harvard Forest LTER site, Petersham, Massachusetts, United States - Inc-BW-H-17-O ... | reverse complement strand
CCACAGCCTTGACCTTTGGATGTGCTTGCGCGGCAGTCACATCGACGCTGACGAGGCGAGCGTGCGCGTACGGCGACCGTAGGATCGCCAAGTGCAGCATCCCCGGCAGCGCGATGTCGTCGACGTAGCGGCCGCGGCCCCGGATGAACCGGGGATCCTCTTTGCGCAGCATCCGGCCGTAGCCACAGGGCTTTTGGTCGTTTTCTGCGGTGTCTTCGGGGGTAGGTGGGCGGGATTCGATGGTGGTCATGCCTCGGCCTCTACGGTGGAATGCTTCGCGGCCCATTGGATGGAACGCACGATCGTGGTGTATCCGGTGCAGCGACAGATCTGCCCGGAGATCGCTTCCCGGATGGTCTCCTCGTCGGGGTCCGGGTCGCGATCCAACAGGGCGCGGGCGGTGATCATCATGCCCGGCGTGCAGAAACCGCATTGCAGGCCGTGACACTGCATGAACCCCTCCTGCACCGGGTCAAGCGATCCGTCGAGGCCCGCTAGTCCTTCTACGGTCCGGACGCTGTGGCCCGACGCCATCGCGGCCAGCATCGTGCAGGACTTCACCGGCACGCCGTCGACGTCCACCACACACGTTCCGCAGTTGCTGGTGTCGCAACCCCAGTGAGTTCCGGTGAGCCGCAGCTGATCCCGCAGGAAATGCACCAGCAACATCCGGGGTTCGACGTCGGCGCTGACTTGCTCGCCGTTGACTGTCATGTTCACCTGCATGGCGCTTCTCCTCTCTGGTGGCGACCCGCTGCGCCCGGCTGTGCCGCGCTTGCGATCGCCACTAGCTCCCTAGTTCGCGCACCCGCTCGGCGGCGGAGCGCAATGTGCGGATGGTCAGCTCGGAGGCCAAGTGCCGCTTGTACTCGGCGGTGCCGCGCACATCAGTCACGGGCTCGCAGGCTTGGGCGGCCCGGCGGGCCGCGTCGGCGAAGACCTCTTCGGTGGCGGGCTTGCCGACCAGGGCCGCCGAAACCTCCGCCAGCGCGGTCCAATCGGCATTCACCGCGGTCAGACCCACCCGGGCGGCGGCTATCGCGTCGCCGTCGAGTGTGAGACTCGAGCCGGCTGCGGTGACCGCCCAGTCACCAACGCGCCGTTCGACTTTCGCATAGGCGCTGGAGGTGCGGTGCCGCACTGGGATCCGGACCTCGACCAGCATCTCGTTATAGGCGAGCGCGGTCTCGTACGGCCCGACCATGAAGTCGTCGATGGTGATCTGGCGTTCACCTGATGGCCCCCGCGCCAAGCACACCGCATCCAGCACGGCGCACACCGTCGACAGGTCCTCGGCCGGATCCGCTTGGCAGAGCGAACCGCCCAGGGTGCCGCGATTGCGGACGACCGGATCGGCGATCACCCGTTCGGCGTCGCGGAATATCGGGCACGCCACGGCCAGGGTGTCCGACTCCAGCAGCTCGCGGTGGCGGGTCATCGCGCCGATGCGAACCAGGGTCGGATCGGTGATGACGTATCCCAGCTCGGGCGCCAGGTCGTTGATGTCGACGAGGTACTCGGGGTTGGCGATGCGCAGCTTCATCATCGGCAGCAGGCTGTGCCCGCCGGCGACGACCCGCGCCGTGTCCCCCAAACGATCCAGTAGTCCGATGGCGTGGTCGACGCTCGTCGCGCGTTCGTACTCGAAGGGCCCAGGTACTTGCATTGCTGCAGTGTGGGCCGTGTCATAGTCGGCGTCAATGTCGAGTTAAGTAATCCTTTAACTCGCCCTCGACCTGCGCGTCATGGTGGATTCGCCCCGCCATTTCGGCCAGCCGCCGGCCGCCGCCGCCCCAGCGTCGAGCGATGATGTCGGCGGCGATCGAGACCGCTGTCTCTTCCGGAGTGCGGGCGCCGAGGTCCAATCCGATGGGGCTGGACAACCGTTTCAGCTCGGCGTCAGTCAGCCCTACCGCCCGCAGCCGCTGGATCCGGTCGTCGTGCGTTCGGCGCGAGCCCATCGCCCCCACATAGCCGACGTGGGGCAGCCTCAGCGCCACCTCGAGCACCGGGACGTCGAATTTCGGGTCATGGGTGAGCACACAGATCACCGTGCGATCGTCGATAGCGCCCGCCTCCGCCTGGGCGGTCAGATAGCGGCTGGGCCAATCGACGACGACCTCGTCGGCCGTCGGGAAGCGAATGGGCGTGGCAAACACCGCGCGGGCGTCGCAGATCGTGACCCGGTAGCCGAGGAAGGATCCCTGCCGCGCGAGGGCGGCGGCGAAGTCGATCGCACCGAACACCAGCATCCGCGGGCGCGGGGTGCAGCTGGACACGAAGACCTCCATGCCGTCACCGAGACGCTGCCCATCGGGCCCATAGGTCAGGACTTGACTGCCGCCCAGCGCCAGCAGCCCGCGCGCGTCGTCGGTGACCGCGGCGTCGGCCCGTGCCGAACCGAGCGATCCCGTCACAGTGTCGGGACGGACGACAAGCCGGCGGCCCACCCACTGCGCGTCCGGATGGGCGATGACGGTCGCCACCGCAACCGGCCGGTCCGCATCGATATCCTCGGCCACCGCACCAAGTTCGGGAAAGGTAGGCTGCGAGATGGATTCGACGAAGATATCGATTATGCCGCCACAGGTCAGGCCCGCGGCGAAGGCCGTGTCATCGCTGACCCCGTAACGTTCCAGCCGCGCCGTCCCGGTTTGAGCCACCTCGGCGGCAAGTTCGTACACCGCGCCCTCGATGCAACCTCCCGACACGGATCCGCTCACCGCGCCGTCCGGCGCGACCACCATCGAGGCACCTGGCGGCCTCGGCGCCGACCGGAATGTTCGCACCACCGTCCCGAGCCCGGCGGTGCCACCGGCACGCCAGATCGACATCAGCTCGGCAAGCACGTCACGCACCCCTCCTAAATTAGTTCAGAAGTAGGCTATTTCCATGACTCCGGCTCAACTTCGGGCCTATTCGGCGGTGGTGCGCCTGGGCTCGGTGCGGGCGGCCGCCGCGGAACTGGGCCTTTCCGACGCCGGAATCTCGATGCACGTCGCGGCGCTGCGTAAGGAGCTCGACGACCCGTTGTTCACCAGGACCGGTGCGGGACTGGCGTTTACGCCCGGCGGACTCCGGTTGGCGAGCCGTGCGGTCGAGATCTTGGGTCTGCAACAGCAGACCGCCATCGAGGTCACCGAGGCCGCTCACGGGCGCCGGCTGCTGCGCATCGCCGCGTCCAGTACCTTCGCCGAACACGCCGCGCCGGGATTGATCGAGCTCTTCTCGTCGCGGGCCGACGACCTCTCTGTCGAGTTGAGCGTCCATCCAACGAGCCGATTCCGCGATCTGATCTGCTCGCGCGCCGTTGATATCGCGATCGGCCCGGCCAGCGAGAGTTCGATCGAATCCGACGGCTCGCTCTTCGTGCGGCCCTTCCTGAAGTATCAGATCATCACCGTCGTAGCGCCGAATAGCCCGCTGGCCGCCCGCGTTCCCCCGCTTGCGCTGTTGCGACACCAGCCGTGGATGCTGGGCCCGTCAGCGGGAAGCGTGGACGGTGAGATCGCAACGATGTTGCGGACCTTGGCGATTCCTGAGTCACAGCAGCGAATCTTTCAGAGCGACGCCGCGGCTCTCGAGGAGGTTCGCCGGGTCGGCGGTGTCACTTTGACGATCGGTTACGCGGTCGCGAAGGATCTTTCCGCGGGGCGGTTGATTCACCTGACGAGTCCGGGGCTGGACAGGTCGGGCGAGTGGTGTGTGGCGACGCTGGCGCCGTCGGCGCGCCAACCCGCGGTGTCGGAATTGGTCCGCTTCATCACCACGCCGAGGTGCATCCAGGCGATGATCCGCGGAACCGGCGTGGGGGTCACCAGATTTCGACCAAAGGTGCACGTCACACTGTGGAGTTAGCTATACGCTGACCAACATGAGTGTCTACAAGGTGATCGACATCATCGGCACCAGCCCGGTGTCGTGGGAGCAGGCGGCGACGGAGGCGGTGCAACGGGCGCGCGATAGCGTCGACGATATCCGCGTCGCACGAGTCATCGAACAGGACATGTCCGTGAACGAAAAGGGCGGGATCACCTTCCGCATCAAGCTCGAGGTCTCGTTCAAGATGAGGCCCGCGAGACCCCGGCCATAGCGCCCATCGAGTGTGCGTTCACGGCGCGAAAATCGCCGGATTCCCACCGCACACTCGATGACCCCTACCAGGCGCGCCCCAGGTCCCCGTACTGCCTGATCCAGGCGTGCATGGCGATCCCGGCCGCCACGCCGGCGTTGATGCTGCGCGTCGAGCCGAATTGGGCGATCGACACCGTGATTGCCGCACCCGATCGGGTGTCGTCGGTGATGCCGGGACCTTCTTGACCGAAAACCAATAGACACTCGCGCGGCAGCGTGGTCCGCTCCAGACGCGCGGCCCCGGGAACGTTGTCGACCGCCACCACGGTCAACCCGGCGGCCACCGCGAAATCCAAAAGCTCGGCGGTGCTGTCGTGATGACGCAGCCGTTGGTAGCGATCGGTCACCATGGCACCGCGGCGATTCCAGCGCCGGCGCCCGACGATGTGCACGGTATCGACGGCGAACGCGTTGGCGGTGCGCACCACCGATCCGATGTTGGCGTCGTGGCCGAAGTTCTCGATCGCGATGTGCAGCGGGTGGCGACGCCCGTCGATGTCGGCGATGATCGCGTCCCGGGTCCAGTACCGGTAGGCGTCGACGACATTGCGAGTGTCACCGTCGCGCAGCAGAACCGGGTCGTAGCACGGGTGCTCGGGGAGATCGCCTTCCCAGGGCCCGACGCCGGCGGCCGGTGCCCCCCATTCCGTGGGTCCGGGTTCGCTCACTTGACGGTCCAGACACTGGCATGCGTGCCGGCGACCGCCACCGTCGCGTACAGCAACGCCTCGTTGATCTCACCCTGAGTACACAGCGACGCGTTGACGCGCACCGCGTCCAGCGACGCATCGGGAAGGATCAGCACCGAGGATCCGTACACCGCGCAGGCCGGATTCAGTCCCTTGCCGGGCAGCGTCGGCGAAGCGAGCAGCATCATCGGGCCTCCGCGGGCAGCGGACTCGTCGCGGTAGCGGGCCGCGATCGCGTCGGCCTGAAGCCCCAGCAGCATGTAGCCGTTACCGACGAACGCCGCCGGGTCACCGAGCTGCGCCTTAGTCACCGGGGTGCCGTCGGCGCGCCAGGCCGTCAGGCTGGTGGTCTTGATCTCCACGCCGGTGTCGTTGCCGTTGGTCGGCAACACTCCAACGGGAAACGCCGCGCCGTAGGCGACGGTGGTTTTCGGTATCCGGTCGTGCGGCGAGTAGGCGTACACCCCGCGGACGGCACTGCGGTCCTTCAGCGGGCCCAGGCAGACCGTGCCGGTGAGCCGGTCGGGGGGCGCCGACAGCGGCGAGCTGATGTCGTGCACCTGGGTCACCGCGTCATCGCAGCTGCCCAGCCCGCCCGCCTCGAGCGGATGGGCTAGCGCGCCGTAGAGCCCGAAGCGCACTTCCTCGGGTTTGGCGTGCGACGCCTTGGGGTCCGTCGCTGCCGCGTCGATGTCGACCAGTACATAGTCATCGTCCCAGCGCAGGTTCGACACCGACATGTTCCAGCCCAGCACGCCCAGCGCTTCACCCAGCCGCGCCCCCTGGGCGCCGTATGGACGAACGGGATGATTGGAGTCCGAACAGCCCGCCAGACATGCCGCCAGGCAGGCGACTGTCGCGACGAGAATGCGCACAGCCGCCGGCCTAGCCCAGCCCCAGATCGGCAAGGCCCAGCACGCTGCGGTACGGCAAACCCTCGGCTTCGATGGCCCCGGCGGCGCCGGTGGCGCGGTCCACCACGGTAGCCACCCCGACCACTTCACCGCCCGCGTCTTGAACCGCGTGCACCGCCGTCAGCGCCGAGTTGCCCGTGGTGCTGGTGTCCTCAACCACCAGGACACGCTGGCCGGAGACCTCGGATCCTTCGATAAGGCGTTGCAGGCCATGGGTTTTCGTTGACTTCCGCACCACGAACGCGTCGATGGGACGGCCGGACGCGTGCATGATGGCGGTCGCGACGGGGTCTGCGCCCAGGGTCAGTCCGCCGACCACCGCGTAGTCCCAGTCTTCGGTGAGTTCGCGCATCAGCGTGCCGATCAGCGCGGAGGCCCGGTGGTGCAGGGTGGCGCGGCGCAGGTCGACGTAGTAGTCGGCCTCCTTGCCCGACGACAGCGTGACCCGGCCGTGCACCACCGACAGCGTGCGCACCAACTCGGCCAGCTCCTGCCTAGGTTCGGCCACGGCCACCCCCGGCTCGTTTGACTGCGGAGCGCATCAGCCCGCGCGGAATCAGCCGCCCGGCGCATTGCTTAAGACCGTCGACAGCACGGGCGACCAGAACCAGGTCGTAGCCGTCGCGCGCATAGCGTCGCGCGTAGCCGCCGCCGATCCCGGACGTCGGCCCGGCGATCAGGGCTAGCGGACGCGGCACGCTGTCAGTGCTGGTAGTGGCTGGCTTGACTGCCGTTGCGGCCCACCGGCGGCGGGCGCCGGAAGCCTTCGGCGCGACTCTCATCGCGGCGGACCGGCTCCGGGGCAGCCCGATTGGCGTCACCCAGCAGCCCGGCGACATCCTGCTCAGGCCGCCGCTGCGGCAACTCGGCCCGGCCGGCCGGAGCCAACGGACGGCTCGGCGCCGCATTGCGCAACGCCAGCGGCGCTCCTGTTTCCTCGAGGCTTTCATGCGGCAAGGGCGGCAGCACCCGCAGCAGATCGTTGAATTGGCGCACGGTACGCAGGCCCTCGTCCCACTGGGTGCGGGTGCTGGCGATCGGCATCGCGACCAACGTCCAGTTCTGCTCGTTCCACATGATCTCGGCGCAGTCCGGTGCGGTGTGTGCGAAGGTGACCATGCGCCGGTCGCAGGCCCGCCGGGCCGCGTCCAGATTGGTGGAGTACACCATCCGCGGCCCGATCGCGCCCAGCAGCCAAATGTCGTTCTCCCGCGGCTCTTTCAGCCCCTTGAGCCGGAGGTCGACCACGACGTTGGTGCCCACCTTGCGGTGCAGCGCGATCACCGTGGCGACTTCCTCGAGGTCGAATATGTAGACCGCCTCGCCGCGGATCTGACCCAGCACGACGTTGTGGGCCGAGACGTCGCCGACCGTCGACATCACGCCGCGCTTCCAGCGCTTCAGGATTTCGGCGGATTCGCGCTCGTAGTCGAATCCGTGCGACCGCGCCCACGACTTACGGCGCCTGCTACGCCCCCGGCGCCGATCGATATCGACGTACAACAACACCGCCGCACCGACGAAGCACAGTGCGGAGAGCGTGAACCAGAGGGGGACCATCCCAAACAGGGTATCTGCTGTTGCACCAGAACCGACAACGCGACCAGGTCACAACCCCATTACAGCGTGGCGATCGCGAGCGCGGCGCAGCCGGGCGAAGCGGGTCGCCACCATTTGCTCAGCCCAGAACTAGCGCGTCGCCGTCCGCACTGACATTGACCGGAACTACGTCGCCGTCGTGCACCTCGCCGGCCAGCAGCATCTTCGCCAACTGGTCACCGATCGCCTGCTGCACCAACCTGCGCAACGGCCGCGCGCCGTACACCGGGTCGAACCCGCGCTGCGCCAGCCACTTCTTGGCCGGCAGCGACACCTCGAGCTGCAGCCGTCGTTGCGCGAGCCGCTTGGCCAGCTGCTGAAGCTGGATGTCGACGATCTCCACCAACTCCTCGGGGTTGAGCGCGTCGAAGATCAGCACGTCGTCGAGGCGGTTGATGAACTCCGGCTTGAACGCCGCGCGCACCGCCGCCATCACCTGCTCCTCGCTGCCACCCGACCCGAGGTTGGACGTCAGGATGAGGATGGTGTTGCGGAAGTCGACCGTACGTCCCTGCCCGTCGGTGAGCCGGCCTTCGTCGAGCACCTGCAGCAGCACGTCGAACACGTCGGGGTGGGCCTTTTCGACCTCGTCGAACAGCACCACCGTGTAGGGCCGGCGGCGCACCGCCTCGGTCAACTGGCCGCCCTGGTCGTAACCGATGTAGCCGGGCGGCGCACCCACCAGACGGGCCACCGAGTGCTTCTCGCCGTACTCACTCATGTCGATACGGACCATCGCCCGCTCGTCGTCGAAGAGGAAGTCGGCCAGCGCCTTGGCCAGCTCGGTCTTGCCGACGCCGGTGGGGCCGAGGAACAAAAACGATCCGGTCGGCCGGTTGGGGTCGGCGACCCCGGCCCGGCTGCGGCGCACCGCGTCGGACACCGCCTGCACGGCCTTCTTCTGCCCGACCACGCGCTTGCCCAGCTCGTCTTCCATCCGCAGCAGCTTGGCGGTCTCGCCCTCCAACAGCCGGCCGGCCGGGATGCCCGTCCACGCCGACACCACGTCGGCGATGTCGTCGGGGCCGACCTCTTCTTTGAGCATGACGTTCTCGCGGGCCTCCGCCTGAGGCAGCGCGGCGTCGAGTTTCTTCTCCACCTCCGGGATGCGCCCGTAGCGCAGCTCGGCGGCCTTGGCCAGGTCGCCGTCGCGCTCCGCGCGGTCGGACTCCCCGCGCAGCACCTCCAGCTGTTCCTTGAGCTCGCGGACGATGTCGATGGCGTTCTTCTCGTTCTGCCACCTGGTGGTCAGCTCGGCCAGCTTTTCCTTCTGATCGGCCAGCTCGGCGCGCAGCTTCTCCAGGCGCTCCTTAGACGCGTCGTCTTCTTCCTTCTCCAGCGCCATCTCTTCGATCTCGAGCCTGCGCACCAGCCGCTCGACCTCATCGATCTCGACGGGGCGCGAGTCGATCTCCATCTTCAGCCGGCTGGCCGCCTCGTCGACGAGGTCGATGGCCTTGTCCGGCAGGAACCGCGCGGTGATGTAGCGGTCGGACAGCGTGGCCGCCGCGACCAGCGCGGAGTCGGTGATCCGCACGCCATGGTGCACCTCGTAGCGGTCCTTGAGCCCGCGCAGGATGCCGACGGTGTCCTCCACCGACGGCTCGCCGACGAACACCTGCTGGAAGCGGCGCTCCAGCGCGGCGTCCTTCTCGATGTACTTGCGGTACTCGTCGAGCGTGGTGGCGCCCACCAGGCGGAGTTCGCCGCGGGCCAGCATCGGCTTGATCATGTTGCCGGCGTCCATCGCGCCCTCGCCGGTCGCGCCGGCGCCGACGATGGTGTGCAGCTCGTCGATGAACGTGATGATCTGCCCAGCGGAATTCTTGATGTCGTCGAGCACGGCCTTGAGCCGTTCCTCGAATTCGCCGCGGTACTTGGCGCCGGCCACCATCGAGCCGAGGTCCAGGGAGACGACGGTCTTGTCGCGCAGGCTCTCCGGCACGTCGCCCGCGACGATGCGCTGGGCCAGGCCCTCCACGATCGCGGTCTTGCCGACGCCGGGCTCACCGATCAGCACCGGATTGTTCTTGGTGCGACGGGACAGCACCTGCACCACGCGGCGAATCTCGTTGTCCCGCCCGATAACCGGGTCGAGTTTGCCCTCCCGGGCCCGGGCGGTCAGGTCGGTGGAGTACTTCTCTAGCGCCTGGTAGGTGGATTCGGGGTCGGCGCTGGTGACCCGGGCGCTGCCGCGCACCTTGATGAACGCCTCCCTTAACGCTTGCGGCGAAGCGCCATGCCCGGTCAGCAGCTTGGCGACGTCGGAGTCACCGGTGGCCAGTCCCACCATCAGGTGCTCGGTGGAGACGTATTCGTCGTCCATCTCGGTGGCCAGCTGCTGAGCGGTGGTGATGGCCGCCAGCGATTCGCGGGACAGCTGCGGTTGCGAGCTGGCGCCGCTGATCTGGGGCAGCCGGTCCAGCATGCGCTGCGCTTCGGCGCGGATAGTGGCGGGCTCGACGCCGACAGCCTCCAGTAGCGGCGCGGCGATCCCGTCGTTCTGCGTCAGCATCGCCAACAGCAGATGAGCAGGCCTGATCTCGGGGTTGCCCGCGGAACTGGCCGCCTGCAAGGCAGATGTCAGGGCCGCCTGCGTCTTGGTTGTCGGGTTAAAAGAGTCCACGACACCTCCGTTCGGATACGTATGAAAATGCTTGTCGCGTTATTCAACGCCGTCAAGGTTGAGTCTGTTCCGCTCAACTCTAACGGGTTTTATGCACCTGCGAGCGGAGGCTAGGCGGGCGAATTCACCGCGTTCAGCATGGCCTGTTCGGCGTTGGCGGCCTCGGTGTTGGCATACGAGCCCGCGCCCCCGTTCATGAGCTGGACGAACTGGTTGTGAAACGCCGCAGCCTGAGTGCTGAGCGCCTGATATGCGTGAGCGTGCGCGCCGAACATCGCCGCGATGCTCGCCGACACCGCGTCAGCACCCGCCGGCAGCACCGCCGACGTAGGGAAGGCCGCCGCGGCGTTGGCCGCGTTGATCGTCGCGCCGAGATTCGCCAAATCCGAAGCCGCTGCCGAAACAAATTCCGGCGCCGCGATCACGTACGACATCCCGCACCTCCACGTGTGGCACAGACAAGAGTCAGTAGGGGAATGATATGCCTGCCAATGCGCGCCACATCACCCCAATTTCACGGCGCGCATCTCCGCCACGCGTCCGTTACCGTTCTCGCGTGACGGTCGGTCGGGGCTCGTAGATGGTGGAACTGCTGCCCCTCGCACTGGTGATCACGGTTTCACCGCTGTCGATCATCCCGGGAGTGCTCGTCTTACACGCCCCACACCCCCGCGAGAGCAGTCTCGCCTACCTTTCCGGTTGGCTGTTGGGGCTGGCCGGGCTGACGGCGCTCTTCATCGGCGTCTCCAATATGCTCGGCGGCCTGAAACACTCCCCTCCGGCATGGGCGTCCTGGCTGCGGATCAGCGTCGGCGCGGCGCTCATCGTGTTTGGCGTCATCCGCTGGCTGACCCGACGTGGTCATGACCACATACCGGCCTGGATGCGAACGATGACGACGGTCACCCCCGCGCGAGCGGCGGTGACCGGGGCGGCGCTTACTGTGGTCAACCCCAAAGTGCTGTTTATTTGCGCGGCAGCCGGATTGGCGATCGGCACCGACGCGCTGGGCGTCGCGGGAACCGTGCTATCCGCCGCGCTGTTCGTCGCCGTCGCCGGATCATCGGTCGCTATCCCGGTGCTGGCCTATGCCGGCGCCGGTGAACGCCTCGACGCTCCGCTGGAGCGACTCAAGAACTGGATGGAAAAGCACAACGCCGCCCTGGTCGCGGCCATCCTGGTGCTGATCGGATTGGTGGTGCTGTACAAGGGAATTCATGCCCTGTAGCCGAGCCACCAGCGGCAAGCTTAGAATCGAGGCCTGTGGGCTTAGAGGACCGGGATGCGTTGCGGGTTTTGCGCGACGCCTTCACGCAGCAGGACCCGGGCCCCGGCAACGAGCTCGCCCGCCGCTTCTACACCCACTGGTTTGCGCTCGACGTCTCGGTACGCGACCTCTTCCCGCCTGAAATGGAGAGCCAGCGCGCCGCCTTCGCCCATGCAATGCACTGGGTGTACGGCGAACTGGTCGCGCAGCGCGCCGAGGAGCCGGTGGCCTTTCTTGCCCAGCTCGGCCGGGATCACCGCAAACACGGTGTGCTGCCAAGCCATTACGACACGTTGCGCCTGGCTCTGTACGCGACGTTGCGCAGTCATCTGGGCGAGGCCTGGACCGGCGCCGTCGATGACGCCGCCGATCAGTCGCTCAAGCTGATCACCGGGGTGATGAGCGGCGCCGCCGACGCCGACGAGGGACCCGCCTGGTGGGACGGCACGGTCGTCGAGCACATTCGGGCGTCGCGCGATCTCGCGGTGGTTCGGCTACGTCTCGACCGCCCGATGCACTATCACCCCGGCCAGTACGTCGACGTGCACGTTCCGCAATGCCCGCGCCGATGGCGATATCTGTCGCCCGCCATTCCGGCTGACCCGGAGGGCGGAATCGAGTTTCACGTCCGCCTGGTCCCCGGCGGCCTGCTCAGCACCGCCATCATCGACGAAACGCAACCCGGCGACCGGTGGCGGTTATCCAGCCCGCATGGCGCTATGCGGGTCGACCGCGACGGCGGGGACGTGCTGATGGTGGCCGGTAGCACCGGCCTAGCACCGCTGCGCGCACTGATCATGGACCTCAACCGCTACGCGGTGAACCCGCGGGTTCACCTGTTCTTCGGCGCGCGCTACCGTTGCGAGCTCTACGACCTGCGCACGCTGTGGGAGATCTCGGTGCACAATCCGTGGCTGTCGGTCTCGCCGGTTTCGGAGTACAGCCGCGACCCGTCCTGGGCCGCCGACTACCCCGACGTCTCGCCGCCGCGCGGCCTGCATGTCCACCAAACCGGTCGGCTGCCCGATGTGGTCACGAAATACGGCGGGTGGGGCGACCGACAGATCCTGATCTGCGGCGGACCAGCCATGATCCGGGCGACAAAGGCCGCTTTGATCGCCAAAGGCGCACCGCCAGGACACATTCAACACGATCCATTGTCGAGGTAAGCCATGCACATTGTCACTTTGCACGATCCATCGTCAACGGTTGCAGCGCAATTCGTGCCGGAAGCCGGCATGATCGGCATCTCACTGACCGACGCCGGCGTGGAACTACTCGGACAGCGCCGCGGCCTGGACGCCTACATCACCGCCGGTAAAACCATGGGCATCCCGATTCTCTACCCCTGGGCAAATCGGTTGGGCGGCAACAGCTACACGGTCGACGGCGAACTCGTCATGCTGGCGCCGGACGCCGCGGGCGTCCGCGCCGATCCGAACGGGCTGCCGATCCACGGCTTGATCGCGGGCTACCGCGGCTGGCGCGTGACGACCGAGGAAGCCAACGAGCTGGTAGCCGAGCTGGACTTCGGTGCCGATCCGGCGCTGCTGGCCAGCTTCCCTTTCCCGCATCTGCTCGTAGTGCGGATCCAACTCCTGGACCGCACGCTGAGCATAAACATCGCCGTGGCGGCCACGGCCGATAAGGCCGTGCCACTGTGCTACGGCTTCCACCCGTATCTACGGTTGCCTGATGTGCCGCGCGCGCGGTGGAATATCGAAACACCCCCGCTGCGCCATCTGACCGTCGATGACCGCGGACTGCCCACTGGAGAGACTGCTGCCCAACCGGGCGCCGTGGAGCCGTTGGGCGACAGGGTTTTTGACGACGGCTACGATCAGGTCACCAACGGCGCGGTATTCGCGGTGTCGGGTGGTGGCCGCCGCATCGAGGTTCACTTCGAACGCGGTTTTCCGGCGGCGCAGATCTTCGCGCCCCCCGCCGAGGACGTGGTGTGTTTCGAGCCGATGGCCGCCCCTACGGATGCATTGCGCCGCGGCGGCTACCGTTCTGCGCGCCCCGGCGAGCCGGCGGTCGCTCAGTTTTCGATCCGCGTTTAGGCAAGCCCTGCTTAGCGGGGCTTGCGAGGTTGCCAGACAACCAGCGCCGTGCTCTTGGGCACTACCGCGACATCGCGGCGCTGGTTGGCACGCAACGCGATTAACTCGTCGGCCATTTCCTGCAGCCTGGCCTGCAGTGCCTCGACCTGATTGGTGAGCTCGATGATGCGCTTGATGCCGGCCAGGTTGACGCCCTCGTCCTGCGAGAGCCGCTGCACCTGGCGCAGCAAATCGACATCATGCTGCGAATAGCGGCGCCCACCACCGGATGTGCGGCGCGGGCGGACCAGCCCGAGCCGATCATAGGTACGCAACGTCTGCGCATGCATGCCGGCCAGTTCGGCGGCCACCGAGATGAGGAACGTCCGCGATTCCCGTTCCTTTGGGTTCTTAGCCATCAGCGGTTACCTGCCCATCCCGCCCGTGGGTCGAAACCACTGGTCCGTTCGGCGGCCGCATACGCCTCCAGCGCCTCCTGGGCGGTGCCCTCCAAGTTCGGCGGGACGGCCACCTTGACGGTGACGAGCAAGTCGCCGTTCCCGCCGCTGCGTTTGGGCACACCGCGTCCGCGCACCCGCAGAATGCGGCCGTCGGCGGTGCCTTTGGGCACCCGGACCCCCACCTTGCCGTCCAGTGTAGGTACCGAAAGCGTTGAGCCCAATGCTAATTCGGTGAAGCTGACCGGAACGGTCACGGTGAGGTCGTCGCCGTCACGGCCGAAGATCTTGTCAGGCCGCACATGCACCGTCACATACAGGTCACCCGACGGGGCACCGCGCAACCCGGCCTCACCCTGACCGGGCAGCCGGATCCGCTGGCCGTCCTCGACACCGGGCGGGATCCGCACGTTGATGGTGCGGGTACGGGTGGTGACACCGGTGCCTTTGCACTCGTCGCAGGGGTGCTCGATGATCGAGCCGCTGCCCCGGCAGTCGGTGCACGGCTCGGAGAAGCCGAACGCGCCCTGGTTGCGGTTGATCACGCCGGAGCCGTTGCAGGTGGGACACACCTTGGGGCTGGTGCCGGGCCGCGCGCCGCTGCCATGGCAATTGGTGCACGGCGCTGGACTGGTCAGCCGCAGCGGCATCGCCACGCCTTTGGCAGCCTCAATGAAATTCAGCTCTGTCTCGGTCTCCAGGTCGTTGCCGCGCCGTGGCCGACTCGGACGGGTATTGGCGCCGCGTCCGAACAAGCCGCCGAACAGATCGCCGATGTTGGAGCCGCCACTGCGGCCGGCGGCGTCGAACAAATCGTTGAGGTTGAATTCGGCGCCGTCACCACCAACGTTGAAGCCGCCGAAGCCACCACCGTCGAACCGGCGGCCACCGAAGCCGCCGGATGCGAACAACCGGCGGGTTTCGTCGTACTCCTTTTTCTTGGTCTCGTCCGACAAGACGCTGTACGCCTCGGACACGGCCTTGAACCGGTCAGCACCAGCCGGGTTCTTGTCCGGATGAAACTCCGAAGCCAGCTTGCGGTATGCCTTTTTGATCTGGTCTTCGCTGGCGTCAGAGGAGACGCCTAGCTCCTTGTAGAAGTCCTTCTCAACCCATTCGCGTTGAGCCATGCCGCGTCACCTCCTCACCTTTCTCGTTGATTCTGTGCCTTATTCACCTGAGGTGTCGTGGTTATCGCTCGTGTCGGCCTGCTCGGTTTCCGAGCCAGTGTCGACGGCCTCGCCGGTCTCGCCGGCGACCGTATCGACGACGCCGACCAAGGCGTTCCGCAGTACGTTTTCGCCCAGCTTGTAGCCATGCCGCATGACGGTGCCGATCACCGGTTTGGAGCCGTGGGCACCATCGCCCTCGTGCTGCACGGCTTCGTGCAGCACCGGGTCGAAGTCTTCGCCCTCGGCACCGAACGCCACCAGGCCGAGCCCGGTCAACGCGCCGTCCAGCTTGTCGGCGACCGACTTCAGCGGGCCGGACTCCAGATCGCCATGCTTGCGTGCCCGATCGAGATCGTCGAGCACGCCCAGCAACTGGCTGACGACGGTGGCCTTCGCCCGATCCGCCGCCGCCTGCTGGTCGCGCAACGCCCGCTTACGGTAGTTCGCGAAGTCGGCCTGCACACGCTGCAGATCGTTTGTCAGCTCGGCGACTTTGTCCACCGGCTTGCCCGAAGCGTCCGGCGCGGCCCCTCCCGGCGCAGCGCCGGGAGGGACATGCCGTACTTCGCCTGTCTCGGGATCGATCCGCCGCTTATCGGTGACCGTCACCTGGTCCGGATTGTTTTCGGTCACTTGGACTCCCGGTCGTCGTCGACCACCTCCGCGTCCACGACATCGTCAGCTGAGCCGGGCCCCGCGCCGCCGCCGGGCGCAGCGCCACCGCCGGGCTCGCCGGCGGCCGCACCCGCGGCTTGCGTGGCATCGTAGATCGCCTGTCCGAGCGCCTGCGACTCCTGGCCGAGCTTCTCCATCGCCGACTTGATCGCCGAGATGTCGGTGCCGCCCAACGCCGTCTTAGCCTCTGCCACTGCGGCATCGACCTTGTTCAGCGTGTCCTCGGGCACCTTCGAGCCGCCTTCGGCTTCGCGTTGTTCCTTGACGAATTTTTCCGTCTGGTAGACCAGCGTTTCGGCCTGGTTGCGGACGTCGGCCTCCTCGCGACGCTTGCGGTCCTCCTCCGCGTGCGCCTCGGCGTCCTTGATCATCCGGTCGATCTCCTCCTTGGACAGGCCGGAGCCCTCCTGGATACGGATCGTGTTCTCCTTGCCGGTGCCCTTGTCCTTGGCCGTGACGTGCACGATGCCGTTGGCGTCGATGTCGAAGGTGACCTCGATCTGCGGGACGCCGCGCGGCGCCGGCGGGATACCGGTCAGCTCGAAGGAGCCGAGTAGCTTGTTGTGCGAGGCGATTTCACGCTCACCCTGGTAGACCTGGATTTGCACCGACGGCTGGTTGTCGTCGGCGGTGGTGAAGGTCTCCGAGCGCTTCGTCGGGATGGTGGTGTTGCGCTCGATGAGCTTGGTCATCACGCCACCCTTGGTCTCGATACCCAGGCTCAGCGGCGTCACGTCAAGCAGCAGAACGTCTTTCACCTCACCCTTGAGCACACCCGCCTGCAGAGCGGCACCTACGGCCACGACCTCGTCGGGGTTGACGCCCTTGTTGGGCTCCTTACCGCCGGTCATCTCCTTGACTAGCTCGGACACCGCGGGCATGCGGGTCGAACCACCCACCAGCACGACGTGGTCGATGTCGGACACCGAGATCCCGGCGTCGGCGATCACCGACTGGAACGGCTTGCGGGTGCGGTCCAGCAGGTCCTGAGTGATGCGCTGGAACTCCGCCCGGGTCAGCTGCTCGTCGAGGAACAGCGGGTTCTTGTCCGCGTCGACGGTGATGTAAGGCAGGTTGATCGAGGTCGACTGGCTCGAGCTCAGCTCGATCTTCGCCTTCTCCGCGGCCTCACGGAGCCGCTGCATCGCCATCTTGTCCTTGGTCAGGTCGATGCCGCTGGTGCCCTTGAACTTGTCGACGAGCCACTCGACGATACGGTCATCCCAGTCGTCGCCGCCGAGGTGGTTGTCACCGCTGGTGGCGCGAACCTCGACCACGCCCTCACCGATCTCGAGCAGCGAGACGTCGAAGGTGCCGCCACCGAGGTCGAAGACCAGGATGCGTTGTTCCTTCTCGCCTTTGTCCAGGCCGTAGGCCAGCGCCGCGGCGGTCGGCTCATTCACGATGCGCAGGACGTTCAAGCCCGCGATCTGGCCGGCATCCTTGGTGGCCTGACGTTGGGCGTCGTTGAAGTAGGCGGGCGTGGTGATCACCGCGTCGGTGATGTCCTCGCCGAGGTAGGCCTCCGCGTCGCGCTTCAGCTTCATCAGAATGCGGGCGCTGATCTCCGGCGCGGTGTATTTCTTGCCGTCGATCTCCACGGACCAGTCGCTGCCCATGTGCCGTTTGACCGAGCGAATGGTGCGGTCGACGTTGGTCACCGCCTGGTTCTTGGCGGGCTGGCCGACCAGTACTTCGCCGTTGCGGGCAAACGCGACGACGGATGGCGTCGTCCTGGAGCCCTCGGAGTTGGCTACGACAACGGGGTCGCCACCTTCGAGGACGCAGACGACGGAGTTGGTGGTCCCGAGGTCGATTCCGACCGCACGAGCCATAGTGATTCCTCCTGATTTGTAGAGCTTTTGTCCTGCATTATGCTGAGTGAACCTCGCTCAAGCCTGCTCGCAGACCGATATCCTGTCAACCCGAGGATTGAGTCTGAGTCACTCAACTTCTTGATCATCCTAACGGCAGGCGTTCGCTACTTGTTCCCGGGGCCAAAAATCGGGCGGATGGCGATCACCGCGGTGGGCCGGCGAGGGAAGCGTGTCTGCACAGCAAACAATATATAAGCACGCTGTAACTGATAACCAGCCTTTTACACTGCGAATAGCAAATAAAGCGGGGTTGCATAGCTTGGACACAGCTCAGGGAGAGGTCAGCCCAATGCCTCATGGCTAGCGTCGATGGTGTTACGCCGACGAAGGGAGACAACGATGGCATTCCGTACCATCAAGCTCCGTCGATTGCTGGGGGCTACGGCGTTATGTGGGGGTATGGCGATCGCCGCGACAGGCATTGGCGCGGGTGTTGCCAGCGCGGATTGGGGGGCTCCGCCGCCGCCACCGCCTGGCCCGGTGGCCTGGGGGCCACCGCCACCCGCTTGGGGACCACCCCCGCCACCGGCATGGGGACCACCCCCGCCTCCGCCGGGACCCTGTCTTCCGTTCCTTCCCTGCTGACCGGTTCGGTTAGCAGCGAGGTGACCGCTGACGCTGTGGATGCCGCCAATGGCGAACCGGTGTCCACAGCGTCAGCATGCGGTCGCCTCAAGACATCTTGTCGGCTGGTCTGTCAAGACATCCTGCAAGGTAGAATCGGGGTATGGCTTCAGTAACCCGCACCACTCAGCGGAGTCGAAGCGATCGACGCAGCGAGTGGCA
>Ga0210396_10002624_pt1 | contig 18241 bp, 11 predicted proteins | sample IncBWH17OmetaG_FD_155466 | JGI IMG/M metagenome (GOLD analysis project Ga0210396, IMG submission 155466) | Forest soil microbial communities from Barre Woods Harvard Forest LTER site, Petersham, Massachusetts, United States - Inc-BW-H-17-O ... | reverse complement strand
CCATGGCGTCAGTCGATGTCGGCAATTACAACAATCGCCGCCTCGAAGGCATGCTCAACATTCCTGTATGGGGCGACAAGCTTGATGTTCGCATCGCCGGCGAATGGACCAAGCGCGACGGCTATACATTCGATACGACAATCGACAAACCCGTCGATGGCCGCGATCTATGGTCGGGGCGCGCATCGGTGCTGTTTCACCCGATCGAAAAGCTCACAGCCAATCTGGTCTGGGAGCATTTCAGCGAGGACGATGATCGCCTCAGAAGCGCCAAAACGCTCTGCACGAGAGATCCAGGCCCGTCATCGGTGGATGGCCCCGCCGGTCTTGTCACCAACCTCGACTCAAGCAGCGGCGCTTACCTCAGCCAGGGGTGCAAACCCGGCTCACTCTACGCGCCCGCAGCATTCGGTGTGCCAAATGCCGACGCTCTTCCGTTCGTCGAGGCTGTAAAAAGGTCGCTTCTTTTTATGCCGCTGAGCTTCAATCCTTATGGAACGACCACCCAGTCGCAGAATCTGCGTGTCATCGGCTCGGCATTGGAACCGAGCTATCGGGCGAAGAACGATACGCTGGAATTCAACGCCGACTATGCGGTCACGGCGTCTCTCACGCTGACGTCACAAACTGGTTATAATAAGGACTCTCTCTATTCGACCGAAGACTTTAATCGCTTCAACACAATTCCTGGCGCCTTCCTTACACCGAATGATCCCATAGTGGCCATAATAGGCGATTACACTGGAGGGTTGATCGGTAACGACGGCGAATATTGCGATCCGCAACTGGGCTGCTCTAACAGGTTTCTCGCCGAAGATGTCTCCCAGGAACACGCGGAGCAGTTTTATCAGGAAGTACGGCTGGCTTCGAGCTTCACGGGTCCGTTCAATTTCAGCGTCGGCGGTTCCTATCTCCACTACCAAACGATCGAAGACTATTACGTCTTCTCCAATCTACTGACTCTGTATCAGGAAGGCATAAACTATGACAGAACCAGTACGCTGAATATTGTTGGTGGTCCGGATCATTATCCTTTCGACAGTGCGGCCGCCAATGCCTGCAATCCCGTGCCGGCTACCCCCAACTTTGATTTCAATGCATATTTCTTCGCGGTAGGTTGTGCCTATATCGATCCCAATCCACTTAACAAGATCAACGGGCAGGGCCACAATTATTTCCGCAGCGAGAATCCCTACCGCCTGCATTCATGGGCGGGCTTCGGCGAGGTCTATTATCAGGTGGTGCCGGATGTGAAACTCACCGGCGGTCTGCGCTGGACGGACGACAGCAAGAGCTTCACGGAGATTCCAAGTTGGACGCTTGTGCCGGGCGAGGGCTATCCGAGCTTCGGCGATCTCGATCAGCAATGGAAAGAATGGACCGGCCGCTTTGTCGCGAACTGGACGCCGAAGCTCGATTTCACCGATCAATCGCTATTCTATGGTTCCTATTCGCGCGGCTATAAGGGCGGCGGCGCCAATCCGCCGGGCGTCGTGCCGATATTGTTCTTCGGCATACCGCTTGAATCGCCTACCAACTATACTCATCCGCAGACCTTCAAACCGGAGTTCATCGACGCGTTCGAATTGGGAACGAAGAACACGCTGCTCGATGGCGCAATGACGCTGAATGGCGACGTGTTCTATTACAAATACCAGAACTATCAGATCTCCCAGATCGTTGATCGCACCTCCGTCAACCTGAACTTCAACGCGACGGTGAAGGGCGCTGAGATGGAGGCTACGTGGGAACCAGTTCCCGGATTGCGCTTTAATTTTGCGGGTGGGTATGAAAACACGCGGCTTGCCAATGGCTCGCAGGCCATCGACCTCATAGATCGCACGGCGGGCAATCCGAACTGGATGGTTGTTCGGCCGTTCATCACTGAAACCTCGAACTGCATTCTGCCGACAGCCGTGATCAATCAGTTGCTTTCCAGCTTTAGAGCGGCAAATCATGGAAACAATTCGACATCTGCGGCGTATTCGAGTTCCGGCGGTTTCGAAGATGGCCTTGAATTCCAGGGCGATGCCATACCGTTGTTGCAGGCGTGTTACCAGGCTTACTCTCAAGGTGTAGACCCGGTCACAAACCACACCTACATGGCCAATCCAGGGACTGACTATTTCGGCAATCCGCTCACCGACGGCTATGCGGGCTTCAATCCCGCCACTGCGCCAAACAGCGGCGAAGGCATTATGAAGAATCTGAGCGGCAATCAATTGCCCAATGCGCCGCCGTTCACTTTGTCCGCCGGTACACAATATTCGATGCCGCTAAGTACGGATTGGGCGGGGACTGCGCGCGTCGACGGATACTGGCAAGGTAATTCATTTGCGCGCGTGTTCAACGACAAGCCTTACGACCAACTTCACGGCTATACCAATGTGAACCTGTCATTGATCTTCACCAATCAGGACGGTTGGCAGGCGATGGCCTATGTGAAGAACATGTTCGACACGACGGCCATCACGGGCGCGTTTCTCAATTCTGATGACACGGGACTCTCGACCAATGTCTTCACGACCGATCCACGTCTGTTCGGACTGCGCATTACGAAGAACTGGTAGGCATCAGGATCTCCTTAACTCGGGCGGCGTTTTTCAACTCGCCGCCTGCTTTCTTTTCGAACCCTATGCGGCGAGAACATATGTGCGGCGGAAATATTTCGGCTGATAAGCAAGTGCATCTGCAATCACCTGAATCTCTGATGACACGATCCACGTGCATGTCGGCAGTATTAGTCGCACGCTCGGTAGTGACGGCGAAATCCAACGCAGTCCTATAAGAGCGTCAGCATTCCCGGCAAATTCCTTTGCCCGCGCTGAGTTCTACGCGATGAGCTAGCCTGATGACGTTCATAGCAACGAAATTCTCTTTGGGCCGCCAAACAGGAATATCGATCCGATTTGCTAAGATTGGCGGTAGCCAAATAATCAACTAGCCGATGTACCTGAGACTGTCGCCGTCTTTGCCGACGCGTCGCGTAGTGCGTCCGAAACTGCGTGAGGGTCTACGGCTTCCGTCATCTGATCGGCCACATGGTCAATTCTGTCGCGCAACTGCGGACTGTCGCGACGGAGCTCTTCGAGTAATCCTATGATTTTTGCAGTTTTCTGCTCACTCACAAACGCCAGCTGCAATATGAGTTGCTCACGATGGCCGGCGAGAATGTCAGCCCGACGTTGCGTCGCGAGAATGAGGATCGCAACGAAGAATGCCAATGCAGAGAGCGTGAGTTCGAGATATATGAATGGGGGCGGGTCCCAGGCAGCGGTCCGAAGGAAAACATTCGCGCCTATCCAAATTGAAACAAACGCAATTGCGAACAAAACGAAAATCGGAGCGCTCGCCCCGCTCTTTACCCACTCCAGCGAACGTTCGACTAGCGTTGCGTTTGTTTGATGCTCGGCGCGCATCTGTTCTACCGCCCGCACTGTCTCCTGGACATGTGGCGGCAAATGGCTATTCGACGTTTCTAGGCGAGTCTGAGTCACTCCACGATCTTCCTATAGGCAAAATTGTCCGAAACCCCGTGAACTCGCGCCCAATCCGTTTAGCAGGTATCAGCTAACGACAAGCATTCCAGATTCCGTTCGAACGTGAAGCGCCATGTGAAAACTACCCTGTTGCCCGCAAGTTCCGTATTCACAGCCAGATGCCGTCGCAGGCGTTGCGGCGGTGAGGTCCTGAAGAACTCTTTGCGATCGTCTCATGGGATTCTCCGGATACTGCTCAAGGGCAGAGATGTTGGGAAAGCGGTTTGGCGATTCCAGAAATCCTAAAATAGCGCAATTTCATAGGGTTGTGTGTCGGAATCGGAGGGTGGCTCAATTCGGAAAACCCATCGGGCGCGCAACCTTTGTCGCACCGGGGAACTTTCGACGCGAAGACGCGTTTGCGGCTAAGGCGCGGGGACACGGGGAATATATTGCCAGTAAGACATCCTTGGGTCGCTCCGACAGGCGACCAATAGGCATTTTATTCAGGCACCCTCTGTCAATGCGCCTGACGATTGGCGATCGACTTTGAGGCATTGGGTATGGGGCAGCATTGCACACAGCGGGGCGACGGCTTGCGAACCGCTGAAGTAGCTTGGAAATCGTTCGACCCATTTGGACGGACGCCCAGCTTTTGGCGTTTGAGCCATCAAACCGGTCGAGACGTCTGTTGCGCTCCCGCGTCGGCGAGATTCTCACATCCTGCTCGCTTCGGTGGAGAGATATCAAGCGACAAGTTCACCAAGCAAGAAGTCGTCCGCAAAAGCATTTTCGCTCCGCTTGTGTATGTACTTATATCATTAAGTCTCGTAAACTCTTCGCCTGCAACGGCGCAGACCATGCAGACCTTGCAGGCCTTATCGATCGATGACCTCAGCAATCTGCAGATCACTTCAGTCTCCAAGTCGCCGGAGTCAGTAAACAAAGCGCCTGCCGCCATCTACGTCATAAGCCATGATGACATCGTCAGATCGGGCGCAATGAGCCTTCCGGAAATTCTTCGTCTCGCACCCAATCTGCAGGTGGCACAGCTTAGTCCAAGCGATTACGTCATCACAGCGCGCGGATTCAGCGGTAACTTCGCGGCGCAAAATTTCTCGGACAAGCTCCTCGTACTTGTCGATGGTCGCAGCGTCTACAATCCTCTGTTTTCCGGCATGTATTGGGACATGCAGGGCGTTCCCATCGAAAACATCGAACGCATCGAAGTTATCAGCGGGCCGGGAGCGACCCTTTGGGGCGCCAATGCCGTGAACGGCGTGATCAACATCGTCACGCGCAAAGCGTCAGATACACTTGGCGGGGTTCTGGAACTTGGCACCGGCAATATTCATAGTAGCGCCAGCCTCCAATATGGCGGCAGTCTGAGCGACGATGCGACCTTCCGCATTTATGGCGGAGGATTTCATGACAATGGGTTTGACACAGCCGCCGGAACGTCCGCGCACGATGGATGGACAAAAGGGCAAGGCGGCTTCCGGCTGGATTGGACACCGGTCAACGACCAGTTGACGCTCCAAGGCGATATTTATCACGGACGTGAGGATCAGAACGGCGGGCCGGATCAGTTGATTTCCGGCGGGAACATCCAAGGAAGCTGGCAACACCAGTTTGCAGACGGCTCGTCGCTGCAAGTCCTGACTTATTACGATCGCGTGGAGCCCACGCCGGAAGACGATAATGGCGGGTTTAACCTGAACACCTTCGATATCGAGGTCCAGCATAATTTCTCGTGGGGCGATTGGAATACCATCGTATGGGGCGTTGGCGAGCGCCTCACGGACTATAAAATTCGAGCGCAAATCACGCCGGCCACTTCACTTCTGTTCTCGCCGGGATATGGCCGGCTGAACCTTGCCGACGTGTTTGCGCAGGACAAGCTGACACTCAGCGATGATTTCGATCTCACGCTCGGGCTGAAACTGGAAGACGATCCCTATTCGGGTATCACACCGATGCCAAGCGTGAGGGCGGCGTGGCAAGCAAACGACAAGACGATGTTGTGGGCCGCGATATCACGCGCCATTCGCTCGCCGACGCCCTTTGACGTCACCGTCGTTGAAAAGCTTGGCACGACGGTCTTTCTCACCGGCAATCCCGACTTCCTTCCAGAGAAACTTACCGCATACGAGGTCGGGTATCGCGGGGAGCTATTTTCGCAAGTGATCCTCTCCGTCTCCGCGTTCGACCATTCTTACGACGATTTGAAGAGCATCGAGCTTTCGCCGTCGTCGGGATTTCTTCCACTGCTGTGGGGCAACATGATGGAGGGCAATGTCTACGGTATCGAGGCGTGGGGATCTTATCAGGCGGCCGATTGGTGGCGATTGTCGGCGGGTCTCACGCTTCAGAACAGAAGCCTTCGCTTCAAGCCCGATGCCAGTGGGCTGCTCGGTGTTGCGCAGGTAGGCGATGATCCTCATCATCAAGCCTCGCTACGATCATCGATGAACCTGAGTGACAGCGTCACTTTTGACGCAGACCTTCGCTATGTCGGCGAACTTCCCGATCCCGAAGTGCCCGGCTATGTCGAAATGAACACGCGATTGGGCTGGGCCGTCAACGACAAACTCGAACTCTCGATTTCAGGGTTCAATCTGTTGCATGCCCATCACAGGGAATTCACGCTGGCAGACAGCGACAACATACCACGAAGCTTTTTCATCGATACGCGCTGGAAATTCTGAAATGGCGACCCGCAGCGTTGCTATGTGGAATGTCCCCTGGGAGAACTGGCCTTGGCAGGTACAAGGCTTGCTCTCACGTCTGGCCGCTGCCGGGGCAACGGCCAGTATGGTTCTGATCGCGTTGCTCGGTTCGTCTTATATCCAAACGGCATTCGCTGCGGGTTCCCTTGAATACGCGGTGAAGGCAGCTTTTATCTACAAGTTCGCGCCTTACGTGGAGTGGCCTGCATCGTCATTTTCTTCGGCAACCAGTCCGTTTTCAATATGTGTTGTTGGTGATGATCCCGCGAGCGCGCTCCTGGATCAGGCCGTCGCGGGCCAGCAGGTGAATTCTCATCCTATTGCCGTCAAACACCTTCAACAGGCGGCAAAGGATTCAGATTGCGAAATCGTCTATGTGGCCAACGCGGACAAGCAGATCGTCGCAAGCAATTTGGATGCTCTGCGCAATGCGCCGATTCTTACCGTAACCGATGCCGATCGCACGCCCGACGCTGTTGGCATTATCGGCTTCACGGTTCGGGACAATCGTGTCCGATTCAACATCGATGACGCCTTGGCCGCCGCCGATGGATTGGTGATCAGCTCCAAGCTTCTGAGTTTGGCCAATTCGGTCAAGGCGAGGCATTAGGCGCTCCATGATCACTTGGCCCAAAACCGTATCGCGCTCCTTGATGACCGGAACCATTGCGGTCGCGGGCGTGCTTATTCTGCTCGCAATGACAGTCGTCATTGTGATCTATCAGGAACAAACCTACCGCGCGCAGAAGCTGCAGGAAGTTGTTGCGCAGAGCGATGTTCTGGCTGCCAGCGTAACGGCGGCTCTTGTGTTCAACGACTCCAAGGCGGCTCAGGAATACGTGTCTGCCCTAAGCGCTTACCCCTCTCTCGAGATAGCCGCCGTTTACGATGCCGCCGGCCATCTGGTGGCCAGTATCACTCGCCCGAACGGAGGCGCGCCTCCTGCCGATGTCACGATCGGAGCCCCTTATTTTGCCGAAGACCATATCGTCGTGACAAAACCCGTCAGACAGAACGGTCAAGTTGTCGGCAAAGTCTATCTACGCGTCGCCGTAGACTCCGCGCCCCAGCGCGTGGTGCGCTATTCGGGTATCCTGATGCTCGTCACGATGGCCGTTCTCATGCTGACTATTCTGGGCGGAATGCAGCAAACGCTGACGAAGACCAATGCGAGACTGAAGAACGAAATAGCTGAACGGGCCAAAGTCGAAGAAGCCCTTCGCCAGAGCCACAAAATGGAAGCTCTCGGCCAATTGGCGGGTGGCGTCGCCCACGATTTCAACAATCTTTTGGCCATCATCAAGAGCAGTTTGCAACTGATGCAACGCCGCCTTGGCCCGGCAAAGGCCGACGTGCAGCGTTTCATTGATGCCGCCATGGACGGCGTCGACCGGGCGGCAAGCGTCACACAGCGTGTGCTGGCATTTTCGCGCCGTCAGGAACTTGCGCAACAGCCGACCAACCTGACCACCTTGATCGGGGGCATGCTCGATCTCATCAGGCAATCCGTTGGAAGTGCCGTGCAGATTGAAACCTCTCTCGCATCGGATTGGTTCACGATCTGCGATCAGAATCAGATGGAAAATGTCGTCCTCAACCTTGCCGTCAACGCGCGGGACGCAATGCCCTCCGGCGGGAAGATAACCATCGAAACCGCCGATGTGCGTTTGACGCAGTCTCGCAGCGATGTTCCTCCGGGGGAGTATATCTGCATGGTACTGCGGGATACAGGCACCGGAATGCCGGAAGAAGTGCGCCGGAAAGCTTTTGATCCCTTCTTCACGACCAAGCCTCACGGAAAGGGAACCGGGCTCGGACTGAGCATGACATTCGGTTATGTGCGACAATCAAACGGATATATCGAAATAGAAAGCGAACTCGGAAAAGGCACCTCGGTCACTCTCTTCATGCCACGGGCCACGAACATCCAAAGAGCAATTGTATGAACCAGGACGCAACTACTACGCCATCTGCTCTCATCGTCGAGGACGAGGCGATCTTATTGATGCTTGTGGCCGAGACCCTGCGAGATGCCGGCTACCAAGTCTACGAAGCCGGAAATGGAATGGCCGCGGTTCATATTCTGGAAACCCATCCGGAGATCGACATCATGATTTCGGACATCAGAATGCCGGGCATGAACGGATATGAAGTTACGCGCGCGGCCCTGACGCTGCGCCCGGGTCTCAAGGTCGTGCTCATGACCGGATATACGGAAGAAGCAATTCCGCAGAACATTGCGAATGCGGGTATTCGCGTCCTTCGCAAGCCATTCGATATTGAGCAAATCCCCCAGCTTGCGAAGAGCGTACTCAACCGTCACGCGGACTAAGATCGGATCGGGCCAGACGATGACCAATCTATCCGCCTTCTGCAGTTTCCTCAGCCCTGCGCCGAGCCCTGAGTGAACAAAATATGAGCGACGCCCCATCGAAAGAAGTTCCCTTATTCCTGGCAGCCTCCGGCGAAATGCCAGCGATGATCGCCGCTCATGATTGGAGCGGCAGCTTGGGGCCCGTGGCGAATTGGCCCCAAAGTCTCAAGGCCATCGTAGGCTTTCTCCTCCGGTCGCCCGTTCCCATGGTTCTTCTCTGGGGCTCGCACGGCTACATGATTTACAACGATGCCTATTCGATCTTCGCGGGCGGCAGGCATCCGGAGCTTTTGGGCAAGAAGGTCCGAGAAGGCTGGCCGGAGGTCGCTGACTTCAACGACAATGTCATGGATGTCGGTCTCGCGGGCGGCACACTCGCTTATAAGGATCAGGAGTTGACCCTTCATCGAACCGGTAAACCCGAACAGGTCTGGATGAATCTGGACTATTCGCCGGTCATTGACGAAAGCGGCAGACCGGGTGGCGTGATCGCGATTGTCGTCGAGACCACCGAACGAATTCTCGCCGAACGCCGGCAGGCGCATGCAGCGCAGCGTCAGCGTCGTCAGTTCGAACAGGCTCCGGGTTTCATCATCGTGATGAACGGTCCCGAGCATGTCGTCGAATTCGTGAACGATACGCATCGCCGGGTATTCGGGAGTGACAACTGGGTCGGCAAGACCATTCGCGAGGCTTTCCCCAGTCTGGACGGGCAGGGATTCTTCGAACTTCTCGACCGGGTTTACGAGACCGGCGAAAACTACGAAGCGCAGAACGCCGAAATTCGCTACCGGCGCTCCGCCGATGAGCCGGAAGAAATTCGCTATCTCACCTTCATCTATGCGTCGATTACAGACGAGAACGGCGAGATCGTCGGCATATTCTGCGACGGCTTCGATGTAACGCAAGCACATCTCGCACAGGTCGCGCTCCGGAATAGCGAAGCTGCGCTGCGCGAGAGCGAGGCGCAGTTTCGAACATTCGCACAGGCCATGGCGAACCAGGTTTGGGCCGCGACTCCGGAAGGCCAACTCGATTGGTTCAACGAACGAACTCTAGAGTTCAGCGGCTTGGGATTCGACGATCTCGTGAGTGACAAATGGACGACTATCGTACATCCCAGCGATGTCCAGGCGGCCGGTATGGCGTGGGCGCGCGCGGTTTCGACCGGTGAGACCTATGAGACGGAATTTCGGCTCCGGCGAGCCGATGGCGTATATCGCTGGCACATCGCGCGTGCCGTCTCTCTGCGCGACGAATCCGGGGCGATTACGGGATGGATCGGAACCAACACCGACATCCACGAGCAGAAAGTATCTGCCGCGGCACTTCTTGAACTCAATGCGACGCTTGAGCGAAAAATCATCGAGCGAACACAAGCCCGGGGTCAGACTTGGCGAGTGACGCCGGACTTGATGGGCGCGCTGAACAGCAAGGGCTACTTCGAGACCTCAAACCCCGCCTGGCAAACGATATTGGGTTGGTCGGAGGAAGAGGTCGCGAGCTTTTCGATATTCGAACTGCTCCACCCCGACGATGTCGAGCGCACGCGAGAAGGTTTCAACCTCACGCAGATTGGTCAACCCGCGATTCGTTTTCCCAACCGCTATCGCTGCAAGGACGGTAGTTATCGGTGGATTTCCTGGGTCGGAGTGCCGGAAGAGGGAATGGTTTATTGCGTCGGTCGCGACATCACCGAAGAGGTGGCTGCGCAAGACAAGCTCATGGAGGCGCAGGAGGCACTGCGCCAGTCACAGAAGATGGAAGCCGTCGGCCAACTCACGGGCGGCATCGCACACGATTTCAACAATCTGCTCCAGGGGATTTCTGGTTCTCTGGATCGTGTGCAGCATCGGATCGCACAAGGCCGCCTTGGTGATGTCGATCGCTTCGTGAAAGCCGCTATCGAATCTGCGAATCGTGCCGCTGCCTTGACGCATCGTTTGCTGGCCTTTTCCCGCCGCCAGACTCTAGATCCGCGCCCTGTCGATATGAATACTGTCATCACCGGCATGGAGGATTTGATCAGACGGACGATGGGACCGACCGTCACGATTGAGGTTGTGGGCGCCGTGGGACTATGGCCGACCAAGATCGACGCATCCCAGCTCGAAAACTCTCTTCTGAACTTATGCATCAATGCACGAGACGCGATGCCCGAGGGCGGACACCTGACGATTGAAACCGCCAACAAGTGGATGGATGTGCGCGCGGCACGGGACCGCGATCTTCCATCTGGACAGTATGTTTCACTATGCGTGACCGACACCGGCACGGGCATGGAACAGGATGTCATCGATCGCGCCTTCGACCCGTTCTACACCACAAAGCCGATTGGACAGGGAACCGGTCTTGGACTTTCGATGATCTATGGTTTCGTGCGCCAATCCGGGGGACAGGTGCGCGTCTATTCCGAAGTTGGGAAGGGCACTACCATGTGCCTGTATTTCCCACGCTATATTGGCCTATTGGAAGAGGAACTGGCAGCCGAAGAAGCGCCGATAAGCGAGACGGGTTCCGGTGAAGTCATTCTCATAGTCGATGATGAAACGACTGTGCGAATGTTGATTGTCGAAGTTCTCACCGAAGCGGGGTACAAAACGCTCGAAGCCCCGGACGGACCCGCGGCTCTTAGAACTCTCCAGTCGGGCGTCCGTGTTGATCTCCTTATTACCGATGTCGGATTGCCGGGCGGGATGAATGGGCGGCAGGTCGCTGACGCTGGTCGAGTCCTACGGAAAGATATGAAGGTCCTGTTCATCACCGGATTTGCGGAGAACGCTGCTGTAGGGAGTGGTTATCTTGATCACGGGATGGAGATATTGGCCAAACCGTTTGCGATGACGGCCTTGAGCACGAAAGTTAGCGAAATGCTCGAACGCTGATGAAGCCGGTCAACAAGCCAAAGAGGCAGAAATTCCGGACATACTGAGATATTTCGTCTCGACAGGTCTATGCGCTGCGCAGGGCGACGGATATCCAGCGGATTTTTCAAATCGACCCGACGGTGGCGGCGCCGGAGAAACGCAGCGCGCGCTTGGCCTCCGGTTGCGTGCCGCCAATCCGCGTGTTACATACTGAACCGTATGGTTCAGTATGCACAGACCCGCTTCGATGCCTCGTTCGCCGCGCTCTCGGACGCCACCCGACGCGGCGTTCTGGAGCAGCTCGGGCGCGCAGATGCTTCGATCACGGACCTTGCCGGGAAATTCCACATGACCCTCACGGGCATGAAGAAGCATATCGGCGTCTTGGAGCAAGCGGGGCTCGTTACTACAGAGAAGATCGGACGCGTGCGGACCTGCAAGCTCAGCCTGCGCCGACTGGAGGAAGAGGCGGCATGGATCGAGAGGTACCAACAGCTCTGGGGCGCACGCTTCGACGAGTTGGACAAGGTTGTCGAGGAACTGAAACGGAAGGAGAAGGTCGATGGACGCAAAAAAAGAGAGTGAGCCTACCTCCACGAAAAGCCGCACGACGGTGGAACGGACGTCCGCGCGTGAGCTGGTCGTTACGCGAACCTTCAACGGCCCGGCGCGCATCGTGTTCGGGGCGTGGACCAAGCCCGAGCTGTTCAGTCGGTGGTGGACACCGAAGTCGTTTGGATTGACCATTCTTTCCTGCGAGATGGACGTTCGTGTCGGTGGCACATACCGTTTGATGATCCGCCACCCAGCCTCAGAACAGCCTATGGGGTTCTTCGGTAAATACATCGAGGTGACGCCGCACGCGCGTCTCGTTTGGACGAATGAGGAAAGTGAGGAAGGCGCCGTCACCACGGTGTCGTTTGAAGAAAGAGGTGGCGCGACGCTGGTGGTTATGCACGATCTCTATCCTTCGAAGGAAGCTCTCGACGATGCCATCGCCTCTGGGAGTACGAGCGGTACAGGCGAGACGTTCGAGCAACTGGACGAGCTTCTCGTCACCTTAGGCTTCCAGTGTCAAAACTAACGAATTGAAATCCGCCTCTATTTCATGTTGTGAAATCTCCGAGTGATCTCTCACGCCGGAAAGATACAGTTTGTCTCGCTCTCCGCTCGTTGGTTATTCCTACGACTGGGCCAATGGCGCGGCTTGGGAAGCGTTGCCGCGCCATAATGCAAGGCCGATGGTTCGTAACACGCGATTATATGAGGTATCTAAAGTAATCTCTTATAGTTAGTAGCGCGCAATATTAGTGCGCGCGAGTGATGATCGCGGCTGGCCGCAAAAATTTTGGTCCACCAGGCCGACCCGATGGGCCGTTCTCACACCTTCCGTGTCTAAGAAGGTGTAAAACCGAAGCTTCACCCTCGATGGACCGAAAGCTGACGGGGGATGGCCGAACCAGTTGAACAGAGTCGCGAGAACGCTCCGCAGCGCCCGCAGGGCGTGGTCGTGAGCACGTCTGACGCTGAGGCATGGTTCGTCCGCGAAGTGTTGCCATTGGAGGCAACCTTGATCCAGTTCCTGCGTCACAATTGGCGCAACAAAAGCGAGATCGCCGATCTCCGGCAGGAGGTCTACGCGCGGGTCTTCGCGGCGGCGATCAACGAAATCCCAGAGAAGCCAAAACCCTTTGTTCTAACAACGGCGCGCAATCTTCTCATTAACCGGATGCGCGACGATCAAGTGGTGCGTATTGACGCCGTAGCCGATCTCGACAGCGTCGATATCGCGGTAGACGAACCATCGGCCGACCGCGCCATTATTGCGCGCGAGGAGCTACGCCAACTTCAAGATGCCCTGGACCGCCTGCCCAAGCGGGCACGGCAGGCCGTTATTCTCAAGAAGATTGAAGGCCTGTCGCGCCGGGAAATCGCAACCCGCATGGGCATAGCGGAGAAAACTGTGAAGCGCCATCTCACCGAAGGAATGTGCGCACTCGCTGACACGCTTTATGGCGCGGACGGCAATCGGCGGAAAAAAGCATGAGCGAACACCCAAGCGTCTCGCAGTTGGTCAGCGCAAAAGCTATCGACGCGCGGGCGGCCGATTGGCTGGAGCGGCGCGATAGCGAAGAGTGGACTGAAGAAGACGATGTCGCCTTTCTCGCATGGCTCGCGGAATCGCATATCCATATGGTCTCGTACCTACGCCTCAAAGCGGCGTGGTCGCGAGCGGACCGTTTGGTTGTTCTTCGGCAGCCATCGCCCGTGCCAGGCGGGGAGGCACCGAGACTGTTTTCTGTCGTGGTCCGCATCGCCGCTGTTTTTGTTGTTGCCGCACTCTTGACGACGGACCTACGTCTCGCGACAGCGCCTCAACCAAAGACTTACGCGACCGCGCTTGGTGAGCACAGCCGTATTGCTCTGGCTGACGGTTCGAGCATCGAATTGAATACCGACACAGTGATTACCGTATCGAACACGGCAATAGTGAGAGTTGTAACTCTCGAAAAAGGAGAAGCCTTTTTCGAGGTCAAGCACGATGCCAAACGGCCGTTTGTGGTGATGGCCGCGGGACATCGGATAACCGACGTCGGAACGAGATTCTTCGTCAGGCGCGATCCTGGACGCGTTGAAGTCGGCGTCACTGAGGGGCGTGTTGCCTTCAAGGCATTGGCGCGGACGGGCGCTCTACAATTAGCTGCCGGAAAAGTCGTTGTCGCGACGCAAAACGATGTTGTTGTCACGACCAAATCATCCACCGCGCTGACAAATGAGTTGGCCTGGCGAACAGGCATGGTGGTGTTCAATCGCACAACGCTTGCCGAAGCTGCGGCCGAACTCAACCGCTACAACCACGAAAGGCTTGTGATTGCCGATCCTGCGGCGTCGCGCCTGCTGATCGGCGGGAAATTTCGCACAAACGATGTCGAGACGTTCGCGCGCGTTGCGCGGGATCTCCTGGGCGTACGCGTCAAAGACGAGGCAGGCGAGAAATTTATCTCGCGCTGATCTTGGCGCATGGATTTCTGGACGGAATGAACGGAACCGCGCAGCGGTCGCAAGGGGGATATATGAAAAGCCGAAAGAGAGCTGGAATTCTGTTGCTGGGAGTTGCGAGTGCGTTTTTACTGGCGAGCGTAACTTTCGCATCCAATTTTGACATTCCCGGCGGCGATCTGAAATCCGCCCTCGACAGTTACACCAATCAATCCGGCGTAGAATTGGTTTACCCCGAAGACGCGATCAGATCGGCCCGTACGAAAGGTGTTCATGGAAATCTCTCGACTGAAGAGGCGCTTTCACGTCTCCTTTCGGGCACGGGATTCTTGGCGCGTCATGAAAACGGCGCCATAGCGATTCTGCCGGTGCCACCGACCGTCGCTCCCATAAAGACTTCGGCTGCGAGTGCTCCAGCAGCAGCGCTGGAAACAGTAACCGTCACATCCTCCAAACTCGGCGGGGCAGATGTACAGTCCATCCCGATTTCGATTACTGCGCTGAGTCAGGAGCAGCTGACTGCAACGCAGACCGCCGGTGGGCCGGATCTTGTAAAGCAAGTACCAAATCTTACGTTCACAAAAACGAACTTTACCGGCTACAGCATTCAAATCCGCGGCATCGGTACGCAGGCTATCTCGGTGACAACCGATCCCGCCGTTGCGGTCGCGCTAAACGACATTCCGTTCATTCGCAATCATTTCTTCGAACAAGAATTCTACGACCTCGGGCAGGCCGAAGTGTTGCGCGGACCGCAGGGTACGCTTTACGGCCGCAACGCGACAGCGGGCGTCGTCAATCTGGTCACGGCCAAGCCAACAGATCAATTCGAGGCGATGGCAAGCGGAGAACTCGGCAACTATAACCAGCGCCGGTTCGAAGGCATGATCAACCTTCCGCTGGTTGACGATCGTCTGGATGTTCGCGTTGCAGGCGAATGGACCAAACGGCAGGGCTATTCGTTCAACGCACTGGATAATCAACGCATAGACGGTCGTGATCTGTGGTCGGGTCGCGTCACGTTGGGATGGAAACCCGCCGAGAATCTACAGACCTATTTGGTCTGGGAGCATTTCTCCGAGGACGACGATCGCATGCGCACGGCCAAGCAGCTGTGCAAGACCGATCCTTCGCGCACAGAAGTCGGCGGCGTAATGGTACCCGGTGCTTCGATTCAAGCTTACGACGACAGGAATTATCTTAGCCAGGGATGTCTCCCGACATCGTTCTATTCCGCAGATGCCTACCAAGTGCCGAATGGCACATCGCTGCCTTATTATGAGCCACTGAGCAATATCGGCGCTCCCATTACCGCAAACAATTTCCGCTTCGATCCTTATGCGAGCACGACCCAATCGCACAATCTCCGCGTTATCGAGTCTACTATCAATCCCAAATATAAGGCGAAGAACGACGTCGTTGAATTCAATACGGATTATCAGGTCACGCCCGCTTTGACGGCGTCGTCCCAAACCGGATTTAGCCAAGATTTTCTTTGGTCAACGGAAGATTACAATCGATTTGATACGCGGCCCGGTGCATTCGAGGCTTCATACAGTCCATCCACTGGTGCGCCGCCTGGCCTCGTGACGCCGGATCCCAGCGGACTTGGCGTATGCGCACATCTTGACGGCAGTCAATGCACTAGTATCGGAACTGCATGCACACCATCGGGCACTGCGATACCTCCTGCGTGCCAGCCGTACGGCGTATTCTGCGATCCGCAATTGGGCTGCAGCAACAGGTTGGTGGCGCAAGATTTGTCTGAGGAACATGCATGGCAATTTAGCCAAGAATTCCGCCTCGCATCAACTTTCAACGGGCCGTTCAATTTCAGCATGGGCGGCAATTATCTGCATTATGAAACAGAAGAAAACTACTATGTGTTTATCAACACACTGACCATGGCGACTTATGCCTGGGGGCGCACCAATCAGGTTGAACATCAAACACTTCCCTGGGTTCCTGGCGTTTCGGATAATTCGAACTGCATCGTTGGTGGCTTCTCGAATGTTAATCTCAACACACCGAGCATACTGACCGTTGAGGGAGCCGCATCGTGCATGTATATCGATCCAAATCCCGTCACGAGCCTCAACAATGAGGGGCACAACTACTTTTTAAGTCAGAATCCATACACCTTGAATTCCTACGCGGCTTTTGGCGAAAGCTATGTCAATGTCACGCCCGATATAAAGCTCACCGCGGGATTACGTTGGACGGAGGATCAGAAACATTTCATCGATATTCCGAGCGAGCTGCTTGTCTTTGGTTACGGTTATCCAATCACCGGGGTAGTGAACCAACAATGGGATCAGTTCACGGGACGGGCCGCCGTCAACTGGACGCCGAAATTGGATTTTACCGATCAAACGCTCGTATATGGTTCCTATGCGCACGGTTACAAGGCCGGTGGCGCCAATCCGCCAGGCGCTACGCTTCTGGGCTTTGACGGTCAAGATACGATCACAAATCCAATTCATCCTCTTACATTCAAACCAGAATTCATCGACGCTTTCGAGCTGGGGTCAAAAAACACGTTGCTCGATGGCGCGCTGACGCTGAATGCAAGCCTATTCTATTACAATTACGAGAACTATCAGATCTCGGAAATCGTCGATCGCACAGCGATCAATTTGAATTTTGGCGCGCACGTCAAAGGCGCGGAGCTTGAATCGACATGGGAACCGCTGCCGGGATTGCGGTTCAATTTCGCGGGAGGATGGGAAGACACAACCGTTGCACAGGGATCAAAGGCTATCGATCTAATGGATCGCACAGCCGGCAATCCCGACTGGATCGTCGTGAAGCCCTTCGTCACACAAGCATCGAACTGCGTTCTGCCCGTTTATGTCGTGGCTGCGGACATCGTGAGCAACTACCAAAATTTGAATGCTGCTTGTACGGATGCCTATGCAGGACACGTCGATCCCGTTACCGGACAGACCTATCAACAGGGCGTCGATAATGGAGTCTACCCTTTAACAATCTCGCCGTCTTACAGCGGCCTGCCTACCTTAACCTATAACGGCTTCGATCCTTCCACGGCGCCCAATAACGGCGAGGGCTTCGACAAAAATCTCGGCGGAAACGAACTGCCCAATGCGCCTCCCTTTACCGTATCGGCGGGCGCACAATACACCGTGCCGTTGACGTCGGATTGGGCGGGGACTCTTCGCGCCGATTACTACTGGCAGGATTATTCGTGGGCTCGCATCTTCAACGACAATCCATATGACCGCCTGCGCGGTTATACCAATGTCAATTTGACTTTGATCCTGACCAGTCAAACAGGCTGGCAAGTCATGCTGTACGACAAGAATGTTTTTGACACGACCGACATCACCGGCGCCTTCCTGAACAGCGACGACTCAGGTCTCACGACCAACGTGTTCCTGACCGATCCAAAGCTGATCGGCATCCGCGTCACGAAGAATTGGTAAGGGGGAGCAATGAGAGAATTGTTGAACACACATGGAATGAGCCACGGTGTATGCAAGGGATTGCTGATGACTGTTTCCACTGTTGCCCTGATTGCTGCGTTGGGCGTGCCTAAAACTGCGCGCGCATCGGAAAGCGATGGCCCCACGTTCTGGATTGAACTGGGTGGGCAATTGGAGCATGTCGACGCTGCAAAAGAACGATTTGAACCGCCTTTCCTTACGCGGTCGCCCCGTCCGGCGCCTGAAACGATATCACCGGCAACGATCCCTCATCCCGCTCGATACAGTGTCGGCGGCGAGGCCAAACTGTCGTTGGTGCCACATGACACCGATTGGGTGTTCTCGGCGG
>Ga0210396_10002623_pt1 | contig 18242 bp, 19 predicted proteins | sample IncBWH17OmetaG_FD_155466 | JGI IMG/M metagenome (GOLD analysis project Ga0210396, IMG submission 155466) | Forest soil microbial communities from Barre Woods Harvard Forest LTER site, Petersham, Massachusetts, United States - Inc-BW-H-17-O ... | reverse complement strand
GACGCGATAGTAATATTTCGTGCCGGCAGCCAAGCCACTATCGGAGTAGCCGGTGGACGTCGCGCCCACGTTAATCAGCGGCGTGAAATTGTTTCCGTCGAGCGATCGATCGATCTCGAATCCGGTCTGGTTCGTGGCGGTATTCGTCCAGACGAGGTTGATCTGAGACGTGGATACCGCCGTCGCCGACAGGCTTGTTGGCGCCGAGGGGACGCCCGGCGCGGTCGTGGCGCTGGCGATGTTCGAGGCCGGAGACGGTCCGGCGGAGTTGGTGGCCTCGACGCGGTAGTAATAGGTCGTCGCGGCGTTGAGTCCGCTGTCCGGATAAGAGTTGGCCGTCGCGCCCAGATGCGCGATTGGCGTGAAATTCGTGCCGTCGATCGAGCGGTCGACTTCGACGCCGGTTTGATTCGCGGCAGTGTCGGTCCAGCTCAGGTTAATCTGCGAGCTGGAGACGGCATTGGCGTTCAAACCGGAAGGCGCCGTGGGAAGCACTGGTGGCGGGGCGGCGACGGGCACCAAGTCGAGCCAGTTGAAGTTCCCAACAACGCCGCCGCTGCCATTGTTGTCCATCAGCAGCTTCAGCACATGCTGGCCGGCGGCAAGCGAAAAGCTGCCGCTGGAGATCGTCGCCCAGGTTTGATCGCCGCCCGTCGCCAGGACGAGCGGGCCGGTAACGTCGGTGTTGTCGATGGTGGCGTTGAAGGTCCCGCCGGTTGTCTGACCGCTGGCCGCGCGGAAGTCGATGCGGAAACTCCCGGCCTGCGGGACATCGATCGTGTATGTCAGCCACTGCCCGGCGGCCAGGCCCTTCACGTCATACCCGCCGCCGTTGTCACTGGTGAACTCGAACGTTGCGGTGGTCGCGCGGTAGTTGCTCCACTTGTTGAGCGAGCCGGGAATGTTGTACCCGACGCCCGGCCCGCCCTGGTCGAAGTTCTCCGCCTGAATGGTCGGCCCGGGAATCGCCGGCAGCCCCATAAACGCCGATTCTTCGCCGACGACCGGCGCGGTGGCCCAGGGAGAGACCCCGACATTCGCCCCGTTGGCGAAGACGGCATCGCCGCTTCCGGAAAAATCCCCGCTCGGGCCGCTGGCATCCCCCCACCAGTTGTTAGAGGCATCCAGCGGGCCGTCGTACGTGGTGGAATCGACATCGATGGCGCCATCATGCAGGTCGTATCCGTTGCCATAGATGTCGTTACCGCTCATGACCACGCCCGAGTTGTCGGCGCCAAAGGCCTTGCTGTCGATGCGCAGCGCCGGGGCAAGATTGTCGTAGAGGTTGTTGCCGGTGATGGTGACGTTGCTGACGCCGCCTTCGAGCCGGATCGTCCCGCTGCCGGAGTCGAGCGTCGACGTGACGACATTGCCTTGGAAGAGGATGTTGCTGGCGTTCCAGGCCAGCAGCGCCTTGCCGTTCTCGTCGAAGGTGTTGTTGGTGATGCGGATGTTCCACTGCGCGCCCGGGCCCGACGAGTAGGATTCCAGTGAGATCGCGGCTTCCAGCGCCGTGGTGGTGCGGTAGTCGCCATGGTTGTTCAGGAAGAAATTCGAATCGATCACGACGTTGGTGAGGACGCCGCCGGAAATGCTGCCGTCGGAGTAGATGCCGCGCCCACCCAGCGAACCCAGGTTGTTGTTGTAGAGAAATGCGTTGTATTGGATGACGGCGGGGTCGGTGGGGCTGCTGTTGGCCAGGAACAGCCCCGAGATATTTCCTTCGAGAACGTTGTTAAAGATGTGCGTGCCGGACACGCCCGGTGCGATGACGATGCCGGCCCCGTATTGCAAGATGCTCGTGTTGCCCGAGCAGAAGAAGCCGTCGATGGTGACGTCGCTGGCAGTGATGTAGAAGGCGGACGTGTTTCCATCCGCGACCTGGGCGCCGGGCATCATCGTTTCCCCGGCAAACCCCTGGCGGACGTTGCTGCGGGCGTCGATTCCGGCGCGGGCGCCGCGGAGCGTCAGCGGTTTGTTGACGGTAACCAGCTCGGAATAAAATCCGGAATCGACGTTGATGGTCGCGCCCGGCGCGGCGGCGTTTACGGCGGCCTGGATCGTCGCGTAGACCGTCGGGTCGCCTACGATATGCGCCGCCAGCAGCAGGCGCTGCTCCAGTTTCTCGACGGGGCCGAATTTTGCATCGAACCTGTAATGTGCGGAGCGCGGGCACAAGATGGGCCGCCCGGAACGTCTGGCGGAAAACATGACTCCACTCCCTGTGAATCACCGACCGGCCACAGAAATCTCCCGCATCGATGCGTGAGAAATGGTCAGCGCGTGCAGAATACCGGGTTTGCCGGCGCCCGCCAATAATCGGGCTGCTGAGGCGAAGCCGTGAGGCGGGCTCAACCACGCTGTGACCGCGCGACGGCGGTGGCACGGGTTTGCAACCGGTTTGCAACCCGTGGACGGATCAAGCCGTTCACCCGGCGCCGGCTTTGGTGTGGGAAAACCGACCTGCCTTGCCGAGGTTTTTGGCCGGTAAGCAAGGCGGTGTTCGCGCTGCGAAACTTGGCTTTCCCACGCCAATGCCGTCCTTGACTTTGTGCCTCCTCGTCCATGGCTTAGAAAGCCGTGCCACGAAAGGCGCGGCATCACGCACTTCCATCCAGCTCCCGCGCCATCGTTTCCATCGGCACCGTCCAATCTCCGGCGCGGGTCTGACGAAACAGTCGCGCCGTCGGATACCACGGGCTGTCGTCGCGCTTCCGCATCCATCGCCAGGGCGCCGCCAGCGGGAGCGCCAGCCAGGTTCGCACCCCCATCGCGCCGGCCAGATGCGCCACGGCGGTGTCGCACGCGATCACGAGGTCCAGGTTGGCGATCAGCGCCGCCGTGTCCGCAAAATCGGCGAACTCCGCCGAGCAATCGACCAGGTCCATGCCGGCGGGAGGGGCTTGCGCTTCGCGGGCCGCCTCGCCCTTCTGCAAGCTCCAGAAGCGCACGCCCGGCACGCCCGCCAATGGCGCCATTGCGTGCAGGCCAATGGAACGTTTGCCGCTTCCCGGCACCGCCGGCTTGGTCGACCAGACCAACCCCACATTGAGCCGGTCCGGGGACATCCTCGATTTCCATCGCGCCGCCAGCCCCGGATCAGCGCGCAGGTACGGCGTCGCGTTCGGCACGGTTTGCAGCGTCGTGCGCAGAATTTTCGGAAGGCTGAGCAGCGGGCACTGAAATTCCGCCGGCCAAACTTCCTCGCCAAAGCTCAGGACCCGCTCGATCCAATGCTGCCCGGCAAGAAGTTTGTGCAATTCGGGCTGCGAGACCACGATCACTTGGCCGCCCAGTGATTTCACCTGCGGCACATAACGGATGAATTGAATCGTGTCGCCCAGCCCCTGCTCGGCCCAGAGGACAATCGTGCGCCCGCCCAGCGGCGTACCGTCCCACGGCGGCTGCGCCAGGCCGGGGTCCCGCCAGATCGCGCGCATCTCGCGGCGCGCTTCGTACGCCTGCCATCCTTCCGGAAAATTCCCCTCCAGCAGCAGCGTCAGCGACAGGTGCCACCTCGCTTCCGGAAATTGCGGGCGAAGCTCGAGCGCCTTTCGATAAGCGGCGATGGCCTGGTCCGGCTGGTTCTGCTCGCGCAGCAGGTTGCCCATCTGGTTCCAGGCATCCGCCGAAGCAGGGGACAGCGCCAGAACTTTCCGCATCTGCTCCGCCGCCTCGTCCGTTTGCCCGCTGTCGGACAGCGCCAACCCCAGGTTGTAGTGCGCTTCCACGAACCCAGGTCGCAATGCGACCGATCGCCTCAGAAGCTCGATCGCCTCCGGCAGTTCTCCCCGCATCCTCAAGAGATCCCCCAAGTTGCTCATCGCCTCGCAAAAATCCGGCCTGAGCTTCAGCGACTCGCGGTAGCTGGCCACCGCCCCGCCGGCGTCCCCTTTGTCCGCCAGCACACGGGCGAGGTTGTATCGCGCTTCGGCGCTTCGCGGCCGGCGTGCGATGATCTGCCCGAAGAGCTGCTCGGCCTCGGCAAGCCGGCCCGACCGGGCAAGCCGGGTTGCCAACTCGAATGCTTGCTGAATCGTCAGCTCAGGCATGTGCGCCACCAAATGCAATCCCATCCGCCACTTGCGCCACTCTCGGAAAACCGGGCATCACCCTCTGGTCCTGAGGTATTTCGGCGGTGTTTACACGGTCCAAACCCGCCGCTAGTATGCTTCGTCCACAATTACGCATGGGAAAGTGGTGCGGTTTGCGGAAGAGCGGCCAGGTTCGCCGATAACCGCAAGGCTGCCGCACCTTCTGCCCGATTCCGGCTGCCCGGTAAGTCAAGGAGTATCAGGACGTCATGGCACACATCATCGCTCAACCCTGCATCGGCGTGAAGGACACCGCTTGTGTGACGGTTTGTCCGGTCGATTGCATTCATCCCACCAAGGATGAAGCCGAATTCGAGGCCGCCGACCAGCTTTACATCGACCCCGACACCTGCATCGATTGCGGACTTTGCGTCGACGAATGCCCGGTGACGGCGATCTTCCCCCAGGAAGATCTCCCCGCCGAGTGGGCTTCGTTCATCGAAAAGAACACCGCTTATTTCAAGAAATGAACATCTCACTCGGAGAACAAATGAAGCGACTGTTCCTCTCGGCCGCACTCATTGTGCTCGCCGCGGGCTGTACCCAGAACAAGCCGGCCGATACCCAGACGACCGCCGCCACGCAAGCCTCGGCCAAGCCGATCAACACCCATTGCCCCGTCGATCGCGACGACGAGATCGATCCCAAGGTCACCTACCTCTACAACGGCCAGGTGATCGGCTTCTGCTGCGAAAAGTGCATACCCGAGTTCAAAAAGGACCCCGAGAAGTACATGAAGGACCTGAAGTAAGGTCGCGCCCGTCCGCGCCAACTCAAGCGGCTCGCCTCCGGGCGAGCCGCCTGTTGCGCTAGATTCCCTTCACTTCCCCGCCGTCCATTCGCACCGATGCGCCGGTCATCCACTTTGCCGCCGGCGATACCATGAAGGCGAGCAGTTCGGCGATTTCCCCGGGCTGACCATAGCGGCTGATGCCGACTTCTTCGGGGAACTTCTTCATCGCCTGCTCCACCGTCATGTTGTGGGCCGGCGCCCATTTTTCCATGAACGAACGCCGCCGGCCGGTCATCACAGGACCCGGCACGATGCTGTTGACCTGGACGTCGTCTTTGATGCCCTGCTCGGCGAACGCCTTGGCGAGGGCGGTGATCGCCGCGTTCGTCGCGGCCACAGCCGCGAACTCCGGCTTGGGATCGAGTGCGGCACTGCCGGACATGAAGACCACGGACCCCTTGGCCGCCTTGAGCGCGTTCCACGCGGCGATCGTCAATCGACGCGCCCCGTGAAGCTTGAGCTCCATCCCGGCTCGCCATTGTTCGTCGGTCATCTGAAAGAGGTCGATCTGAGGCACAGCGCCGGCGATATTGAGCAGGGCGTCGATTCGGCCGAACGTCTCCGTCGCCGCCTTCACGACTGCTGGCGCCGCGTCAACCTGACCCAGGTCAAGGTCCAGAATGATGCTCTCCGCGCCGGCGCTTCGTATGTCAGCGGCAACTTCATCCAGGGCCTTCTTGTTTCGCGCGACGAGCACCAGCCTCGAGAAATCTTTCGCCAGCCGGATTGCCGTCGCCCGCCCGATGCCCTGGCTGGCTCCTGTCACGATCGCGACGTTGCGATTCATGTGGGTCTCCTTTTGATTCACCAAGGCTTTTCACGGGTAAAAAGCCGGGTTCAAACAAGACACGATTTGGCCGCGTCCAGGATGAAATCCACCACGTTGTCCGGATCGGTCAGCAGGGGGGTGTGATCGGCGACAATGGATTTGGTGGTTGCCTTCATGCGCTGGGCCATGAAGTGTTGGGTTTTTGGATTGATCATCCGGTCTTCTTCGGCGATCAAGAACCAGGCCGGCCGGCTCTTCCACAGAGGCTTTGGCGCCCGCTCCTGAATGCAATGGACGGAAATCGGCCGCTGCACCGCCCTGGACAACGCCAGTTGTTCCTTCGTAGCGCGGTGAGCAAACGCGTTGGCAAATCCGTCATCGGGCATCCAGATGAACCCTGAGGCGTCCGGAGCAAGCTTGGGCGCCAGCGCGTGCGGCTCGTCCCTGTAAAACACCTGGGCCACCGTCTCGCCCTCATCGGGGGCCAACGCCGCGACGTACACCAGCCCTTTGACCCGCTGATCATTCACCGCCGCGATGACCGCTCCGGCATACGCGTGAGCCGCCAAGAGCACCGGACCCTTCGTCCTCGCCAAAACGCGGTTTAGCGCCGCGGCGTCATCACCCAGAGAAGTGAGGGGAATGGGCGCCGCCACGACGTTCAACCCGGCTTCTTCCAGCGCGAGAATCACGCCGTTCCAGCTCGAGCCGTCCGCCCAGGCCCCGTGCACCAAAACCGCCGTCGCATTGGATTGAAAGTTCATGACGTATGTCCTCTGAATGATCCTCGCTAGGCGAAAAAGTTCCTGATCCGTTCGGCGATGAACGCACAGTTGTCTTCCAGTGCAAAATGCCCGGTCTCGATCAGGTGCAGCTGGGCTTCAGGTAAATCACGCAGGTAAGCTTTGGCCCCGGCGACGGGGAAAAATACGTCGTTGATTCCCCAGGTGATGAGCATCCGCGGCTGATGCTTTCTGAAATACGCGTGCCAGCCGTCATACAGCGCCAAATTCGACTGATAGTTATGAAGCAGGTTGATTTGAATGGCGTCGTTTCCCGGGCGATCCAGAAACATCTGGTCGAAGTGATAGGCGTCGGGACTGATTTTGGTTTCATCCTTGACGCCGTTCACGTACTGAAATTTTGTGGTTTTCAGCGTCAGCAGCGCCCGCACCGCGGCTTCGGTTTCAGCGCTGCGATTTTTCCAGAGGGGTTTGATCGCATCGAATCCCGGCCCGATTCCCTCTGCATAAGCGTTGCCATTTTGAACGAGGATTCCCTCGATCGCCCCCGGGTGTTTTGACGCGATGCGATATCCAATCGGAGCACCGTAGTCCTGCACGTAAATGCTGAAGGTCTTCAGGCCGAGCTTGCTTAGCAGCAGCTCCTCGATGTGGGCGGCCAGATTGTCGAAGGTGTAATTAAACTCCTTCACCGACGGCATGTCGCTGTAACCAAAGCCGACGTAGTCGGGCGCGATGACATGGAATTTGTCCGCCAGCATCGGAATCAGGTCCCGGTACATGTGAGATGAACTGGGAAAGCCGTGCAGCAGGACGATGGTTGGCGAGCCCTGCGGGCCCGCCTCGCGATAAAAGTGCTTGAGTCCGCCAACACTTGTGGTTCTGTATCAGGCCATGTCCGTTCTCCTGATTACGATTGCGCTATGTTCCCAAAGGCTCCAAGCGGTAGAGCAGGACAGAGGCTAGGCAACACCTGCAATATGGTCAATAACGGTGTCGATTTTCCCGATGGCGGGTGTGGAGGGCGCCTGTGCTTTGACGTGGCACGGGTTTCCAACCGGTGGACGGATCAAGCCGTTTACCGGGCGCCGGTTTTGGTGTGGGAAAACCGATCTGCCTTGCCGAGGCTTTTTTCCCGGCAAGCAGGGAGCTGTTCGCGCTGTGAAACCTGGCTTTGCCACACCAATGCCGTCTTGTGTCTTTCTTCCCCCTCGTCCACGGCTTAGAAAGCCGTGCCACGAAAGGCGGGATCACGCACAGCCACGTAGAATTTGCAGAGATACGTCTATGCCCGGCCCCGACGCAGAACACTCGGAGTGGATCGACGGCTTCCTGTTCGTCGGCAATCATCTGGCGTTGAATTATTTGAATACGAAGCCAGTGCTCGAAGAGGGACCCCGGGAATTGCTGCCCGACGCCGCGGCGTTTGGGCGTTGGCTGGCTGCGGCGGGGCTCGTCACCTCCGCCCGGTCCAAATCAGCGACGCGTGCCTGGCGCCGCACATCGAAGGCTGCCCGCTCTATGAAAGAGCTGCGCGCGTTTCGTGAACGGCTGAGAGAAGCCGTTTTGAGAATCGAGTCCGGTTCTCCGCCGGCCGAGTCGTTCGTCGAGGAAGTGAATCATCTGCTGGCAAAGTACCCCCGACGTTCCGTGTTGGTCCGGGACGGTCGCTCGCTGGTTCGACAATATCCGTTCGAGCCTGATGAACCGGAGGCCTTCTGGCCCACGATCGGCGAGGCGGTTGCTTCACTGTTGACCGAAACGGACCACACGCGAATGCGCCAGTGCGAATCGTGCGTGGTTCATTTCCTGGACACCAGCAAAAAGGGCTCGCGGCGCTGGTGCAGTATGAATATCTGCGGCAACAAGGTGAAAGTGGCCAGCTATCAGCGGCGAAAACGACACTTAGCGTCGCGGCGATCTGGGTAAGGATGGGAACATGCCCGCATCCAGTGGCAAATGGCACTCGAGTCAACTTTCAGATGTTGCAGAGGCTAACGCCTCGCGCTGGATCTGCATCAGCTCCTGGCTGCCTTTGACCGCCAGATCGAGCATGGCGTTCATCTGCGGGCGGTCGAACCCCTGGCCGTTCTCGGCTGCTCCCTGGATTTCGACGAATTTCCCGCCGGCCGTGCAGGCGACGTTCATGTCGACGTTGGCCCGGCTGTCGTCCTGATAATCCAAGTCGAGACGGATGCTCCCGTCCACCACGCCCACACTCACCGCGGCAAGCTGATCGACCAGCGCCTTGGAGGGCTCGTAATACCGTTCGTCATATCGTGCAGGCGCCGGCGCGCCTGGTGCCAAACCCGATTTAGGCAGCGGAATCCTCGGTGGCAGTTTGGCGATCGCGTCAACCAGCGCGACATACGCCGCGCAGATGGCGGCGGTGCGTGTGCCGCCATCCGCCTGGAGCACCTGGCAATCTACCGCGATGGTGAACGGGCCGATCTTCGAGAGATCGATGATCGCCCGCAGCGTGCGGCCGATGAGGCGCTGAATCTCGGTGCCGCGCGAATCGGTGTGCCCGGTTCTGGGCCAGGGCTTGCGTTGCGGCGTCGAGGCGGGAAGCATCACGTACTCGGCGGTGATCCATCCGCCCGCCCGGTCGTCTTTCATCCACGGCGGCAGTTCCTGCGTCACCGACGCCGTGCACAGCACGATCGTGTTGCCCTGCTGCCACAGCACCGAGCCCGCTGGCATCTGTGTGAACCGGCGCGTCACCTTGATTGGCCGAAGCTCGTCGTCGCGTCTGCCGTCGTTTCGCATGGAAAACTCTAAAGCGAGCAGGCAATGATCGGCTCTTCCTCATCGGTGCTGTGCAGCCAGCGGCGGCCGTCCAGCTCGATCAAGTCCATCGCCCGCTTGGGGCCCCATGTTCCGGGCGCGTATTCCTGTGGCACGGCCTTGCTTTCGGCCCAGCCCTGCTCGATCGGATCGATGACCTCCCAGGCGGCCTCGGCTTCGTCGCCGCGGATGAACAGGGTCTGGTCGCCCAGCATGGCGTCGAAAATCAGCCGCTCGTACGCCTCCGGAGGCTCGGCGTGGAACGCGGTGTGGTAGAGGAAATCGAGGGCGACCGGCTTGATGTTCATCTGCCCGCCGGGCACTTTGGCGTTGAGCCGCCAGGAAATCCCCTCATCCGGCTGCACGCGGATCAGCAGGTCGTTGGGATAGACCGGCGATTCACACTGCTTCTGAAACAGGGTCAACGGGGGCGAGCGAAATCGCACCGCGATCTCACTCAGCTTTTCCGGCAGGAATTTCCCCGTCCGCAGATAGAACGGCATCCCGCTCCACCGCCAGTTGTCGATGAACAGCTTGAGGGCGACAAACGTTTCGGTCTTCGAGTCCGGCGGGACGTCCTTCTCCTTCTTGTAGCCCGGCGTTTTCTGCCCGTCCCCTTCGCCGGCGCCGTATTGGCCGCGAACGGTGAACTGCTCGACCGCCTCCGGCTTGATCCGCCGGACTGATTTGTAAACCTTCACCTTTTCGTCGCGAATGCTGACTGCATCCAGCGCGGCCGGCGGCTCCATCGACACCAGCGCCATGAGCTGGAACAAATGATTCTGCACCATGTCGCGGGTCGCGCCGCTCTTGTCGTAGTAGCCACCCCGCGTGCCGACCCCGAGCGTTTCGCTCACCGTGATCTGCACGTGATCGATGTACTTGTAGTTCCAGATCGGCTCGAAGATCGAGTTGGCGAACCGCATCACCATCAGGTTCTGCACCGTCTCTTTCCCGAGATAATGATCGATGCGGAAGACCTGGTTCTCGTCGAAATAATGATGAAGCATGGCATTGAGCGTCTTGGCGCTGGCGAGGTCGCGGCCGAAGGGCTTCTCGATGATGATCCGCTCCCAGCCGGTCGCGTTCTTGTCCCGCATCTTGCCGAGACACTCGATGATGGGCCCGAACGTATTCGGCGGCGTCGAAAGATAGAACAGGCGGTTGCCCGCGGTGCCGTACTTCTGATCGAGTTTGGCGAGCTGATCGTGCAGGCGTTTGAAATCCTCCGAGGAGCCATAATCGCCGCGGACGTAGGAGATCCGCTCCTCAATCCGCTTCCATATGGCCTGGTCGACCGGCTTGGTGCGGGCGAATTTCATCACGGCATCGCGGCACTCTCCCCGGTACTGCTCGTCGCTGATCTCCGATCGGGAGAAGCCGACGAGCACGAATTTGTCTGACAGCAGCTTCTGCCGGGCCAGCTCGTAGATGGCCGGAATGAGCTTGCGCTTGGCCAGATCGCCGCTGGCGCCGAAGATCACGAGGGCAGAGGGGGGAGCGGATGGCATGATCGTTTGCCTTTCATTTACGGCGGTGGCCTGAACAACTTTAGTGATGGAAGGACCCCTTGAATCAACTGAAAATGATTGTCGAGCGTCCACAACTCCATTGATTCGCGAATTGCGAGGGTCGCGATCAGAGCGTCGGGAAAAGGAACCATCACGCCATTGAGGCGTAATTCGTAGAGATTGCGCGCCAAGTCAGTCCAAGCTTCCGGGGCAGCGCCAACCTGACTGAAGCCGTCCAACATCTTGTCGAGCCGACGAAAATCCGGCTCATTCTTCGCGCCATGCAGGATCTCTGCACGCGTGACAACGGACACGGCAACGCCAGGTGCACTCAACACAGCCAGTATTTTAGGATCCGCGGTGCGGAGATAGCGAACGAGAACGCTCGTGTCGAGAAGGATCATATCTTGCTGATCTCGCGCAGCTTTTCGATCGCGTCGAAGTCGAGGTCGATCTTACCGGCCAGTTCGCGGAGCAGCGAAAGATCCCCCTTGCTGCTGGCCGGCTGCTCTTCCAGCACGATGATCTCCACGTCCTTACCGATCATCGGGCGCAGTTCCGGCATGTGCAGCATTTCCGAGTCGATTCGTCTTCGGATACGAACGGCATTCATAGCGCACCTCGCTTGACCGATTATCCGTGCCTTCCTTCCGCTCGTCCATCGAACGCGAAAGAGCCAAGGCTGCCCCCAAACGCTGTTACCGCTCCTCAAACAATTCCGATTCGTGGGAGCGCACGTAGGCAGCCACCAGTCCAGTCAGTTGATTGGCCAACTCGAACAGGTGCTCGTGGCGCGTCAGGCCGCGGTATCGACCCACGGTTTAATCTTCCCCAGCGTCTTGGCGAGCGCCTCTTGCGCGACCTCGATATCGTGAGCCGCCTGGGCCCGCAGCCAATATCCGTTCGACAGGCCGAAGAACCGGCAGAGGCGCAGGTCGGTGTCTGCGGTGATCGCGCGCTTTGCGGCGATGATTTGGCCAATCCGCTGCGGCGGCACGCCGATTTCCTTGGCCAGGCGATATTGCGACAGCCCCATGGGAACAAGAAACTCGTGAAACAACAGTTCCCCGGGTGAAATCGGCTTGAGCTTTGCCATATGGCCTCTCCGTCAGTCGCTAATCCGCTAAAACAACCGCGTTCTCCCCCGGTACATATTACCATGTCGGCACGCGCGTGCCCGGCGGGCTTGATCGCTTCAGGCGCGGCAGGTTGCAAACCATCAATTCATTGGCCAGAGGAGAATCTTCATGAACTCCAGTGAGAACAGCGGAATTTCCCGGCGTGAGCTGGGCAAGAAAGTGGGGCAGATCGCGGCGGTGTCGGCGCTGGCCGGGGTTGCCATCCCCAGCGTTCACGCGGCGGGCGATCCAACGATTCAGGTCGTGCTCATCGGGTGCGGCGGCCGCGGAACCGGCGCCGCCGCCAATGCGCTGGGAGCCAAAGGCGTTCAGCCCAAGCTCATCGCCATGGCCGACGTCTTTAAGGACCGCCTCAACACCTCCTACAACGCGCTTTCACACAACCGCCAGGTCAGTGACAAGATGGATGTTCCGCCGGAGCGTCGCTTTATCGGCTTCGACGCCTATAAGAAGGCGATGGACTGCCTGCGGCCCGGCGACGTCGCCATCTTCACCACGCCGCTCGCGTTCCGCTGGGTCTTCTTCGAGTACGCCATCTCGAAAAACCTCAACGTCTTCATGGAAAAGCCCCTCTCCGCCGACGGCTTTGCCAGCCGGCAGTTGCTCAAGCTCAACGAACAGGCCAAGGCCAAGAACCTCAAGGTCGGCGTCGGCCTCATGTCGCGCCACGCCAAGCATCTTGAGGAACTCAAGAATCGCATTGACGACGGGCAGGTCGGCGACATTATCCTCATGCGCGGCTATCGCATGGCCGGGCAGGTCGGAACCTTCGCCTCGCCCACGAAGCCCGAGGACGTCACCGACCTCGAATACCAGATCCGGCGTTTCCACAGCTTCCTGTGGGCGGGCGGCGGATGCTTCAGCGACTTCAACATCCACATCATCGACCACCTCTGCTGGATGAAAGGCGCCTGGCCCGTCAAGGCCATGGGCGTGGGCGGCCGGCATTACAAGACCACCTACGATGGCGTCCCCTACGTCGACCAGAACTTCGATTCCTACGGGGTCGAATACACCTTCCCCGACGGCACCAAGCTGCTGTTCGACGGCCGCTGCATCGAAGGCGCCGGCACCATGTACTCCAGCTACGTACACGGCACCAAGGGATTTGGCGTCGCCTCCAGGATCGGCGACTGTGGAGATCCGTCGAGCATCTACAAAGGGACGGCCGAGACGAAGGACAACAAGATCTGGCAGTCCGCCGACCATACCGACCCCTATGCGAACGAATGGGACGCTCTGATGGACGCGATCGTCAACAACAAGCCGTACAACGAAGTGGAACGCGGCGTCCAGGCCAGCGTCACCACCAGCATGGGCCGCATGTCCGCCCACACCGGCCAGGAAATCACCTTCGAGCAGATGCTCAATTCCGAGCACGTCTTCGCCCCCGACGTCGCCACGCTCAACTACGACGCGCCGGCCCCCCTGAAGCCCAACTCCAAGGGCTTCTACCCGCGCCCGCAGCCGGGCATGAAGAAGACGGAGTATTGATCGGAACCGTCCTCTGCATAATGTCGCAACACAATCGAAGGCGAGCGCCTCGGGCGCTCGCCTTCGCGTTGACCGACGAAGACGAAGTTTTTAGTGATCCACGCGCGCCCATTGACGGAGCGGGAAAAACACCAGGAACGGAGACACGAGCGATGAAACGCATCAACCTGGCAGGATGACCAAAGCACAACTCGACCGGCTCGGCGCCGAAGCGGAAAAGGTGAACTTCCGGAATACCCGCCCGCTAACCGCAGATGCCCGCCAGGCGCTTGCCCGCGCGGCAAGAAAGGGCGGACGACCCCGCATCGGGGCGGGCGCCAGGCGGATCAACATCACGGTGGAACAGACCCTGCTGCGGCAGACCGACGCCTATGCCCGTAAGCATGGACTCACGCGGGCTGCGGTCGTCGCCGAAGGTTTGCGCAAGGTCGTGGCGGCGTGATTTGGAATGCGACGCCGAAGGCGCGCGTTTTTCTGTCCCCAATCGAAAACCGCACGCCTGCGGCGTTGCGGCGAAATGAATAGCGTGATGCACGCGCTCCCGATACCCGAAGTCATCCCTTCTTCACTTCACCGGTCGGCGCAATCCGTTCTTCCCCGACGCGTTTGATGCTGTGCCCGCCGAACTGGTTGCGGAGGGCGGCGGTGTAGCGGGCGGAAAAGTTCTCGGGGTCCCTCGACGCGTAGCGGGCGAAGAGGGCGGCGACGATCACCGGGGCTGGGACGGCCTCTTCCATCGCCGCCTGCACCGTCCATTGCCCTTCGCCGCTGTCGACGACGTACGGCTCGATCGAATGCAGATCGTCCTCCTGCTTGAAGACGCGCTCGGAGAGTTCCAGAAGCCAGGAGCGGACGACGCTGCCGTGGTTCCACACCGAAGCGATGTCGGCAAGCTTGAGGGGAAACGGCGCCTTGTGCAAAACCTCGAACCCCTCGGCGTAGGCTTCCATCAGGCCGTACTCGATCCCGTTGTGGACCATCTTGACGAAATGCCCCGAGCCCGGCGGCCCCGCATGAATCCACCCATCGGGCGGCGCGAGCGTGTCGAAGATCGGCCGGCAGTGATGGACGTACGGCTGCTGCCCGCCGATCATCATGCAGTAGCCTTCCTGCCGGCCCCAGATTCCGCCGCTCGTGCCCACGTCCAGGAAGCCGATCTTGCGGTGGGCCAGGCCCTGCTCGCGGCGAACCGAATCTTTGTAGTAGCTGTTGCCGCCGTCGATGATGATGTCGTTGGGCTGGAGCAGATTGGCAAGGTTGCTGATGACGCCTTCAGTCGCGTCGCCCGCCGGGACCATGACCCACACCACCCTCGGCGGCGCGAGCTGCGCCACCATCTTCTCCAGCGAATCGACGGTGGTGATGCCGGGAACGCCGCGCAGCTCAGGATTGGGATCTTTGGCGAACCCGACGACCTGATGGCCGCCTGATATTTTCCCATCCGGCGAGCCCTGCGTGAGCCGCAGGGCCATGTTCCCGCCCATTTTTCCCAGGCCAACGAATCCGATTTGCATGAAATGCTCCTTCCGATCGCGCCGATTCTAGGTCGCGCGGACAAGGAGCAGTGAATCCATCGCGCCAATTATTTCGAGACCACGCCACGTCCAACGACATGAGGGACCGATTCGCCGCTGGGTTCGGCGGTGACGGTGCGCCGGCCCACGCCCCCGCCGGTCATGTTCTGGCGGTCAGAGCGCCGGTCGAGCGCGCGGTCGCCGCCAGGCTGTTCGCCTTTGCCCTCGGTTTCCATGAGCCCCCGCACGAATTCGTAGATGAAGTAGCCCAGCAGACCGTAGATCGCCAGCTTGATCAGTCGAAACATCGCTTTCCTCCGAAATCGAACCCACTGGGAGGGTGCAAAAGCCGGGCCGTACTCCGTTGAAGAAAAGCGGACGCACGTGGGTTACTATCGCTCCTAATGCAAGACCCTCGCCTGGCAAAACTTTCGGATGTGCTGGTGAACTACAGTGTCGGCGTGCAGCGCGGGCAGAGCGTGCGCATCAGCGGCTCGCCGGTCGCGCAGCCGCTGGTCGTTGAGCTATATCGGTCCGTGCTCCAGGCCGGCGGCCAACCGCTGGTCCGGATGATTCCCGATGAGCTTGCTGAAATCTTCTACAAAAACGCCGGCGACGAGCAGCTGCGCTACTTCAGCCCGATCACCATTTACGAGATCGAGCAGATCGATTGCACGATTGGCATCTGGGCTGACCAGAACACCAAGGCCCTGACCGGGTGCGATCCGAAAAAGATCGGCCTGGCCCAGGCCGCCCGCAAGCAGTACATGGAGATTTTTCTCAGGCGCGCCGCCGAGGGGCAGCTCCGCTGGACCGGCACACAGTTCCCCAGCAACGCCGCGGCGCAGGACGCCGAGATGAGCCTCGCCGAGTACGAGGATTTCGTCTTCAAGGCCGGCATGCTCGACCGACCCGATCCGGTGGGCGCGTGGAAACGGCTCAGCGAGCGCCAGCAGAGGCTGGTCGAGCTGCTGAACGGCAAGAGCGACTATCATGTCGTCGCCGCCAACGGCACCGACGTCCGCATGAGCGTCGCCGGCCATCGCTGGATCAACTGCGACGGGCACGAAAACTTCCCCGACGGCGAAGTCTTCACCGGCCCGGTGGTCGACAGCGTCAACGGCACGATCCACTTCAGCTTCCCGGCGGTGCACCATGGCCGCGAAGTGCAGGACGTGCGGCTCAAATTCCGCGACGGCAAAGTCGTCGACGCCTCCGCCGCCAAGGGCGAGGATTTTCTCATCTCGATGCTCGACACCGATTCCGGCAGCCGCTTCCTGGGCGAGTGCGCCATCGGCACCAACTACCAGATCCGCAATTACACGCGCAACACGCTGTTCGACGAGAAGATCGGCGGCACCGTCCACTTCGCGCTGGGTGCCGGCTACCCCGAGACCGGCAACTCCAACCAGAGCGGCCTGCACTGGGACATGGTCGTCGACCTCCGCCCGGGCGGGTACATCGAAATCGATGGGAACAAATTCAACGTCGACGGCAAGTTCACGCGGGAAGGGTTTCCGGGGGCGGAATGATATCCCTTGGCTATGACGCCTTGCGAAGCATTGTGCGCCAGTGATTCGGGTCCCGGTTGACTTCGTCCAACAGCCGCCGGGCCCATTTGGCCGGCAGCCGCTGGCCCTGTTCCCATGCTCGGACCAGCACGGCCGACACACCCAGCAGCTCCGCGAAAATCGTCTGGCTTACTCCGACTTTGTCGCGCGTAGCACGGACCATTTCCGCGTCGTAGCGCGTGGGTTCGTCTGGCAGCTCGACGGTGCGGACAGTAAAGCGGGACTCAATCGGTATGCCGGCGCGCTCGACAGCGATGGCCTCAGCCAATGAGGCGACGATCTCCCGGCCTTTGGCCGTCATCCCCGCACGGCGGGCTGAATTTCGACGGATTGTTTTTTTGCCTTTCATGGACTGCGTCCTGGTGATTACGAAGCTGCGAGCAGCGTTACTTCTAAGGGGGCCGTGGAACAAAACACGCACTGACCTTCGGTAAGGATTGGCATGTTCTCAGAGCTGAGAACGTTCAGCAGTCCGAACGAGGTTTCCAGAAGGACCTGCCGGGTGGCGCCGCGGAAGATTTGCCCGCGGCAGCGGGCTTCGAAGACGTTGGGGCCGTCCGAGGGGCTGGTGGCGAGGCGGATTTTTTCCGGGCGAATGACGACCAGCCCGACCTTACCCGATTCGGGAAGCAGTTCTGTCGCGACGGTCAGCCGCTGCTTTCCCGCCACCAGGATCTCGCTGAGCTGAGGACCGCTCGAGAACAGCGCAGCCGGCAGCACGTTGGCCTGGCCCAGGAAATCGGCGACGAATGGCGTTGCGGGCTTGTGATAAACGTCCGCGGCTTTACCCAACTGCTCGATTCGGCCGTGGTTCATCACCGCGATACGATCCGACATGACCAGGGCCTCCTCCTGGTCATGTGTAACGAAAACGAACGTGATGCCGACGCGCGTCTGGAGACGCTTGAGCTCGATCTGCATCGAGCGCCTGAGTTTGGCGTCCAGCGCCGCCAGCGGCTCGTCGAGCAGCAATACCCGCGGCTGGCAGACCAGCCCCCGCGCCAAGGCGACGCGTTGCTTTTGCCCGCCGGAGAGTTGGTGCGGCTTACGCCATACGAATTCGGCGAGCGAGACCAGCTCGATTGCTTCGCGCACACGCCGCTCGCGATCGTCCCGCGGCGCTCTCTTCATCCGCAACCCGAAAGCAATGTTCTCCCACACGCTCAGATGGGGAAACAGCGCGTAGCTCTGGAACACCTGGTTAACGTCACGCCGGTAGGGGGGCAGGGCGGTCACGTCGCGGCCGTCGAGCCACACGGTGCCTTCGCTGGGCGTCTCGAAACCGGAAATCAGCCTCAACAGCGTCGTTTTTCCGCAGCCGCTGGGTCCCAGCAGCGTCAGGAATTCACCCGGCTCGATGCGAAGCTCGACTCCCGCGACCGCTACGGAATCGCCAAACCGTTTTGTCACCTGCCGCAACTCAACCAACCGCACCTCCTGTCACTGGATGATCTTACATGAATTGGTCCGATAACCACGGTGGCAGGGAAAGCTGTGATCAGGAGGGGCCGTATACCGATAAAAGAGGTTCGAGGAAGTGGGGGAAGCGCCCTTGCCAGACGACCCCGGCGGCATGGATAATCGCCGCCGGTCCCGACCGAGGACTAGAGGAAATGCGCAAGGTGTGACATTGTCCGCCGAGCAGCAGAGTTGGCTTACGGAAAGGAGAGCCTCTTGCGACTTCGACTTCGCAGCGATCGCGGCATTCCGGTGACGCTCTTAGGTCATGGAATGGTGCTGGCCGCGTTGGCCCTGGCCGGCGGGTGTGACACCAAGGGATTCGTCGATCCCACCGAAATGGGACGGTTCAAAAAAGACCCGCTGATC
>Ga0210396_10002622_pt1 | contig 18243 bp, 18 predicted proteins | sample IncBWH17OmetaG_FD_155466 | JGI IMG/M metagenome (GOLD analysis project Ga0210396, IMG submission 155466) | Forest soil microbial communities from Barre Woods Harvard Forest LTER site, Petersham, Massachusetts, United States - Inc-BW-H-17-O ... | reverse complement strand
GCCGCTGCTGCTTGCCCAGGGGGAAGGACAGCGCGCCGATGCGTTCGTCCTCGTCGTGGTCGACGTGGCTGGAAAGGGTGGAGCCGACGCCGTTTGATGAACCGAAGAAGGACGAGAAATGGCCCGACACATGAACCGTCGCGTCGGGCCTGATGGTGCCGGAGAACACCCGGACCAGGCTTAGCCTGCCGACGTAGGGGTCTGACGTCGTCTTCACCACCTCGGCCAGCAGCGGCGAATCCGAGCCGCAGGTCACTTTGGTGAACGCCGCGCCTTGCGCCGTAAACACCTCGGGCAGTGGGTGTTCCGCCGGGGACGGGAATCCGCGGATCGCGACCTCCAGTAGTTCCAGGGTGCCGACCCCGCTGCTGCTGCAGACCGGAATCACCGGGAAGAAGGAGCCACGGGCGACCGCTTTCTCCAGATCGTCGATCAACACCGACTCGTCGATCTTTTCGCCGCCAAGATAACGGTCCATCAGCGATTCGTCTTCGGACTCTTCGATAATTCCCTCGATCAGCGTGCCGCGCGCTTCTTCGATCTGGTCGGCGTACGACGGATCCGGCGAATGCGTACTGCGCTTGCCGCCCTGGTACTCGTAATGCGTCTGCGACAGCAACCCGATCAGGCCATTGCCGGCGGGCAGATAGAGCGGTAAAACCTTGTCGCCGAACGCATTCTGTGCTGTCACCAGAGCATTGTCGTAGTTGGCCCTGGCGTGGTCGAGTTTGGTGATCACCACTGCCCGTGGCATTCCGACCTGGCTGCACTCCTGCCACAGGGACTTGGTCGGTTCGTCGACGTCTTCGTTGGCCGCGATCACGAAAAGGGCGCAGTCCGCGGCGCGCAGCCCGGCCCGCAGTTCGCCGACAAAATCGGCGTAACCGGGAGTGTCGACGAGGTTGACCTTGACGCCGTCGTGCAACAGCGACGCGAGGGCAAGACTGACCGACCGCTGCTGACGGATCTCGGCCTCGTCGTGGTCGCAGACCGTGGTGCCGTCGGCGATGCAGCCGGGTCTGGACAACACGCCGGAGGCGACCAGAAGGGCCTCGACCAATGTGGTCTTCCCGCCGCCGGACGGGCCTACCAGCACCACGTTCCGGACGGCGGTCGGATCATCTACGGCAGGGGCGGCTCCTGCGCTCTGGGAACTGTTGGACTTGTCTGCCATGACGTGTCTCTCCTCGTGCCCGCGCGGATCGTGATGTATGTCACTTTTCCCCTAGCGCCCGCGCAGCACAAGAGTGAACGGGCGGTGAACCCATCTCTGCGCAGCGGCATCGCTCAGGCGTGCCAGCTGCTCCAGTGCCGGACCGCAATCGCGATCATCGGGCCATTCAACGGAACCGATTGGTACTGGGCATATTTCGCACGCAGAAGGTCATGTCCCGCGTGCAGGGCATTGCCGTCGTGATGTATCGCCGCGAGGCCGTCGATCCGGACCCACCACAATTGCGTCCAGTCGTCGACGTAATAGTCGACCAGCAGGCTCACCAAGGGCTGTCGTTCGATATTAGCCAGCCGGCGCAGCCGTTGGGTGGTCTTGGGCTTCCCGTCCACGGAGGTGTAGACGACCTCGTCGCGCAGCGCGAAAACCACCGGCACCAGGTGCGGTGCGCCGTCGGCGCCGACGGTGCCCAACCGGGCAACCGGCGCACGAGCGAAGCTTTCTTTGGGGTCGAAGTCGACCACAATGCCGAGCCTAGTGACGGTCGCAAGCGCGGCGAAGCCGGGCGCAGCGGGCCGTCACCAGAAAGTTCAGAGGCCCCGACGCACTTAGGTGATCGTCAGGCCGCCGTCGACGATGATCGTCTGCCCGGTGACGTAGCCGCCGGCCGCCGATGCCAGCCACACGGCGGTGGCGGCGAGTTCGCGCGGGTCGCCCAAGCGGCCCAGGACCAGGCGATGCGCCTGGCTCTCCAGGTACCCGGGCTGGTACTCGTCGGTCATCTCGGTCCGGAAGAACCCCGGCGCCAGTGCGTTGACGCGAATTCCCTTTCGGGAGCCCCACTGCTGGGCGAGATCTCGGGTGAGCCCGATGATCGCGGCCTTGCTCGCGCTGTAGGCGGCCTGCGGCAGATCGGCGGTGGTGATCCCCAGGATGCTGGCGATATTGACGATCGAACTGCCCGGTTGCATCACCCGCCCGCAGGCCTGTGCCACCCAGTACGCGCCGTTGAGATTGACATCGATCACCGAGCGGAACTGCTCGGGTGTCTCCCGGGTCGCCGGGTGAGCGCTCCCTACCCCGGCGTTGTTGACCAGGATGTCGACGCGGCCGAAGTTCTGCATCGCAGAGTCGACCAGCGCCTGGCATTGCCCGGGCACACTGACGTCGGTGGCCACCGCCAGCGACGTGCGGCCGGCGGCCTCGACCAGCGCGGCAGTCTCGGACAATCTGTCGGCGCGGCGCGCACCCAACACGACGTCGGCGCCGGCCTCGGCGAAGGCCTGGGCGAACGCCACACCGAGCCCCGACGACGCGCCGGTCACGATCACGACTTTGTCGTCGAGCCGGAATGAATCAAGCACGCTCATGCAAAAGACACCTTTGCTGTCGAGTTGCCGTCCAGCCAGTGAAGCTACCGCTTGGCCGCACGTCGGCCTAAAGGCGGACTCCCAACCCGGCGGCCATTCTTCCAGCAACTTCGGGGCGAGGATGCCCAACGGGCAAACCCCGGTTACGGTGTAGTGAATAAAATCGCGCGTGGGAACCCCGACGCTGCGACAATCCGAGCTTGATCGGGCTGGAGCCTATGCGGCTTGGACCCAAACAGGAGGTAACAGGATGAGCGAATCGCACCGCCCTAGACCGCAATGGTCGCGGATGGGCCTGTGGTTGCTCAGTCTGATAACGGTGGCGGGCCTGGGTCTGGCCACGGCGCCCGCGCAGGCGTCGCCATTGCGGCCTCCGGCACCGCTGGACGCGCAGGCCGCCGTTGGACAGGTGGGCCCGACGATCGTCGACATCGACACCAAGCTCGGATACCAGAGCGCCGTCGGCGCCGGAACCGGCATCGTGATCGGTCCCAGCACCGTGCTGACGAATAACCACGTGGTCGCCGGCGCCACCGACCTGACCGTGAGGTCCATCGGCAATGGTCAGACCTTCCCCGCCACAGTGATCGGCTACGACCGCAGCCACGACATCGCGGTACTGGCACTTGGCGGAGGCGGACTGCAGCCGGCCAATATCGGTAACTCCGACACGGTGACCGTCGGCGAACCGATCGTCTCGCTGGGCAATGCCGGCGGTGCGGGCGGAGCGCCCAGCGCGGTGGACGGACGCGTTGCCGCGTTGAACCAGACCGTGTCGGCGTCCGACGCCCTGACCGGCAGCACCGAGACGCTGAACAGGTTGATCCAGGTCGACGCGGCGATACGTCCCGGTGACTCCGGTGGGCCCACCGTCAATGCCGCCAACCAGGTGATCGGCATGAACACCGCGGCATCCGAGAACTTCCACCTCGGGCGCGGGCAAGGTTTCGCGATCCCGATCAACGAGGCGATGGCCATCGCCGGCCAGATTCAGGGCGGCGGGTCCCCGACGGTGCATATCGGTCCGACGGCATTCATCGGGGTCGGTGTCAACGACGCCGCCGGCGGTGCGGGCGCCGTGATCAGGCAGGTGATTCCGAACGGTCCTGCCGCCGGGGCGGGGTTCGCCCCGGGTGACGTGATCAATTCGATCAACGGCCAACCCGTCAACTCGGCCACCGCCCTGACCGCGATTCTCGACCAGCACCATCCCGGGGACAACGTCCAGGTGGGGGTGGCGGGCCGGTCTGCCAGCGTGACGTTGGCGGATGGCCCACCGGGCTGACCTGCACAACCATAGCTCACCCGCTGTGCTCAATTCGTTTGGCGGGCATATGGTTTGCGATGCCAGCCCTCGGGTACGTGTAAAATCGTGGACTTGACGAGCGACAGAGACGAACCCCTTGAGACCGTTGCGCACGATCCGGCAGAGGGAAGTCACGTCGAAGCCGGCGTAGTCGAGCATCCCAGTGCCGATGACTTCGCCGACGCCAGGGAGTTGCCCGCCGATTCAACCTGGTTCAAGCACGCGGTTTTCTACGAAGTGTTGGTCCGGGCGTTCTACGACTCCAACGCTGACGGATTCGGTGATCTGCGCGGGCTTACCGAACGGATCGACTACCTGCAATGGCTGGGCGTCGACTGCATTTGGCTGCCACCGTTTTACGATTCGCCGCTGCGCGACGGCGGTTATGACATCCGCGACTTCTACAAGGTGCTGTCGGAGTTCGGCACCGTCGATGACTTCGTCGAGCTCCTCGACGCTGCGCACCGGCGGGGCATCCGGGTCATCACCGACCTGGTGATGAACCACACGTCGGAATCGCACGCCTGGTTCCAAGAGTCGCGCCGCGACCCCGACGGACCATACGGCGATTACTACGTGTGGAGCGACAGCAGCGACAAGTACCCGGACGCCCGGATCATCTTCGTCGACACCGAAGACTCGAACTGGACGTTTGATCCGGTCCGCCGCCAGTTCTACTGGCACCGGTTTTTCGACCATCAGCCGGATCTCAACTACGACAACCCCGCTGTTCAGGAGGCGATGCTCGACGTCATGCGGTTCTGGCTCGACCTCGGTATCGACGGGTTCCGGCTGGACGCCGTGCCCTACCTGTTTGAACGTGAGGGCACCAACTGCGAGAACTTGCCGGAGACGCACGCATTCCTCAAACGCGTCCGCAAGGTCGTCGACGACGAATTCCCGGGCCGGGTGTTGCTGGCCGAGGCCAATCAATGGCCAAGCGATGTCGTCGAATATTTCGGTGACCCCGAGACCGGTGGCGATGAATGCCACATGGCATTTCACTTTCCGCTCATGCCGCGCATCTTCATGGCAGTGCGCCGCGAGTCACGTTTCCCGATCTCGGAAATCATGGCGCAAACACCGCCCATTCCGAAGACGGCGCAGTGGGGCATCTTCTTGCGTAATCACGACGAGCTGACCCTGGAAATGGTCAGCGACGACGAGCGAGACTACATGTACGCCGAATACGCCAAGGATCCGCGGATGAAGGCGAATGTCGGTATCCGCCGCCGGTTGGCCCCGTTATTGGAGAAAGATCCCGATCAGATCGAGTTGTTCACCGCGTTGCTGCTGTCGCTGCCGGGCTCCCCGGTCATCTACTACGGCGACGAGATCGGTATGGGCGACGTCATCTGGCTCGGCGATCGCGACGGGGTGCGCACCCCGATGCAGTGGACTCCGGACCGCAACGCCGGGTTCTCCACGGCCAATCCCGGTCGGTTGTACGTGCCACCCAGTCAGGATCCGGTCTACGGCTACCAAACCGTGAATGTGGAGGCGCAACGCGACACCTCGACGTCGCTGCTGAATTGGACACGCACCATGCTCGCGGTGCGGCGCAGACATGAGGCGTTCGCGGTGGGTACGTTCGAGGAAATGGGTGGGTCTAACCCGTCAGTATTGGCCTATGTGCGCGAAGCCGACAACGATGCGGTGCTTTGCGTCAACAACCTGTCGCGTTTCCCCCAACCCATCGAATTGAACCTCCAGCACTGGAGCGGCTACACCCCGGTCGAGTTGACCGGTCAGGTGGAGTTCCCCCGCATCGGACAACTGCCTTATCTGCTGACACTGCCGGGACACGGGTTCTACTGGTTCGCGCTGGCCCAGTCAGGGGAGGCGCAATGAACCTGCCGTGGTCTGAATGGCTTCCCCAGCAGCGCTGGTATGCCGGGCGAAGCCGGGAACTCGTCACCGCGGAGCCGGGGCACGTCGTCGCGTTGAACGACGGCCTTGACCTGGTACTGGTCGACGTCGCTTACGCCGACGGTTCGGCAGAGCGCTATCAGGTGATCGTCAGCTGGGACACCGCACCGGTTCCCGAGTACACCACGGTCGCCACCATCGGCGCCGACGACGACCGCACCGCCTATGACGCGCTGTACGACCCGTCGGCGGCCCAATTCCTGCTGTCCCTGATCGACACATCCACGGTTCGCTCCGATGTGGTATTCGCCAAGGAGCCGGAGGTCACCCTTCCGTTGGAAGCGGCACCAAGGGTATCGGACGCCGAGCAGAGCAACACCAGCGTGATCTTCGAGCGCGACGCCATCCTGAAGGTGTTCCGCCGGGTCAGCGCCGGCATCAATCCCGATATCGAGCTGAACCGGGTGCTTGGCCGGGCCGAGAATCCGCATGTGGCCCGACTGCTCGGCAGCTACGAGCTAGTCCAGCAAGGCTCCGATATCAGGGCAGAAAACAACTGCCCGCTCGGCATGGCGACCGAGTACGCGGCCAACGCGGCCGAAGGCTGGGCAATGGCCACCGCCAGCGTCCGCGATCTGTTCGCCGAGGGCGACCTGTACGCCCACGAGGTCGGCGGCGACTTCGCCGGCGAGTCCTACCGGCTCGGGGAAGCCGTCGCGTCAGTGCACGCCACCCTCGCCGAGGCGCTGGGCACGTCGCAGGCCCCGTTCCCCGTCGACACCATGCTCGCGCGGTTGTCGTCGACGGTCGCTGACGTGTCCGAGCTCAAGGAGTACGCGGAGACGATCGAGCAACGCTTCCAAAAGCTAGCCGAGCAGACCATCACCGTGCAACGGGTGCACGGCGACCTTCATCTGGGCCAGGTGCTGCGCACACCGGAGTCCTGGCTGTTGATCGACTTCGAAGGTGAGCCCGGCCAGCCGCTCGAAGAGCGTCGCGCGCCGGATTCGCCATTGCGCGATGTAGCCGGCGTGCTGCGCTCCTTTGAGTACGCCGCCTACGGACCTTTGGTCGACCAGTCGACTGACAAGCAGCTCGCCGCGCGCGCTCGAGAATGGGTGCAGCGCAACCGCACAGCGTTTTGTGACGGCTACGCGGCTGCCTCCGGCGTCGATCCCCGTGATTCGGCGCTGCTATTGGCGGCCTACGAACTGGACAAGGCGGTGTATGAGGCCGGTTACGAGTCTCGACACCGGCCCGGCTGGTTGCCCATCCCGCTGCGGTCGATCGCCAAGCTGGTTAGCAACTGACAGGCAATTGATATGAGTGCCGTCTGAGTTCTCCCTGCCGCGCTGCGAGTGTTGCGGTTCCGGTGAAAGCATGGGTGCATGCTGCGTGAGATATTCGACCGCGAGGCGCGGTTGTCGTGGGTGCTGGCCGCGCTGGCCGGCGTGCTGGGAGCGGCGGCATTCACCCACTCCGAGGGATACTTCGTGACGTTCATGACCGGGAATGCACAGCGCGGTGTGCTGGGGTACTTCCGCGGCGACGTCCTGCTCTCGGTATCGGCAGGCCTGCTCATGCTGGCCTTCGTCGCCGGCGTGGTGGTTGCGTCGGTGTGTAGGCGACACTTCTGGGTCGCGCACCCGCACGGACCGACAGTGTTGACCACCTTCAGTCTGCTGGCCGCCACGGTCGTCGACGTCCTCGATGAGGGCTGGGAAGAGAACTTCCTCGACTTCCCGCCGATCTTGTTGTTGGCCTTCGGTATTGGCGCCTTGAACACGTCGTTCGTCAAGGACGGCGAGGTTTCGGTGCCGCTGAGCTATGTAACGGGCACGCTGGTGAAGATGGGTCAAGGCATCGAACGCCACATCGCGGGTGGAAACGTGTCGGATTGGCTCGGCTATTTCTTGCTTTTCGCCAGCTTCATAGTGGGCGCCGCCTTGGGCGGCTGCATCAGCCTGGTGGTCAACGGCACCGGGATGCTGATAGCCGCTTCGGTCGTGTGCGCGTTGACAACCGGGTACACCTACTTCCACCAGGACCGCCGCGCCCTGCTGAAATAGCCTGCCGCGCTGAATTTCTTTGTCCTGCTGAATTTCTTTGTCCTAAAGAAACATCGGCAGCAGCGCTGGGGGCGCGCTGCTGCCGATGCGTCGCAGGGTGTGTCTAGGTGGCGGCTTGAGCGGCGCTCAACGTCCGCTGAATGTCGGGCTTCATGGCGACCAGTTGCTGGTTCCAGTAACCCCAGTCATGCGTTCCGTTGGGCGGGAAGTTGAACGTCCCGTTGTTGCCGCCCGCGGCCACGTAGTTGTCGCGGAACTGCTCGTTGGTGCGCAGCGTGAACTGCTCCAGGAACTTGGCCGGCATGCTGTCGCCGCCAAGGTCGTTCGGAGTGCCGTTACCGCAGTAGATCCAAATGCGGGTGTTGTTCTGCACCAGTCGAGGCAGCTGGACCATCGGGTCATTGCGCTTCCAGGCCGGGTCGCTCGTCGGACCCCACATGTTGGTGGCGCTGTAGCCGCCCGCATCGCCCATCGCCAGACCGATCAGCGTGGGCCACCAGCCCTCGGACGGGTTCAAGAAGCCCGATAACGATGCCGCGTAGGAGAACTGCTGCGGGTAGTACGCGGCCAGAATCAGCGCGGAACCACCCGACATCGACAGGCCCACTGCGGCATTGCCGGTCGGTGCGATGCCCCGGTTGGCCTGCAGGTAGGTCGGAAGTTCCCGGGTGACGAAGGTTTCCCACTTGTAGGTCTGGCAGCCGGTTTTGCCGCACGCCGGCTGGTACCAGTCGCTGTAAAAGCTGGACTGCCCGCCGACCGGCATGATCACCGACAGGCCCGACTGGTAGTACTCCTCGAACGCGGGAGTGTTGATGTCCCAACCGTTGAAATCGTCCTGAGCGCGCAACCCGTCGAGCATGTAGACCGCGTGCGGTCCGCCGCCCTGGAATTGCACCTTGATGTCGTGGCCCATGGCGGCCGATGGGACCTGCAGGTACTCGACCGGCAGTCCCTTCCTGGAGAACGCCCCCGCGGTCGCCGAGCCGCCGACAACGCCGACCAGGCCGGCCAGCAAGGCTGCCCCGATGATCGCGATTGCCAGTCGACGCGGCAAGCGCGCCGCCGCGCCGCGCAACTTCTCAACGAACTTCATAGCTCCTACCCATCCCAACTTTCATTTGCCCGCATTGCGCGGTCGAATAGCTGTCGGAGGCAGTCAAACACAGCGCGCGGCCGACTCCCGTTTGTCGCCTCGGGGTGTGACGTCGCGGTTAGCTAACGATTGAGCGTCGGCGCGGACTCAAAGATAACGATTGGGAATCGTTGGCCCATCGTCTTTTACGACGTGGGCGGTCTCAGCTTAGGAGACCAGTCGCCGCAAAAGCGTTGACGCGGTGGCGATTCCGAGCACAGCAGCCACCACCAAGACGGCGATATCGGCCGGGTTGAACGGCGTGCCGATCAGTAACGCCCGCAGCGCGTCGACTTCGTAGCTCAGCGGGTTGACGTGGGAGAGCACATGCAGCCATGCCGGCATCACGTTGATCGGGTAAAGCGCGTTGGACGCGAAGAACAACGGCATCGTGATGGCTTGACCGATGCCCATCAGCCGGTCGCGACTGCGGACCAGCCCGGCCAACGTCATCGACAGGCACGCAAAGAACGCCGCACCCAGCATGACGACCGCCATCGCGCCCAGGATTCGCAGTGGGTTGATGGTCAGCCCAACGCCCATCAGATAGGCGAGCGCCAACACGCCGATGACCTGTGCCACCGATCGCACACCGGCCGCAAACGATTTACCGGTGATCAGCGCCGACGCCGGTGCGGGCGTCACCATGAGTTTGGCGAGGATGCCGGCGTCACGGTCCCAGATGATCTGTATCCCGTAGAAGATGGAAATGAACAGCGCCGACTGCGCGATGATGCCCGGCGCCAAAAAGGCCAGGTACGACACCGACCCGGTGTTGATCACGTGCAGACGGCTGAACGTGGTACCGAAGATCAGCAGCCACAGCGCCGGTTGCACCATCCGGGTGACGAGCTCGGTGCGGTCGTGCTGCAGCTTTTGCAGTTCGACGATCGCAAACGCCGCGACGCGGCCCATCATTGCGCCGACGCGTTGCCAGCCACGGGGGGCGCGCAGCAACGTTACCTCGATGGGGTGTTGGTCAACCGGCACGACGGGCAACCTTTCTGCTGGAACGGATTGAACGCAATGACTCTGAAGACCCAGAAGATTCTGTCTGCTGCGACAAGTCAGACGCCGCGTAGTGGCGGAACACGTCCTCGAGCGTGGCCGCAGGCGACAACGCCGACTTCAACTTCGTGGGCGTTCCGACGGCACGCAAGTCGCCGCGGTGCATCAACGCCACCCGATCGCACAGCGCGTCGGCCTCTTCCATGTAGTGGGTGGTCAGCAGAACCGTCATCCCGAACTGGGCCTGCATACTCTGCACCTGGCTCCAAACACCCTCCCGGGCAATGGGATCAAGCCCGACGGTGGGTTCGTCGAGCACCAGCAGAGATGGGCGATTGACAAGCGCTTGAGCCACCTCGAGCCGGCGCACCATGCCGCCGGAGTAGGTCCCCGCGAGCCGGTTAGCCACGTCGAGCAGTTCCATCGCTACCAGCGCCTGCTCGACGCGTTCGGCATGCTGGGCCCGGGGTACGCCGTACAGCCGCGCGAACCATTCCACATTCTGTTTGCCAGTCAGCGCGGGCTCGATGGAAAGCTGTTGTGGCACATAGCCGATATTGCTTCGGATGTCCACCGTCTGGTGACGTGAGTCCAACCCGAAGATGCAAAGTTGACCCTGCTGGATCGGTGTCAGCGTGGTGAGCATGCGGACCAAGGTGGTTTTGCCCGCCCCATTGGGCCCGAGCAGGCCCATCGTCTCGCCGGGCCGCACCTGCAGCGTCACATCATCGACGGCGGTGAACTTGCCGTAGCGGTACGTCAGGTGCTGGCAGTCGATGGCCGGGGGTAGCAGTTCGCTCATGTTCGTCGCTCCTGGAGTAATCGTGTCATCGTGTCGAGAACCTCCAGTCCCTTTGCCAGAGATTCGATTTGGTCGTCATCTAGTTCGTCGAGTACGTCGGACAACAGCGCTCGCCGTGCGGCCCTGGATGCGTCGACGATGTGCTGGGTGGGCCCGGCGAGTGCGAGCTCGCCGACGCGGCGATCGCTCGCTCCGACGCTGCGGGTCAGTAAGCCGCGGGACACCAGCTTGGAAACCAGGGTCGAAGCGGTGTTGGGCACCAACCCGAGTTCAACAGCGGCGGCGCTGACCGATATCCCCGGCTTGCGGCCTACCAGCCAGAGCAGCTCCGACTGCGACTCGGTGAGTCGCGCGGAATCAAAACCACGACCGACGGACCGTCGAAGTTGGCGGCGGAATCTGCCGACGACTCGGAAGACTTCGGCGGCCAAATCGGTCTTTACCTGCACTTACAACACAATACCTCTGTTTACGAGCTAAATATTGGTGTGCGCTGTGCAGTGGTTATGCATACACAAGGGGGCTATCAGCCAAGGCGGCGCAGCACCACATCCGCCAGGTCGCCGTCGCGGAGGGTAGCGGTCATGTACGTGCAGGTCGGTTGCCGGCGGCGATCCGTCGGCGAACCCGGATTCAGCAGCCGCAGCCCAGTGCTGGTCGTGGTGTCCCACGGGATGTGACTGTGACCGAAGATCAACACGTCGCTATCGGGGTACTGCCGCGACATCCGTGCCTCGCGGCCGGCCGCGCCGCCGGTCTCGTGGACAACCGTGAAATGCAGCCCACCCAGCAGCACATCTGCGCGTTCCGGCAACCGCGCCCGCAGCGCCGGTCCGTCGTTGTTCCCCCAACAGGCCACCAGTCGCGTAGCCCGTGCTGCCAGCGTGTCGAGCAACTCGGGCGTCACCCAGTCGCCCGCATGAAAGACGACATCGGCCTGCGCCACTTCCTCCCATACCTGTGCGGGCAGATCGCGGGCCCGTCGTGGCACATGAGTATCGGCGAGCAGTAACAGCCTCACCTGGTCATCTTGCAACAGGATGCGTGCGTGTCACGACCCCGGGCGCCGCCGCGGTGATCGCGGCACTATCGTTTGCACCTGAGCAGAGGAGAACAGAATGCGCACCTTCGAATCAGTCGCCGACCTCGCCGCCGCCCAGGGTCAAACCATCGGACAAAGCGAGTGGGTGACCATCACCCAGGAGGACGTCAACCTGTTCGCTGATGCGACCGGGGATCACCAGTGGATTCACGTCGATCCGGAACGGGCGGCGAAAGGCCCGTTCGGCAAGACCATCGCCCATGGCTTCATGACGTTGGCTCTGCTGCCGCGGCTTCAGCACGAGATGTACACGGTCAACGGCATCAAGCTCGCCGTCAACTACGGCCTGAACAAGGTTCGCTTCCCCGCCCCGGTGCCGGTCGGGTCGAAGGTGCGCGCGCAAAGCTCGTTGGTCGGGGTCGAGGATCTTGGCAACGGCGCCGTACAGGCGACGGTGGCGACCACGGTGGAGGTCGAGGGGTCGGCCAAGCCGGCGTGTGTGGCCGAGAGCGTCGTTCGCTACATCTCGTAGGCGCAGCCCGTGGACGCTGAACTGGCATCCTGGCAGGCAGCCGGGCAGCACTTCGACTACCTCGGCTTTGACATCTTCTACCGGATGGAAGGCAGCGGACCTCCGCTGCTGCTGATCCACGGCTACCCGTTCAATTCCTTTGACTGGGCGCCGATCTGGCCAACACTGACGCAGCGTTTCACCGTCATCGCACCGGACATGATGGGCATGGGCTTCTCCGCAAAGCCGGTCGCCTACGAATATTCGGTGCACGACCACGCCGACATGCACGAGGCGCTGCTGGAACACCTGGGAATCGGCAACGCGCACATCATCGCCCACGACATCGGCGACTCCGTGGGCCAGGAACTGTTGGCCCGTCACGAGTTTCGTCAGCCCGCCTATGGTGAGTTGAGCATCGACTCAATCACCTGGCTCAACGGAGGCATGTTCATCGAGACCTACACGCCGCGCGCAGCGCAGAAGCTGATGTCACGCACGCCGATCGGCGACATCCTCAGTCCTGTGCAAGGCAGCACGTTGTCTCGTCGACTGATGGAACCGACGCTGCGCGAGATGTTCGGCCCGAACACCAAACCGACTCGGCACATGATGGACGTGTTCAACCAGATCTTGGATTACAACGACGGCCGCCGGGTGCTGCACAAGGTCGGCCGCTTCATCAACGACCGTTACACGCATCGAAATCGCTGGGTGCGTGCGATGCGGCAGACCGCGGTTCCGATGCGGTTGATCGACGGGCCGGTCGATCCCAACTCCGGTGCGCACATGGCACGTCGCTACGCCGAGGTGATACCCGACCCCGACGTGGTGATGCTCGCCGACGACATCGGGCACTGGCCGCAACTCGAAGCGCCCGACGCCGTGCTGACCCACTTTCTGGCCCACATCGACCGCGTCACCGCCGGTCTTTAGAACTCGGCGACCGCGTGCTCCAGGCGCTCGGCCAGCCTGGCCTGCGCCTCGGCGCGCCGGGTGGGCAGATGCTGAGACGGGAAAGGCGTTGACACCGGCTGATATTCGCGCAGGGTGCGACGGGCGACGGTCATCTTGTGCAGCTCGGTGGCCCCGTCGGCGATCCCGAGCGACTCGGCGGCGATCATCATCTTGATGAACGGCATCTCGTTGGAAACCCCCAGCGCGCCGTGCAGGTGCATGGCACGCTGCACGACGTCGTGCAGCACCTGCGGCATCGCCACCTTGACGGCGGCGATATCGCGGCGCACTTTCTGGTAGTCGTGGTGTTTGTCGATCAGCCATGCGGTGCGCAGCACCAACAACCGGAACTGCTCGATCTGAATCCAGCTGTCGGCGATCTTTTCCTGGGTCATCTGGAAATTCGCCAGCGGACCAACCCGGGTTTGCCGTGACACCGCGCGCTCGCACATCATGTCGAATGCTCGGCGGGCCAATGCGATGGTGCGCATGGCGTGATGAATGCGGCCGCCGCCGAGGCGGGTCTGTGCGATCGCGAACGCCTGCCCTTCGCCGCCGAGGATGTGGTCGGCCGGCACCCGGACGTCGGCGTAGCGGACGTAACCATGGGTGGCGTGTGAATCGGTGCCGACCCCCACGTTGCGGATGATCTCGATGCCCGGTGTGTCGGCGGGCACGATGAACAACGACATCTTGTCGCGGGTGCGCGCGTCAGGGTTGGTGACCGCCATGACGATGAAAAACGTCGCGTGCCGGGCGTTGGTGGAAAACCACTTCTCGCCATTGATCACCCATGTGTCGCCGTCACGCTCGGCGCGGGTGACGAACAGACCCGGATCCGAGCCACCTTGCGGCTCGGTCATGGAATAGCAGGAGGTGATGTCACCGTCGAGCAGCGGCTGCAGGTAGCGGGTTTTCTGGTCGGCGGTGCCGAACAGGGCCAGGATTTCGGCGTTGCCCGAGTCGGGTGCCTGCGAGCCGAACACCGACGGGGCCCAACGAGAGCGGCCGAGTATTTCGTTGAGCAGCGCGAGCTTGACCTGGCCGTAGCCCTGCCCGCCCAGTTCTGGTTTCAGGTGCGCGGCCCATAGCCCGTGGTCCCTGACCTGCTGCTGCAGGGGCCGCAGGATCGCCATCGTCTCGGCATTTTTCTTGTCATACGGGTCGAGCGTGACCAGATCGAGCGGCTCGAGCTCGTTGACCATGAACTCTTCGACCCAATCCAGCTTTTCCTGGTATTCGGGGTCTGTATCGAAGTCCCACACGATTTCCGACGCTACTACTCTGGCTGTCAATGACAATCCACACGCGTCCGGCGCGCAGAGGCGATGTCACTGAGCTGTCGCATGCCCTTGGCCGCGCCTTCTACGACGACCCGGTGTCGGTCTGGATGATGCCTGACGACAAAGTACGGACGGCGCACCTGCGGAAATTTTTCGCCGCCGCGACCCGCCACCATCACCTCGCCGGTGGCGGCGTGGAAGTGGCCAGCAACGAGTCGGCGATTGGCGCTGCGGCGCTCTGGGATCCGCCGGGCCGTTGGAAGCAGTCGGGCCGTGAACAACTGATGATGCTGCCCTCGTTCTTCCTCGGGTTCGGGCCGCGGCTGACAACGGCCCGCAAGCTCGCTGGACTGCTTGAGCAGATGAAGCAACAACACCCTGAGGAACCGCATTGGTATCTCGCGGTGATCGGCAGCGACACGTCGGTGCGCGGGAAAGGCTATGGGCAGGCCCTGATGGGCTCACGCCTCGATCGCGTTGATGCCGAACACGCCCCCGCCTATCTGGAATCCAGCAAGGCCGAAAACGTGCCGTACTACCAGCGGTTCGGGTTCGAGGTGACCGGCGAGATCGTCGTGCCCAACGGCGGTCCGACCCTGTGGCCGATGTGGCGGGCGCCGCGCTGAATACAGATTCAGGACATGGCGTTGTGAAGGCAGTTAGGACCAAGCGCCGAGCAGGAGGCCGATGAGGCAGGTGGTGTGCGGACCAACCCGGCTCACCGAACTTCGCACCGCTCTACTCAGCCGCTTAAGCAACCCTAGGTGGCGCGCCCACAGCGATCGGAGCCCGCAGCATAACGGAGTCCCAGGCGAATGTTATTGCCGCAGGGGCAATTCTCGGCACGTATGACACCGGACCGCTAACTGGAGAGCAGAGTTCGTGCGGCGCATCGGGAAAAGTGCGGCTGACATGCGCCAGGTTGGTACCAGCGCCGGCGGCGCGGAGGTATGCATCCCAGAAGTCGCCCGTGGTCTGCGGGTCTAGATTTGTCATGATGATCTCCTCGGCTGTGGTGGTGCATGTCACAGATCCTCATTGACCTCCAATGCATTTCACGACGAGCGGGTGAAGCCGGTTCGGCCAATGTGACGAGTCACTCACAGCTGGTGAGTCGCTGTGGAGTCAACTACTAGCCGGCGGGTCAGTCGTGACGTCGCGGCCAGGATGTGCGTTCTAATGGCGTTTAGCCGTCCACCAGCGAGTCCACCGACTCCGACGAGGTCCGCAATGACGAGGGTGACATCGTCGTTGACCCGCCGGACGACTGGAGTGAGGCCAACAAGTTCGGGATGACGGCGCGTGAAGCGGAAGAGGGTGAATCTCTCGACGACATGGTTGCCGCCGAGGAACCCGATATGCTCAGCGGCGAGGCCCCGGACTTGGACCTCCCACGCCCGAGTATCGCGGTCAGATCGACGGAACCCCCGAGGACGGCGACTCGCTGTTCAATGTGGACGAGTGATGTTTGGTCGTGTCGTGCAGCGTAGCCCGGAATTGCATTGCCCGGTAGGGCCATCCGCGCGCGGTGTTCCACTGTGACACCACTAGGCCGACGCCGCCGGCGACGTTGAGCTTCGAACCCGGCAGGACGTATCCGCCGTAGAGTTGCGCGACGCGGCTTTTGCCATGATCTTCGGCGTCCCACACACACCCGACGACCGGCATCTGCAGCGGTGCATCGTGCACAGCGGTGGGGGACTCGATGACCCGGTAGCCCAGTGCGTATTTCGAGGAAAGGAATCCGCCCAGGACCCACTTGCCTTTTGTCAACCGCCGCAGCGACAGCTCGCCCCAGTTTTCGCCGTCGGGCGTCAGCGGGGTCGGCTCCTTCCCCCACGACCACCGGCCGGCGGCTCGTCCCCACCCGGAGTAATGCCCCGGATCGCCGATGTTCTCCGGACGGACCCGCCGCAGGATGATTCCCTTGTCGCGCTGAAAGCCGGTGGAAATGACGTAGATCCAGCCGTCGACTGGGTCGTAATCCCACGACCAGCACTGCGCGTGCCCGTTGTGCAGCCCGGCCGGAAACTTCGTCTCGTCGGCGAGATGCCGCCACGAGACACCGCTGTCATCCGAGCTCCAGATCTCGGTCCACACGACGTTGCCGAAGCCGCGGTTGACGATCGCGTGCAGGTAGAGCGTGTCATCCACCCGCAGCAGGTCGGACGGAATGACCGTACTGATGCCGCGTCGCGGCCTCCCGGACCGGCCGGTGCGGTGGGTATAGCGCCAAAGCTGGTGTGCGTACTCGGGATCGGCGCCCCCGGCGCGCTGGTAGGTGATCGGGCGATGGGCGTCGCCGGTGCCGATCAGGATCACCGGCGAGCGCCAGTCACCGTCGCCAACACTGTTGCCGGAGAAGGTGTCTCCGAACACCGACACCAGCGTCCCGTTGGGCGCGGTTATCGACGCACCAAGGTCGGTGCACGTCACACCCCACCGGTCGGTGATGCCGGGACCGGTGATGTCGACCAGCTTGCCGTCTTTGCGACGCGAGGTAGCCAACGCGGGCAGCCCGACCAAGGCGTGACCGGGCGTTCGCGGCGCCGGCCGTCCACGATCACGTCCACCCGCTCGTCGAAAAACGCGATGCGATCGGTGACCGGTTCGGCTTCGTGCAGCGGCTGGTGGTAGGTCCACGCCACATCGGCCGGGCCGTCGGGCACCGAGAGGTAGGACGCCCGGCCCTTGTATGCGCAGTAGCTGACGGTGTCGCTCGGCTCGAGATCGATGACGACGTCGGCGCGCGGAAGGTAGAAGCGGACCGGCAGCAATGTCTCGAACAACAGCAGCGGGCGTGATGACTCGGCCAGCAGCCGGCCTTCCCACTCGATCCGGATGTGCCGGCTGCTGGCGAGGATGTCGATGCGTTTGAACGGGTCATGCGGGTGGGCGACGATCGGCTCGTCTTCTTCGCGCCACTCGAACGCGCCGAAGTCAAACGCGACGTACCCGCTCAGGTCCGCATCGTCCGGCTTGAAGGCCGCCGATGTGCGCCTGGCCCCGTCGACAACGACGTCGAACACCTCTCCGGTACAGCTGTGCGCGCTGAACGGGTTGGTCGGCACCAGGACCGGCAAGTCGGCGAGGTCGTCAGCCCTGCCCATCGATTCCAGCCGGGCGCAGACATCCCGCTCCGGCACCGCATATGTCGGGACCACCCGCCGCGGCTCCCAGACCAGCAGCCCGTCAACGGTGTCGGCGACGAGCGCTTCGTCCAGGTAAATCCGAAGGCGCTTGGCGGTGGGTTCGTAGCGCAGCGCCTGCAGCGCGCCGCCGAGCAGATCGCGCATTCTGGTGCCCATTGCACCATCATGGCCCCGCGGCTAGGCCGTCGCGGTGTGCACTGACTCGACGGTATACAGGTGGGGGTCGTAGCCGTTCGCCAGTTCGGCGCACAGCGCCATGTGTTGCAGGGCCGTGCTGTTCTGCCGCATCGCCTGAAGCGCGTCGGCACTGCGCCATTGCGCGTAGTTGACGACGCGGGTGCCGTCGGTGCTGAGGTGAATGTTCGCCGAGATGAACCCGTCGATGTGCTGCATCACTTCCTCGGTGGCTGCGGTCAACAGGTCGGTGAGTTGTCGCGCCCGCTCGGGTTCCACGGTGAAGACGTTGATCAGCGTCGCGTGGTCGGCGTGTTCGGTGATGACGGTCATGGCTGCTCCAATGTCAGGTTCCTTACTTAACCCTAGCACTGATGTAAGGTTCCTGTCATGC
>Ga0210396_10002621_pt1 | contig 18249 bp, 16 predicted proteins | sample IncBWH17OmetaG_FD_155466 | JGI IMG/M metagenome (GOLD analysis project Ga0210396, IMG submission 155466) | Forest soil microbial communities from Barre Woods Harvard Forest LTER site, Petersham, Massachusetts, United States - Inc-BW-H-17-O ... | reverse complement strand
CGAATCGGTGACTCAGGGCTTGCCGACCGACGCTGCGGCGCAGTACCGAATTCACAAGGCGATGCTGCAGCAGTTCCAGTACGGCAGGCCCGAGAAATACTGGGTGCTCAAGGGATTCCACGGCTTTCGGCTCAAGGAGTTCTTCGAGGCCTATCCCGGCGGCACACTCGTGTGGTTGCACCGCGATCCCGTACAGGTGGCGGCATCGCGCACCATGATGATGGCCGACATCATGGACGGCATCGTCGGTCCGATCGATCTGAAGGCCGAGGCGAGGAAGCATCTAGACATGACGCGAGCGGGCATCGCCAACACCATGACCAACCCCATGGTCGACGACCCGCGCATCCACCACGTCCGCTACCGGGACTTCGTATCCGACCAGATCGCAACCGTGCGCGGCTACTACGATTTCGCCGGGCGGCAGCTGACCCCTGGGGCCGAGCGCGCGATGCGAGACTACCTCGCCAACAACAAGGGTGACCGCTACGGCAAGTTCCGTTATTCGACGTCGTTGCTCACTGACATCGGTGAGGACCTCGACGCTCTAAACGAGGAGTTCAGGCCGTTCCGCGAACGGTTCGGCGTCGAGATCGAGACGAGGGTCTAGTCGTGCATCCGCGGGTCGGCCTGCACCAGGTTGCATTCCTGGACGAAAGCACCCCGGCGTTCCTCGACCACTGCTGCCGGATTGGCGTGCAGCACACGACGCTGGTGACTGCTTCGCTGATGCCGGCAGGCGCCTTAGACGAGGCTCTGCTGGCACTGGCGGTCGGCGCGCCGCACGTGGAAGCGGTGAATCATCAATTCGCCGTCTATCCCGACCTGGATAACGACCGTGGCGAGGCGACCGAGAAGCTGCTGCAGGCCATCGACATCGCCGCGACATTGGGGGCCAGCTCGGTGTATTTGCAAACCGGCGGCCGCGGAGGTTTGACCTGGGAGCAAGCCGCCGAACGCTTCGCCGCTCTCATCGCGCCGTGCACGGCGGCAGCTGCGGCCCAGGGGATTCGTGTGCTCGTCGAGAACGCCTCGTCGTTCAATGCCGACATCCATATTGCTCACACTCTCGCCGATACCATCACCCTCGCAGAACTCGCCGGCATCGGTCTTTGCATCGAATGGCACGCCTGTTGGATGGAGGCTGGCTTGAAGGCACTTCTGCGGCAAGCGATTCCGATGACGGGTCTTGTGCAGGTCAGCGACTACGTGCTTGGCGACAGAACCGCACCCTGTCGCGCGGTACCCGGCGACGGGGTGATCCCGCTCGACCGAATACTGGGCGACGTGCTCGAGGCCGGGTACCAAGGCGTCTTCGACATCGAGTTGGTCGGTCCGCGCATCGCTGCAGAAGGGGCGCGCGCCGCGACCCAGCGTGCGGCGCAAACGGTATCGGAAATCCTCACCAGGCTGGGAGCCTGAACCGATGGCCTATGGCGACGGGCCCAGCGACGAGAAGCTTCGCAACGCGTGGCAGCGTTTCTGCGATCAGCTCAGGTCCGCGGGCGACGATGTGTTCAAGGACGCCAACCCCGGTAGTCCGATCCTGCGGGCCGATGCGTTCCGATTCCTCACCCAGAATCTGGGACAGGCGTTCGACCTGGCGCTGGAGACCAATGATCCCGCCTTCCCACAGCTCCATCCCTTCTGCACACCGACGCGCAAGCTGGGTGGTGACGTCGCCGACTTCACCTATCGCCAAGCGTGGATCGACGGCGATCACGCCTACCGGATCGGCGGTAATCGTGGCACCGCGCGGTGGTTGAACGTGACGGTGCAGGGCCCGCGACCCGATCGCATCCCCGGCACCGATTGGCCGAGTCTGCACGAGCCCTTCGGTGACATCCCGGAGACCAACATTTTCGGTCATCAGATCACCACCGAAGCCGACGGCAGTTTCGAGCTGTACGTCGGGGGAGAGGTACGCGCCGAGAACTGGCTGCCGACGACCCCCGGTTCGCGGAAGTTGTTCATCCGCGAGGCATTCGACGCGTGGTTCGAGACGCCGACCACGCTGTCAATCGAACGGATCGGCATGGACGGTCCGCGGCCGATACCGACGTCGGAGCGGATCATTCAGGCGATGGAGTGGGCCGGGGACTTCCTCACCGGCGCGATGCACGACTGGCCCGAACATTCGTGGAATTACTCCCACGGCGTGTGCGACCCGGCCTTCACGAACCAGTTCCCGCCCGAGCGGACCGCCAACACCGACGACGACGCCAAGCGCGGACGGCTGGCGGCGCACATGATCTGGGAATTGAAGCCCGACGAGGCGCTGATCGTCGAGATGGACAACCATGACGGCTTCTGGATCTTCGGGATGGGCAATGTCTTCGCGGCCAGCATGGACTTCCTGTACCGCCCGGTGAGCTACACCCCCGCACGTACCGAGGTGGACAGTGACGACGTGGTGCGCCTTGTGATCGCGCACGACGATCCTGGCGTGCACAACTGGCTTGACACGCAGGGCTTTTCGAACGGCAACCTTACGTATCGCAATCTGATGAGTCAGAACACCGCAAGCTTCCGTACCCGGTTGGTGAAGCGGTCAGAACTGCTCGACGCGCTGCCTTCCGACACCGCGATGGTGTCCGAGGGCGAGCGTGTGAAGCAGATGCTCGATCGGTATCACAGCATCAAACTGCGCTATGGCATCTGACGGTGCTCCGACGGACGTCCGCTTAGGCTCATATTCCGCAATCTGTAGCCCCGTTTCGGGCCGCCTGGCTAGCATCCGACGTGGCGCACCTAGGCGCTCGTCGGGAGGTTTCGCCGTGCCGAACCAGTTGCATCACGTGGTCATGCTCAGCCATTCAGCGACGAGGTTCATCGGGTTCCTCACCGACGTCGTCGGCATGGACGTGCAACACAGTTTTCGGGTTCCGGGGCAGATACTCGAGACGACCCTTGGGTGGCCACCGTCTGAAGGGGCGGACGTCACGATCCTGGGCAGTGGCATGGCGGGCCTCGTCGAAGTTCTCGACGTTCCCGAACAGCTACGCACAGCCGCGCCCGAAGGACTTGCCGCATTGTCCTTTCTGGCCGACGACTACGGCACCATGCAGGACAGAGCGCGCCAATTCACCGACGACGTCACAGTTCTCGACACGGGCGTGCCTGGCGTTGACCTGTTCATCTGCACCATGGGCGGCGTGCCGATGGAGTTTATGGGCAGTTACGAAGCTGAAGCCATGGAGGCGTCCGCCGCCGATGGATAACGCTACGAAAAGAGTTGCGATGCAGGACTTGTCAGGGCGAAGGATTCTCGTCACCGGCGCGAGCGGCGTGGTGGCTTTCCCGGTCGCTAAAGAACTGGCGAAGACAAATGAGGTGTACGCGGTGGCGCGGTTCTCCGATTCGGCCCAGAAGCAGATGCTGGAGGAGGCGGGCGCACACCCGATTGCTTTCGATCTCGCCGAGCCCGACCTGTCACCGCTTCCGGAATCAGTTGATGTGGTGATCAATTACGCCGTTCTGCCGCCGCAGAAGAACGCCTATGAAGTCAATGCGGGTGCCGCCGGGCGCCTGGCCAGACGCTACCGGGATTGCGAAGCTTTCGTGCACGGAAGCACCGGTTCGCTCTACGAATATCAGGGTGAGCGGCCCCTGCGCGAGGACGATCCCTACGGCCTGCACTCCTCCGCCGAGAACTATGCCGCGAGCAAGATCGCAGCCGAATTCCTTCTCAAACATCTCAGCGTGGATTACGAGCTCCCGGTGGTGTTGGTGCGGATCTTCTCCTTCTACGGCCCGCGGGGTGGCGGAGTCACGCAACGCATCGACCAGATGATCCGGGATCAACCGGTGAGCGTCTATCCCGGCGTGCGAAATGTTCATACTCCGCTGTACGAAGATGATTACGTCGAAAAGACCATTGCTGCAGCGGGTATCGCCAAGGTTGGCGCCGAGATCGTCAACGTCGGCGGGACGGAAGCCGTGACGACGCAGGAGTACTGCCAGATGGCGGGCGAGATACTCGGCAAGGAGCCGGTATTCGTCGAGAACAGCAAGGCCTGGCCGATCTGGGCCGACACGACCAAAATGGTGGAGTTGCTGGGTCCGAACAAGGTGTCGGTTCGCGAAGGCGTGCGGCGGACGATCGAAGCCGCGAAGGACAGGCTGCATACCTCCCACCACGTCATCGGCGAACCGGCGAAGGTCAAGGCGGCCCGATGATTACCTTCATCGCCCACCTGCGGGTGCGTCCCGAGAACGCGCAGGCGTTCGAAGATCTGATGACCCATGTCACCGCAATGACGCGTGAGAACGAGCCCGGCGTCGCCTATTACGGCTTCGCCAAGAGCGTCGAAGAGGCCGACACCTACGTGGTCGTCGAGGTCTATCGGGACCAAGCAGCCTGCGTCGCACACGGGGATACCGTCTGGGTGAGGGAGTCGGTGCCCAAGTCGCTGCTCCTGACCGAGGGCATGCCGCAACTCGCGCAATACGTCAGCCCGGGCGCGGAACCGGTGGTCTCGCGCTTCGAGGAGATGACATGAGCCAAGCCAACGGCATGACCGATGTCGAGATGCTGGTCGAACTCCAGGCGATCTACCGGCTGAAAGCCAGACGCGATCATGCGGTCGACAAGAAGGACTGGGCGACCTATGCAGAGTTGCACACCGACGACTACGTCGCGATGTCGATCTCCAGCGAACCGATCGTTGGCGGAAATGCCGCAGCAGAAGCACTTTCAGTTCAGCTGGCAAACGTAACCACCGTGCATCACAGCCATACGCCGGTGATCGACTTTCAGGACCGGGACAACGCGACTGGTGTGTGGGCCATGGAGGACAACCTGTTCTGGATGCGAAACGGCGAGAAGCAGTGGCTCCGCGGGTTCGGCTTCTATCATGAGACTTACGTCCGCGGTCAGGACGGCCGATGGCGCTTCTGCTATCGAAAACTCCAACGCACGCATGCCGAGACGTCGCCCGGAGCTGCCATCATGGCGGCGGATTATTCGGGTGAGAACCCGTTCGTCGGCGTCGGATAGGCCGCTTCGATGGCACCGGACACGGCCAAGAGAAGCTTGGCTACGGTTCGCCGGTTCATGGCGGCGACCGGCGCGGAGCGCCGAAATGAACGACGCGGCTTGCTGCACGACGATTTCGTTGTTCACGAGGCCGGAGGTCTGCCGTTCAGCGGTGACTATCACGGGCCGCAGGGCTTCTTCGAGCTTCTGAACAGGATGAACGACGTGCTGGAGCTCGCGGCGGGTCCGGTGACCACTGATCCGCTGGGGGACGACGCCGTCGCCGCACGCTTCCGGCTCACGTTCACTTCGCGGGCCTCCGGCAAAAGCGTCCAGATGGCGCTTGTCGAGATCTATACCCTGCGGGACGGGCGAATCGCCGAACTCGACGTGTACTACAAGGACCCGGCGGCGGTCGCTGCACTACTCGCCTAGGCGGCGACGAGGTCGTGCTGCTGACGCCTCTCGTCGCGCGTGATCCGACGGCTAAGCACCCGGTCGTCGCGTCTCGTCAGGGTGCAACTGTTCTCAATTAGGAGCTCTAGCTGCTGCCAGCTGAGCCCATCGAGCTCGCCGGCCGAGTCGTGGGTGGCGACCACAACTCCGCCGCGGAGCAGCGCCACTGTTTTGGCGGTGAACCGGGTTGTCGCCAACAGCATTTCGGTTGCGCTGCGGTTGACTTTGCGGTGGCACCGCCGTGGTGAGGGAGTGAACCAGAAGTCGAACTGTCGATCAGAGCTGGTCAGACTTTCAAGCCCACAGTCGTGAACGAGTTCGGCGATATCGGCGTTGCTGTAGGCGCGGGTTTCATAGACGACGCCATCGGGGCTGAAGTAGAGGACGGTGTTCACCGTGGTTGTCCCTTTTCGGTTCTGTGCGGGCTGACCCGAAGGTGCGGCCCAGGTTAGTTACACGCGTGTAATTTCCCAGATAACGGCTGCGCTAAACCTTCCTAACGAAAAAGCAACAAATGTTTAGGCGCGGAGGCGGAACCTGAATGAAGCGGATGCCATCAACACGTTTCGCGTATCCGCGGGTCTTTTCACGTCGTGAACTTCAGTGTTTCCGCAGTTCAGGCGACGGATGGTGATTATTCGTCGGTGGCCGGCACCGCCAAAGCCTCGGCAACCGCGCGGTAGGCGTGCCGGTTGAATGCCAGGCCGAAGTGACTTCCGCGCACCTCCACGCACACCGCGTAGTCGGCGACACATGACTGCCAGCGCACCACTCCGTCGCTGCGCGAGTAGATCGATGTGAATCTGACCTCGGCGGGAAACGTTGCGGCGAAACCAGCGGCGTATGCGCAGGTGCATCGCAGGGTGAGACATCCGCGCTCGGATCGCGCGGGGTCACAACCGGCCAAGGCGCTCCGCACGGCCGCGGCGCCGCCCTTAGTCAATAATGAGACGTCAAGTGGATCCTCGACCCCGGCGCCCATCGTGACGATGTGAGAGACCCGATCGGGATAGCGTGCCGCGAGGGATCTGGCGTAGTGGCCGCCGCGGCTGTGCCCGACGATGGCCAGGCGCCGGCCGCCCATTGAGTACTCGCGGTCGATGACGTCGACCAGTCGCTCATCGAAGCTATCGCCGCACCCGGAATTGAACCGTATTCCGCTGGCAACCGGACGGTAGCCGATGCGCTTCAAAAACCGCGCTAGCAGCCTCAACGTCGCGTCGGAAACTAGGAAGCCCGGTAGCAGCAGCACACTGCGGCCGTCACCGTGGGGCACGCCGCGGCCCCGCAGTACGGGGTCTGTGAGCAATCGTGCAAGTTCGCCAGAAGACCGGCATTCCAGCAGCGGATGACCCAACCAGAACCCATCGACTCCGGTCGAAGCGCCTTTGGTGGCGGCCGCAGCAGGCCGCGTCCGTGCCGTTGCCCTCATCGCTCGGTGCCGCCCAGCGGTGCCCTGCCCGCCATTTCAGATCTGATACGACCACGGCCGGCAGACACCGCTGGTGCGGCCGACAGCACGATTCGGAGAGCCATTTCTGGAACCATAGCCCAGTTCAAGCCCCGAGAACATTATGAATTCGAATTCAAAGTCGATTCTTGTTCTGATAATCTGAGCGGACACTCGCGTCGGCAAGCGGTTGTTACGCGTCCGACAAGTAGGGAGAAAACACGATGGTCGAGGTGGAGATCCACGAGGTGCCTACCGCGCTGAGTCCGTTTTCACAGACGGGGATCTTCTACGACGAACACGGCGTACCGCACTATGAAGCGCTGCCGACGTCGCTACTGGAAATGCTCGAGAGTCATGTCATTGACCGTCCCGAGGCCGAGGCCGTGGTCGAACTGGGTGGCCAGCGCCTGACCTACCGCCAGTTGTGGGACTGCGCCGCGCGGGTCGCCGGCGGATTGCGCACGGCCGGGCTGCAACCCGGGGCCCGGGTTGCCCTACGCCATCCGGCTGGAGCCAACTGGGTGCTGGGGTTCTGGGGCACCCTCATGGCGGGTGGCATCCCGGTGGCGATCAATACCCGCTCGGCCGCCCCCGAGGTTGGGTTCGTCGTCGAGGACAGCGATGCGCGTATCGAACTGTCGGCGGAGACCTCCATGCCCGACGCCGAGCCCTACGTGACCGACGACCTCACCGGCGGCGATATCGCCGCGTTGTTCTACACATCGGGAACTACAGGGCGGCCGAAGGGCGTGCCGACCACCCATGAGGCGTTTTTGACCAACGCCGAAAACGTCGTTCGCTGCCTGGACATTCCCCGTGACATCGGGGCCGAGTTGCGGACACTAATTTGCGTGCCGCTGTTTCATGTGACGGGCTGCAACTCCCAATTGATCGCCGCGACATATGTGGGTGGCACCTCGGTGATCATGCCGGCGTTAGATCTTCCCGCGATACCGACTGTGCTTGTGCGCGAACGGATCACGCTGATGGTGAGCGTCCCGGCCATCTATGCCCTGCTGCTTGGTCGATCCGAACTCGCCGACGCCGATGTTAGCCATGTCCGATGGGTGGGATACGGCGGCGCGCCGATCGCGCCGTCTTTGGTGGATGCGCTGCGGTCGAGGTTCGGCAACGCCGACGTGTTCAATGGCTACGGGATGACCGAAACCTCCTCTTTGACTACCGTGCTGCCCGACGGCGACGCCCTTGGGCATGCCGATTCAGTTGGCTATGCCGTGCCTTCGGTGGATATCGCGATCAAGCCCGTGGGTGACGACGCCACCACCGGGGAGTTGTTGGTGCGCGGGGCAAACGTCATGCCGGGCTATTGGAACCGCCCCGAGGCTACCGCCCAAACGATCGCCGACGGCTGGCTGCACACGGGAGACGTGGTCAGGGTCGACGATGCTGGGCGTGTGCACATCATCGATCGGACGAAGGACATCATCAACCGCGGGAGTGAGAACGTCTCCAGTGTGGAGGTAGAAAACGCGCTCGCGACCGCCCCCGGTGTCGCCGAGGCCGCGGTGGTGGCGGTGCCCGATGCGGTGATGGGCGAAAAAGTCGGGGCGGTGCTCTTCGGCAGCGGCGAGCAGATCGTCATCGGCGACGTTCTGGCGCACTGCCGCGAACGGCTTGCCGACTTCAAAGTTCCTCAGTACGTGAGCGTTTCGGATGACCCGCTGCCCCGCAACGCGGCGGGCAAGCTGCTGAAGGCCACGCTGCGCAAAGAGGTGCGGTGGGGACCGCCGTTGCGATGACCACCACCGCCGCGGAAGGTCACGACGTTAGGCAAGCATTGCATCGGGCGGTGCGAGACCTGTTCGAGCAGAACGGTTACGCGGGCACCCACATCCGCGACATCACCGACAAGGCCGGCGTCGCTCTGTCGACGTTCTATGCCACGTATGGCTCCAAGAAGCAGGCCTGGCATGCCACTATGGGCAGCGCCAAGGAGACCACCGACAGCGAGGCGCCCCACGGTCGCGCGGCACAAACGCGGGCGGCGCTGATCGCCGCGGCCCGCGACGTCATCGAGCGCGACGGCTATCATGCCGCGCGGATCGCCGACATCGCCGATCAGGCGGGAGCCGCCATCGGGTCCTTCTACCACCACTTTTCAGGCAAGCAAGCGGTTTTCACCGCGGTCTTGCACGAACACCTCGCCACGCTGCACAACACCGTCGGCACCGGTAGCGGCGGCGGCCACGATACCGACGACACGGAGGTCCGGACGCCCGCTGAACTGCGCGCACACGCCATCCAGCGCGTCAATGCTGCCGTCGATCGCTATTTGGATGACTACCCCGGCCACACATCACTGTTGCTGCTACGTCTCGACGAGGCCATTGGAACCCATCCGGAACTCATCGAGTTGCGACTTGCGGTCCACCGCCATTTCGCCTCAGCGATTGCGACCAGTCTGCGCCGCTGGCAAGCGGCAGGCATTGCCGACGCGACACTCGACGCCGATCATGCCGGTGATGCATTGGCCGCCATGGTTGGCCATGCAACGAGAGTCTGGCGGTTGTTCGGTAGCCCGTACGACCGGGATGTTGCGTCACAAAACTTGACGACCCTGTGGTGCAACGGAGTTGGTTTACGCAACCCAGAGTGATATCAGGTTGTCAGCACTCCGCCGTCGACCGGCAAGGTTATGCCGGTGACGTAACTGCCGGCGTCGCTGGCGAGGAAGATCAGTGCGGCGGCGAGTTCGGCGTGCAAGCCGAGGCGTCCGACGAGGACGCGCGGGAGGATCTGTGTGTCGACGTGGTTGCGGTCCATGCTGTCGCTCATTTCGGATTCGAAGAAGCCGGGAGCGAGTGCGTTCACTCGAATTCCCTTGCGGGAGGTCCACTGCTGTGCAAGGTCGCGGGTAAGGCCGATGAGGCCGGCCTTCGATGACGAATATGCGGCTTGCGGCAGGCCAGTGGTGGTGAGTCCCAGCACACTGGCAATGTTTACGATCGAACTGCCGGGGCGCATGACGCGCGCGCAAGCCTGTGCCATCCAATAGCAGCCGTTGAGATTGATCTCGATGACCGATCGGAACTGTTCGGGGCTTTCCTTGAGTGCGGGTATGGCGGTGCCGACTCCGGCATTGTTGATAAGAATGTCTACGCGCCCGTAGGTAGTCATCGCCGCCTCGACGAGGGCTGTGCAGTCATCGGGGTCCGCGACGTTGGTGCGTACGGCAATCGCGCGGCGTCCGGTGTTTTCGACGAGGGTGCAGGTCTCTGCGAGGCGGTCCGCTCGGCGGGCGCCGAGGGCGAGGTCGGCGCCGGCTTCGGCGAGTGCAGCAGCGAATCCGACGCCCAGGCCGCTGGATGCGCCGGTCAAGATGGCGACCCGACCGTCAAGTCGGAATCGGTCGAGGATGGTCATTGGGTACCTTTCGCGGTCGATGTGTCTGTGGGGAAGGTGATTACGCGGCGCACGTATTCACCCGGCGCGTCACCCACTGGCGGGTAGGTGTCGCTTCCGAGTCGTGTGGGTGCCGGCCGCTTGCCGGGGGTGTGCCGCTCGATCCAGGCGTTCCAGTGGTCCCACCAGCTGGCCTGGTTGTCGACCGAGTCGGAGAGCCACGTCTGCGGATCGGTACCGCTGATGTCACCCGTACGATGACTGGCTCGCGCGCTACCCGGCGCTCTGGCGATCGCAATGGCGTGTCCGCCGTGTGCGAGCACGAATGTCACGTCGCCGCCGACCATCGAGACCGTCCGATAGCAGTTCTGCCACGGGGAGATGTGGTCGGTCGACGCGGCAAGGACGTAGGTATCGACGGTGATCTGACCACCGTCGATCGGCACCCCGCTGATACTGACTCCGCCGGGCCGGGTGAGTGTATTGTCCAGCGCTGCCTCCATCATCTGGGCGCCGAAGCGGGTGGCCAAATTTGTTTGGTCAGCCGCCCAGTAGAGCAGTCCCACGGCGGGTGGCGGCTTGCCGAGCAGGTAGTTGTGCACAGCGTTTGCCCAGATGCCTTCGACGGGCCGGATCAACGCGAATGACCATGCTGACTCCCGGGCGTCGAAGTAGCCGTGCTTGACTGCGCGACGTACCGCACGGTCGACCTGTTTCTGGTCGAGATACGCCATGCCCGACGGGCCCCGGTCGTAATCGAGGACTGCGATCGCGATCGTCAGTGTCGCGAGTATGTGCTGTTGCCCAATCGCGGCCAGGTATGCCGCGGTTAAAAAGGCGAGCACGCCGCCGCCGCACAGGCCGAGCAGGTGGCTGGAGGTCGAGCCGCTGATGTCGGAGACCGTCTCCAGCATCTCAACGGTGCTCGACACGTAGTCGTCGAAGCCGATGTCGGCGTGGCTGGCGTCGGGATTGACCCAGGATGCTACGAAAACGCTGCGGCCACGGTCCAACTCGGCGCGTATGACCGACTGCTCGGGCTCGAGGTCAACCAAGTAGTACTTGTTCACCGGTGACGAGACCAGCAGCACCGGGACCTCGTCGATCTCGTCGGCGCGCGGCTGATATTGGATCAGCTCGTAGATCCGGTTCCGTCGCACCACCTTTCCGGTTGTGCTGGCGATGGTTTCGCCGATGCGGTAGGCCGACTGATCGACGCTACTTGGCAACTTGGTGGGTAAGCGGAGGTCGGTGACAAGGTTGTCCACGCCCGCTCGCAGGCTCCTGCCGCCGGTGTCAATGAGCTCCTTCCAGAAGGCCGGGTTCGTCAGCGGGTTATTGGTCGGCGCGGCCGCAGCCAGCACGTTGTCGATGAACAGCCGAAGCCGTTCGCTGGTGCGCCAATCGACATCGGCATCGTCGAGCGCGCCTTCGACGGTTTCGCAGCAGGCCAGGTAGGAGAGTGCCACGCCGTTCAGCAACGAGTTGTCCGCCCAGGCGCGGTCCCTGAAGCGGCTGTCCAATCGGCCGGGCGCCTCCGCTGCTTTGCCGCGTCCGATCCCGACCAGCTGTGTCGCGAGCCGCCCGATCCGCGATGCGACCGGTTTCGGGTGTCGGGCCAACGACCACGCGAACCGGGTCAGCTCGGGAAGCGGAAGCACTCCACCGATTCCGGCGGAGGCCGCGTTTGCCATCACAGCCTCGAACCCGGCGCCGGCGCTGCTGTAGGCGAGGATGTCCTCGGTAGTAACTGCTGCGTTGGTGTCCGTCATCGCATGTTAGCGCCCCCGGTGCAGAGGGACTGGAATGGCGCCTGTGTCATGCGTACCTCACAGAGGTGCGTTGTGTGCCGAGATCGATAGCGCCGTCATTGGTCGCAATTGAGACGTCCAAGATGTCGCCGTGCTGTAGGTACTTCGGGTTGCTGGCCTCGCGCTTCAAGAAGGCATTTAGCTCCGGCGGTTTGGGTGGCGCGCCCAGAGCGGTCCCGACCGGCGTGCCGGTCATTACCAGATCGCCGGTGCCCAACCGCTGGAATCGCGCCAGCGACTGTAACGCCTGCAGCGGCGGGTAGATCATGTCGCCGTGGACGAGCATGTTTTGGCGTACTTCCCCGTTGACCTGCAATTCGAGGCGCAGATCGCCGAAGCGGTTGAGTTCGTCGGCGTCGAGGAGTACCAGGGCCGGGCCGACCGGAGTGAATGTTGGATACGACTTGGCTTCATAGAACTGGGTTTTCGTCAGCTGGACGTCGCGGGCCGAGACGTCGTTGGTCACGACCAGACCGGCGATGAAGTCGGCCAGGTTCGACTCGGTGATTTCGGTGCCTACCGGAATATCCCGGCCGATGACCAGACCGATCTCGACCTCGTAGTCGAGGAGCTTGACGTGCGGGGGCTTGATGATCTGGTCAAACGGCCCGTTGATCGAACCGGATGTCTTGCGAAAGAAGGTGAGCGGGACTGTCTTTGGATCCATGCCGGCGCCCTTGACGTGGGATGCGAAATTCGTCATTTGCGCCACTACGCGGCAGGGAACGGTCACGGGAGAGACTAGTCGAAGGCTGTCGATGGGCGCGGTGTGGGCGTTGTGTGCGGCGGCGTCGATGGCCGTCCGGTGGGACAGCAGCTCACAAGTGGTAGCTGCGGACGTGGCGATTCTTGCTGCGCCGTCGGCAGTCTGGACCCACCAGCCTTCGGCGGTTCGAAGGATTGAGGTGGTCATGAGTTGCCTACTTTCCGTGGCTGAGGGACTCATGTCGAACCGTCGTTGTCGCGATGTGCGCCAACACCCTGAAATGGCCTCGTGGCGAGGCAATCTCCGTGCTGGTTCCAGGTGAGCCCCAGGTTCAGGGCGGAATTGCGTGAGCAGGTCGCATTGAAATCACTGGAATGTCAGCGCTTGTTCGCAACCCGCTTCTTTGAGGCTGGCGATGTCCTTGAATCCGCAGATCGCCAAGCATAGGTCCAGCTCGGCCAGGAAGGCTTTCAAGTAGTGCGTCAGGCTCTCGGCGCCGCCGTAGGAGAGGGCATAGGCGTAAGACCGGCCGATACCGACGGCGGTGGCTCCCAGTGCCAGAGCGATGACCGCGTCCGTGGCGCTGCGGATGCCGCCATCGAACATCACCGGAGTGGAGCCCGCCGCCTCGATGACCCCGGGCAGCAACTGGAGGGTCGGGATCCCCGAATTCGCCTGGCGGCCTCCATGATTGGTGACGTACAGTACGTCGGCACCGTTGTCAATCGCCAACCGGGCATCATCGGGGTGCTGAATCCCCTTTACCGCGACGGGAAGTTTGGTGTTGGAACGGATCCAACGAAGGGCTTCCCAGGCCAGCGGGACCGCGAAGATCGATGCGTAGTAGCGGAGGGTCGCCGCTGGATCTTCGTGTGGTGGCTTCTCGAGATGTTTGGTGAAGTTTTCGTCGGAGTAATAGTTCTCCATGCAGAAGCCACGCGCTTGTGGATAATTTCCGATCGCGAGATCAGCAGGCCGGTAGCCCAGCGTCCAGGAATCAACGGTCACCACCACGCTCGAATACCCGCTGCGCTCAGCACGATCGAGGAAACTGGCCGCTAGCTCCCGATCTCCCGGTAGATACAGTTGGTAAAAGTTGGGCGTTGACCCAGCGTGCTTGATGACGTCCTCCATGGGGGTTTGGGAGAACGTTGACAGCGTGAACGGCACGCCGGTTTCAGCGGATGCCTTTGCTGCAGCCACGTCTCCATAAAAGTCCGGCGAGCACAACCCGATCAGGCCTATCGGAGCCATGAACATCGGCGAGGGGAGATGGTTGCCGAACAAGTTTATGGACAGGTCACGCTCGGGCGGGCTGACCATCATTCGCGGAATGATGCCGTAGCGCGAGTATGCATCGATATTTGCGCGCTGCGTGCGACCGTCGCCGGCCGCGGCCGAGACATACCGGTACACCCAATCAGGCATCGCGTCAAAGGCTTTCCGCTCAATCGATTCAAAGTCGAACGGGAACCGCGAACTTATGCCGTGTACTGCATCGCCATAGACGGTCCACTGCCAGTCCCCGAAGTTCTTTGTCATAGCGCTTCCTTCGTGTGTCGGGAGTTACTGGTCGCAACGACCACTCACGGCTTCCAGGGTTGTGAGAACGTTCGACCATGTCGATGTCCTGGGCGACAAAACCTGAGCGCTGACCTCTGTCCCGCCGTACACAACGGTCTCGAGGTGTTCTGGAGCACTACGTCCCGCGCTCGACTTTTATGCTGGCGGCTAAAGACAATCCGCGAAGGGCTGAATAAGGCTGTGGGGTGTAACACGGCGCGGCCTGCACCCAACATGCTCGAGCCCCGTCTGCATATCCGAAAGCTCGAAATAAGGAGGCTCAAATGCCCGATGCGGCTGCGGTTACGGAGAAGGCCGGGCTAACGGCCGCAGGGGTAGAGGCATACCTGTCGGAGTTATCCAACTGGGGCCGGTGGGGCGACGATGACCGGATCGGGACGCTCAATCTGATCACCGACGAGGTGAGACTCGCAGCGGCGTCCACTATCCGGTCCGGCCGGGCGATTTCGCTGTCCCGCCCGATCGACCCGCTCGACCCGGACCCGCTGGACTCGGGTTTCGCACTGGTGCAGCGCTTCATGACGCTGAACGAGGTTACTGATCACATCGGTCGCCAGTTACGATACGAAGCCGTCACCGAATACGTCGGCATCGCTGCACATGGCTCCAACACCCACGTCGATGGCCTTGCTCACTATTCCTGGGACGGTAAGAACTACAACGGCTTCCCGACAAGCGACACCAACTCGCTGCATGGGGCGCGATCGCTCTCCATGGAGCAAGCCGAGCACGGCTTCGTCACACGCGGAGTGCTATTGGACATCGCCGCCCTGCACGGCGTCAACTGGCTCGAGCGCGGTCACGCGGTCACGCCGGACGAACTACTAGCCGCTGAACAACGCCAAGGCGTCACCGTCCGTCCCGGCGATGCCCTGCTCGTGCACACCGGCAATGCGGCGGCAATACTGCGCGAAGGGCCCGACGGGGAAGGTGGCCTATCGGCGCGTCAGGCGGGTCTGCACGCCAGTTGCCTGCCGTTCCTGCGCGAGCGTGATGTGGCCGTCCTCGGCAACGACGGCGTTCAAGACGTCCAGCCGTCCGGATTCGGTTTGGACTTCATTCGCCCTATTCACACGGTGGCAATCGTCGCCCTGGGACTGTGGCTGATCGACAACGTGGACCTCACCGAACTGTCGGAGGCCTGCCGGGAGGACAAACGGTGGGATTTCTTCTTCGCTGCTCTGCCATGGCGAATGAAGGGTGTGACATCGAGCGCGTCCAACCCCGTAGCCATCTTCTAGTCGAGGTCATCAAAGGCTGAAGCGTTGCGGCGAGCGGTGATCCGACAAACCCGATCGTCATTGGGCGAGTGGTCCTAAAGAGCTCAATCGGTAATGCAAGCGGTATCCGCTGAACAGCCCGTCCCACACGCTGGTCTATGCTATCGGTTCTGCCGCAAGCTATTTGACTAACACGCGCTTATCGGCATCCAAAATCGTGCCCGGATAGCCATTTTCGGCTACCTGGCGTGGTGAGACCCACCCAACGAGCCAGCACTTGTTCGCCGAGACCGGTCTGCACGACTGGCTCGCTGGTCTCAATCACCAGGCGCGTAGCGTGCTCGCGGTGGACACCGCTACAGCGAGACCATCAGCCCCACTAGTCAGGCGTCCACCATCCCGGGTCAAGCCCAGTGATGCCGCGGTGAAGGTAGGGTTGTTGCCACTTCCGGTGCAGCGGGCGGCGGATTTCACGGTGCGGGGCGGCGCGATGGAGTTGGTTGGCCGTCACCGCGAGTGTGCGGTGCTCGACCGGCTGATCGAGGCTGTTCGCGCTGGTGAGAGCCGCGCATTAGTGGTGTCTGGCGAAGCGGGCGTGGGCAAGACCGCCTTGCTCGACTATCTGGCCGGGCGGGCTTCGGGATGTCGACTAGCCCGCATCGCGGGTGTGCAGTCGGAGATGGAGCTGCCGTTTGCCGCATTGCAGCAGTTGTGCGCGCCAACGGTCGACCAGCTCCACAGTCTCCCTGCGCCGCAACGTGATGCGCTGCAAGTTGCGCTCGGCATGAGTTCCGGGCCGGCGCCGGACCGGTTTTTAGTCGGGCTGGGGGTGTTGAACCTGCTGTCCGAGATTGCCGAGCAGCAGCCGCTTGTGTGTTTGATCGATGACGAGCAGTGGCTCGACCGCGCGTCGGCCCAAGTTCTCGGCTTCGCCGCTCGCCGGTTAGATGCGGAATCGGTCGGATTGGTTTTCGCTGCCCGGGTGCCCAGCAGCGATCTGGCCGGATTACCCGACCTTGTTGTGGAGCGCCTGGGAGACACGGATGCCCGAGCGCTGCTCGATGCCGCGCTGACCGCGCCGTTGGACACCCGGGTGCGTGAGCAGATTCTTGCCGAGACTCGTGGCAACCCGCTGGCATTGTTGGAGTTGCCGCGGGGGTTGACTGCGCAGGAGCTAGCCGGCGGATTTGGGCTTCCCAGCGCGATGCGCTTGTCCGGCGGCATGCAAGAGAACTTCCGCCGCCGGGTCGAGATTCTCTCGGAGCCGACCCGGCGTCTGCTGCTGATCGCCGCGGCCGAGCCGCTTGGCGATCCCGCATTGGTGTGGGGGGCCGCGGCGCGCCTAGGAATCCTGGCCGACGCGACCCGTCCGGCGATCGAGGCGGGCCTAGTCGAGTTCGGCACGCGAGTCCGGTTTCGGCATCCCCTCGTGCGATCGGCGGTCTACGGATCGGCGTCCCCGGAGCAAAGACAAGAAATACATGCGGCGCTGGCCGAGGCCACCGATCCACTTCATGATCCCGACCGACGTGCCTGGCATCGAGCGAGTGCCGCATCTGGACCCGATGAGGAGGTGGCGGCGGAGCTGGAGCAGTCGGCGGGCCGTGCGCAAGCGCGTGGCGGCATGGCGGCGGCGGCGGCATTTCTGGAGCGCGCCACGACGTTGACGCTCGATCCCACTCGCCGCACCGAACGGGCGCTGGCAGCGGCGTCAGCCAAAATCAGGGCGGGCGCATTCGGCGAGGCGCGGGACTTGCTGGCTATCGCCGGGGTTGGGCCGCTGAGCGACTTTCAGCAAGCCCGGATCGAGTTGATTGGGGCTGAGCTCGCGTTCCTCACGGATCGGAACAATGAGGCCCCGCTCATGTTGCTGAAGGCCGCCCGCAGGCTCGAGCCGATCGACCCAGAGGTTTCGCGTAGGACCTACCTGCAGGCGCTGACGGCGGGCTACTTTGCCGGTCGACTTGCCCTCGGTGAGGGTTTGCTGGAGATCGCGCGCGCGGCCGCCGCCGGCCCGCCGCCCGCGCACCCTGCGCACACGCGCGACCTTCTGCTGGATGGCCTGGTGGCGCAGAAAATCAAGGGATACGCGGCCGGATTGCCGATACTTCGCAAGGCACTCCAAACCTTCGGCACCGACATGTCGGTGGACGAAGCGCTGCCCTTACACTCGGTGGCCGGCATCGTGGCACGCCACCTATGGGACGACCACAGCTGGCAGGTGCTCTCGGACCGGCATGTTGAGCTTGCACGTAGCGTCGGGGCGCTTAGCGAGCTGCCCGTTGCCCTCAATGCGCGGGCATTCATGCTGTTGATTACTGGTGAGCTCGCCACCGCCGCTTCGCTGATCCAGCAGCGACAGGCTTTGGCCGCTACCGGTATCAACCGCTTTCCCTACTCTGCCCTTGCCCTGGCCGCGTTCACCGGTAGACAAGCCGAAGCGGCGACCCTGATCGACGCGATCAACCAGCATGTCAGCGTCCGGGGGGAAGGCGTCGGGATCACCATCATCGAGTGGGCGACCGCGGTACTGAACAACGGCGTCGGTAATTACAAGGCGGCAATGGAAGCAGCGCAGCGCCCCACCGAATATCTGGAGGAAATGATCACACCGCCTTGGCCGGCGGTCGAGCTCATCGAAGCCGCCGTCCGTAGCGAACGCGGCGACGTCGCTGCCG
>Ga0210396_10002616_pt1 | contig 18267 bp, 15 predicted proteins | sample IncBWH17OmetaG_FD_155466 | JGI IMG/M metagenome (GOLD analysis project Ga0210396, IMG submission 155466) | Forest soil microbial communities from Barre Woods Harvard Forest LTER site, Petersham, Massachusetts, United States - Inc-BW-H-17-O ... | reverse complement strand
CCACAGCGCGCTGACCGCGCCGGCCAACCAGTAGCCGGCCTCCCGGGACAGTCGGGTTCCGTCGGGAAACACCACGGGCACCACCGCCACCGGCGCAAGCAAACAAAGTAGCGGTACCAACAGAACTCGGCCGTGCATGAAATCCCCGCCCTGCCGGATCCAGTACAGCGCCTGCAGCAGACCGCTGACGAGGATGAAAACCACGACGGCAGCAGGGCTTTGCACTGACCGGGCCAGCGGCCCGGGTGAGCGTGGCGGGGTGTACCGAAGTCCTTGGCGGCGACCGACGGAGACCACCAGAGCCAGCCCCACCAGCAACACCGCCGGCACCCACAACGCGTAGGGCCGGTTGAAGTTCGAGAGGTAGATCACGCCCTGTGACCATTTGTCGCCGGCCGCGTCCTTGGCCAGCGCGGTCCCGGGGAACAGCAGGCCGTAGTAGCCCATCCGGAAGATTTCGTAGGCCACCGGAAGCAGGCCGCCGGCCACCACGATCAGCGCTCGACGCCGCCCGCCCTTTGCGGCGATCAGCATCATGATCAGCGCCAGGCCGCCGATCAGGGCCAGCTCGGGGCGCACCAACACACTGCACCCGGCGACGACGGCCAGCGTGCCGATGAACACGCGCCCGCGAGGGCGCTGCCCGCCAGGGCAGTGGTGGGCCTGCGACCAGCAGACCATCATCCACCAGAGCAGCCCGAGGTAGGCCATCACCAGCCCGCTTTCCAGGCCGGAGGTGGCGAAGTCGCGGGCCGGCGGGACCGCGATGTAGACCAGTGCGCCGGCTGGCAGGATGACCGCCCGGCGGCCCAGTAAGCCGGGGGCGAACAGCCGGCCGGTGCCCAACATCAGCATCGCCAGCCCCGCCACACTGAGCAGCAGAGCCAACACCAGAGCGACATACTCCAGGCGCATCGGCCAGTTCAGCCAGCTGCCCGCATACACCAGATAGGTCCACACCACCGAGGTGTTGGCTTCCACGCGCTCACCCGCGTTGAACACCGGGCCGTTGCCCGCCAACAGGTTACGCACGGTGCGTAAGACGATCAGTCCGTCGTCGGCGATCCAGCGCCGCTGCCAGGCGCCCCACCCGAACAACACGGCGACGACGGCCACACTCGCCCAGAGGCTGACCCGGACCGTGGCGTCATACGGGAACGACGGCCGGCCCACCGCTCCTGTTATTGGCCGGCCAGAAGGCCGGCGCGCCGGGGCCGGGGCCTTGGCGGCCACGTCAGCCGAGGAAAACCGCAACACCAATGGTTCCCATCCAGGCTACAAACAGTAGCTGCAACACCCGGTCACGCAGCGCGATGTCTTCGGGTTCCCCGGCCAGGCCGCCGTCGACGTCCACCGCGTACCGCAGAATCGCGATCGTGAACGGAACCATCGAAATCTTGAACCAGGAACCCGACGCTGCGTCGCGCTCGAATGCCCAGAGTCCGTAACACACCACGACCGCCGTAGCCGACATCGTCCAGACGAAGCGCAGGTAGGTGCTGGTGTAGCTTTCCAGCGATTTGCGAATCCTGGCCCCGGTGCGCTCGGCCAATTGCAGTTCGGCGTAGCGCTTGCCGGCCACCATAAACAGCGACGCGAACGCCGCTGACAGCAAAAACCATTGCGACAGGTGGATATCGGTGGCCGCGCCGCCGGCGATCGCGCGGAGCAAATACGCCGACGAGACGATGCAGATGTCGAGCACCGCTTGGTGTTTGAGTCCGAAGCAGTACGCCAGCTGCATGCCGATGTACACGGCCATCACCAGCGCCAGGTTCGGCGTGAGCCACCACGCAAGAAGTAGCGAGGCAACCCCGAGGACCGCCGCTAGCGTGTACGCCAGCCACTCGGGCACCACGCCGGCGGCAATCGGCCGGAACCGCTTGGTGGGGTGCTCACGGTCGGCCTCGACGTCCCGAACGTCGTTGATCAGATAGACCGACGAGGCCGCCAGGCAGAACACCACGAACGCGACGGCGACCTGCCCCAGCACCTTGACGTAGTCGTAGTGGACGTTGGTGCCGAGCGCGGCCAGCGGCGCCGCCAACACCAAAACGTTCTTAACCCATTGCCGCGGGCGCATCGCCTTGACCACGCCGACGATCAGGTTCGCCGGCGGTCCGGTCACCGGCACCTTGTCCTCGATGTCCTCAGTCATGTGCTCGCTCCACCTGTGATCCGGCCACCGACCCGGGCGGCGACGGCCGCGACAGCGGCGCCGACCGCCACGCCGGTGGCCACGTCGCTGGGATAGTGCACGCCGAGCAGCACTCGCGAGAGCGCCATCGGCGGCACCAGCATGACAGGCAGCGGCAAACCCGTGGCCCGGGCCAACAGGATGGACGCCGCCGTCGTCGAGGTGGCGTGCGCCGACGGGAAGCTCAGGCTGCTCGGTGTGCCGACATTGACCGCGACCGCCGGATGATGCGGCCGCGGACGCCGCACCACTCGCTTCATCAGCACGGCGGCCGCGTGCGCGGTGAACGCCCCGGCGCCGGCCACCAGCCAGGCGCGGCGCCGTGCCGGCTGCAGAATCGCACCGATCGCCGAGACCGCGAGCCAGCCGAGGCTGTGCTCGCCGAAATACGACAGGGCCCGCGCCGCCGCCAGTGTCCCGGGGCGCCCGGCCAACGCCGATTGAACCGCTACCAGTACGGCCACTTCGCCGCGTGGCGGCGCCGAGTCAGCCGCGATGTCGGCCATTGCCGGACAGGTTCTTTCGGGCCGAGTCGGCCTGGGCCGGCAACAACACCGTCTCCCATTTCTCCTTGCTGGACAGCACCGGCAGTGCCTCGCGGTAGGCGCGGCGCATCTCGTCGAAGCGGCTCAGCAGTTGCCGTTGACGCCGCAGCGACTGCCACAGCAACGCGAACATCTTGGCCCGGTCGCGCTGCCGGTAGACAGCGCCACGGCCGTCGGCGGTCGTGACGGTGGCGCCGTCCAGCGTCGACAGCCGGAACCACCGGGCGTCTTGGGTCGGCACGTTGAGCTGGGGGCGCCGATGATGCGTCGGGTCTTCCCGCCTGAGCTGATGCAGCGTCCCGCGGGCCAGCCGGTACCCGATTGTCAACGGGTTCACCGGCGGTTTCATCTCGTAGTTCCGCCGCGACGGCGCCGGCAACTCGTCGGACGACGGCAACACCACCGCATCCGGGTACTGCTTGCGCATCCGATGTACTTCTGGCAGAGCGGATTCCAGTATCGAGAAGATGTGCTCGGGGCCGGCGAGGAAGTCGTCTATCGCCCTGTTCTGAATGGCTACCGTCGAATACTCAAGGCAGGAAAGGTGTTTGAGCGTCGCCTTGAGATGGCTGCGGACCAGTCCGGATACGTCGCCGTCCCAGTGCATGGCCGCGACCACGAGCCGGTTGCGCAGGTGGAAATACGCCTGCCAGTCGATCGCGTCATCCTTGTCGCTCCACGCCATGTGCCAGATCGCCGCACCGGGCAGCGTGGCGGTGGGATAACCGTGCTCGGCGGCGCGCAACCCGTAATCGGCGTCGTCCCATTTGATGAACAGCGGTAACGGCTGGCCGAGCTCCTCGGCGACATGGCGCGGGATCATGCATGTCCACCAGCCGTTGTAGTCGACGTCGATGCGCCGGTGCAGCAGCTCGCTGCGAGGGTTGTTGTCGCTCAACGGGTATTCGGCGAAGTCGTGGTCGTATTCGGTGTATGGCGCTGCGGTCCACATGAAGTTCGCCCGGTCGACCATCTCGCCCATGATGTGCAGATGCGACGGCTCCTGCAGGTTGAGCATTTGGCCGCCCACCAGCATCGGTTTCTTAGCGAAGCGGTGCATCGCGAGAATGCGCAGAATGGTGTCGGGCTCCAGCTGGATATCGTCATCCATGAACAGGATCTGCTGGCAGTCAGTGTTTTTCAGGGCCTCGTACATCACCCGGCTGTATCCGCCGGAGCCGCCGAGGTTGGGTTGGTTGTGAATGGAGAGTCGATCGCCAAGCGGCGCGGCGACGGCGGCGAAATCGGGGTGATCGCGCACCTTCGACGTGCCCTGGTCAGGCACAATCACTGCACCGATAACCTTGTCCACCGATGGGTCTGAGGTGAGGTCACGCAGCGCGTTGATACAGTCATTCGGCCGGTTGAAGGTCGGGATGCCGACGGCGACGTTCGCGACGCCCGGTGCCGGCTTGTCGGAGTACCAGCCGGCGCTACCCAGCGTGACCTCGCTGTCGGTGGTGATGTCGAACCAGATCCACCCGCCGTCTTCAAATGGTGCCAGTGCCACCTGGAGCTCGACCGTCACCGGTTGCTCACCGGCGCTGGCGAATTCGCGTCCTTCGATGAAGATCCGCGCACCGGTCGCCTTGGTCCGATAGACATCCACGCGGCCGGATCCGGTCAGCTCGGCTCGCAGCACCACCGACGTGCACGTCGTCCACCGCCGCCAGTAACTGGCCGGGAAGGCATTGAAATAGCTGGCGAACGACACCTCGGACTCGGCACCGATCTGCAGTGACGTGCGGTTGATCGCATGTGCGCGACGGGAGTTGGTCGTCGACTCCTCCAGGTAGAGCTTGCGCACATCGAGTGGCTCGCCGGGACGCGGCAGAATGACGCGCGCCAGCAGGCTCACGGCTTTTCCGGATTCGGTGGTCGGGGCACCCGTATTTGCGGTGGCCCTGGCTGCGTCGTCGCCGGTGGTTTTAGTCATCCGCGGATGGTTCCTCTGTTGTTCTCGTCCAGCGGTGCACCGTCACACAGGTGCGGCGCCAGAACGTTGTCGTACATGTTCAGTGCACTGGCGATGGCCATGTGCATGTCGAGATACTGGTAGGTGCCGAGCCGCCCGCCGAAAAGCACCTTCGCCGAGGCGGTTTCATCTTTGGCCCTGGCCCGGTAGGCGGCCAGCACCGTTCGGTCGGCCTCGGTGTTGATCGGGTAGTAGGGCTCGTCGTCATGGTCGGCGAATCGGGAGTACTCCCGCATGATCACGGTCTTGTCCGTCGGGTAATCCCGCTCGGGGTGGAAATGGCGGAACTCGTGAATGCGGGTGAACGGCACGTCGAGGTCGTTGTAATTCATCACCGGGGTGCCCTGGAAGTCCCCGATCGGCAGCACCTCGACCTCGAAATCCAAAGTGCGCCAGCCCAAGTGGCCGTCCGCGAAATCGAAGTAGCGGTCCAGCGGGCCGGTGTAGATGACTGGAGCGTCCGGACTGGCGGCGCGCAGCTCGTCGCGCACGTCGAACCAGTCAGTGTCCAGCCTGACCTCGATGCGGTCGTCGGCGGCCATGTTCTGCAGCCAGGCCGTGTAGCCGTTGACCGGCAGACCCTCGTACGTGTCGTTGAAGTAGCGGTTGTCGAAGGTGTAGCGCACCGGCAGCCGGGTGATGTTGGCCGCGGGCAACTCCTTGGGGTCGGTCTGCCACTGTTTGGCGGTGTAACCCTTGACGAAGGCCTCATAGAGCGGACGGCCGATCAGCGAGATGGCCTTCTCTTCGAGATTCTGGGCGTCGCCGGTGTCGATCTCGGCGGCCTGCTCGGCGATCAGCTCACGCGCCTGCTCGGGGCTGAAGTAGCGGCCGAAGAACTGCGACACCAGTCCGAGTCCCATCGGGAATTGATAGGACTGCCCGTCGTGCATCGCGAAGACCCGATGCTGGTAGCCGGTGAAGTCGGTGAACTGCCGCACGTAATCCCACACTCGCTTGTTGGAGGTGTGGAAGAGGTGTGCGCCGTACTTGTGCACTTCGATGCCGGTCTGCGGCTCAGCCTCGGAGTAGGCGTTTCCGCCGATATGCGGGCGCTTTTCGACGACGAGCACGCGCTTGTCGAGCTGGCTGGCCACGCGCTCGGCGATCGTCAGGCCGAAAAATCCGGAGCCGACAACGAAGAGGTCGAAACGAGTGGTCATCGGTTGCCTAGGGTATCCGACCGCGCGACCAGAACCCGCTTGGCCGCGGCGTTCGGCCGGGGTGTTCTGTTCACAGCGTTCGCCGCCGGGGTGGATACCAGCGTGGCGGTGCAGGATCGAGGGCTTTTGGTGACGAAGGTCGCGATTGGCTCACGATTCGATCTCGCCACTCTAGTCACACCAATCACGTCAGTACCATCAATCACGTGCCCGAAGTAGCACTCTTCAAGGCACCTTGCGCGTGCTGAGCGCGCAGGAGACCGAGTTCGCAATAGTCCAGATTGAGGAGACTTCCGTGCCGAACCGACGTCGACGCAGGCTCTCGACAGCCACGAGCGCAGTCGCCGCTCTGGCGGTCGCGAGTCCATTTGCTTACGTAGCCGTCAGCGGCCTGCTGACCGACACCAAGCCCGCGCCCCAACATCGTGAGTTCGTCCAGGCCGCCGGAATGGGCGACCTGCCTGGCGAGTTGATGTCTGCGCTGTCGCAGGGGTTGTCGCAATTCGGGGTCAACCTCCCGCCGGTGCCGAGCCTGACCGGTGCCACCAGCCCCGGGCTTGCCTCGCCGGGCCTGACCTCGGGTCTGACCGATCCGTCGCTGGCCTCCCCGGGACTGACCTCACCAGGCCTCACCAGCCCCGGGCTGACTAGCCCTGGCCTCACCAGCCCTGGCCTGGCCAGCCCCGGCTTGACCAGCCCCGGCTTGACCTCACCGGGTCTGACCAGTCCGGGCCTCACCCCGGGTACGACTCCGGGTCTGACGCCGGGCGCGACGCCGGGTCTGACCAGTCCGGGCCTCACCCCGGGCACGACGCCCGGCCTCACCCCGGGCGCAACGCCGGGTCTGACCGATCCCTCGCTGACCACCCCCGGATTGACCAGTCCGGGCGGCCTGACGCCAGGGCTGACCAGCCCGACCGCCTTCGGTCCGTCGTCGGCCACTCCCGGTGCTCTGCCGAATCCGAGCGAATTTCCGATCAGCGACCCGGTCGGCCTGGACCCGGGCGCCGGCGGCACCTACCCGATCCTCGGCGATCCGTCACTCGGCGCTGCGCCGTCGGGCGGAAGTAGCGGCGGGCTGGTCAGCGACATGATGAGCGCGGCCAACCAGCTGGGCGCCGGTCAGGCGATCGACCTGCTCAAGGGCCTGGTGATGCCCGGGCTGAAGCAGGCTATGGGCGGCGCAGGGGCCGCTGCGGCAGCGCCAGGTGCGGTACCGGTGCCTCCGGTACCGGCGCCGCCACTGCCGACACCCTGATCGGAGCCCGGCTGAAGGACTTGCCACCCGAAACGGCACCGCAGAAGTGGGCCCGCGCGACCAGCGCCGCCCAATCTCTGCGGTGCCGTGCCGTGCGTTCATTAACATAATTCACTTGCGTAGCGTGTCGAATCATCTGCAACACTAGACACATACGTAACATCGGGTGGTGCCACCCTGCCGTCCTGGCCGTCCCGCACCGACGATGCTGTTCACTGCCGTCGTCGCGACAGTGATCATCCTGCCGTGGGCGGCCGACCCCGCGATGGAACATCGGGATCAGCGGCAGCAAGCGGCCCGCCCGGGCGATACTCATCTCGCCCAACAGCCGTTGGTCGGTCTCGGCGGAGGCGTCACGGTCCGCGAAATCAGCCAAACCACACCGTTTTCCATGGTTGCGCTGACCGGCGGAGACCTCGGCGGCACCTCAGCGCGGATACGCGCCCGCCACGCCGATGGCTCGTGGGGTCCGTGGTACGAGACCGAGGCGCTGGCGGGCACGGGCGGCCACGGCTCAACACCGGGTCCATCGGGCACCGATCCCGTGTTCGTCGGCAAGACCACGACCGTCCAAATCGCGGTCACCCGCCCACCGGGCGCACCGCCCACCGAACGGCCGCGCGGCCCGATGCCGACCACCACCGGCTTGGGCTACCTGCCGGCCACTGTGGAACAGCCGCTGGCACAGAACATCTCGGCTGTCCTCATCTCTCCGCCGCAGGCTCCGGCCGATACCCAGTGGACGCCGCCCACCGCAGTCATCGCGGCGGGTCAACCGCCCAACATCATCGGCCGGGCCCAATGGGGCGCCGACGACCTCGTGCGCTGCGGAAACCGCCCGTTCAATGCACCTATCCGCGCCGCCGTCGTCCACCACACGGCGGAGAGCAACGACTACCAACCCCAGGACTCGGCGGCAATCGTTCAATCGATTTACGCCTATCACACGCAAATACTGGGCTGGTGCGACATCGCCTACAACGCACTGGTCGACAGGTACGGCCAGGTATTCGAGGGCAGGGCAGGTGCGTTGGGCGGGCCAGTGCAGGGCGACCACACCGGCGGCTTCAACCGCGAAGCCTGGGGTGTGGCGATGATCGGCAACTTCGACGACGTAGCGCCGACGCCGATCCAGCTCAACACCATCGGCCGGCTACTTGGTTGGCGGTTGGGGCTGGATCACATCAACCCGAAGGGCACGGTCACGTTGGCGTCGGCCGGCGGACCGGACACCAACTACCCGGTCGATGCCATCGCGACGCTGCCGACTATTTTCAGCCACCGCGACGTCGGCGCCACCGACTGCCCGGGCAACGTCGCCTACGGTCTCATGGACGAAATCCGCGACACCGCAGCCCGTTTCAACAGCCCGCCTCGACCTGAAGACATGGCGATGGCGCTGCAAGGCGGGGCGATCTATGACCGGTGGCAGTCGATGGGCGCCGTTAACAGCCCGTTGGGCGTACCGACATCACCGGAAGCAACCGGCGCCGGCGCGGCGCGCTACGCCACCTTCGACAAGGGCGCGATGTACTGGTCGCCGGAGACCGGCGCCGAACCGCTCACCGGCGCCATCTACGACGCGTGGGCCTCGCTCGGCTATGAGCGCGGTGCGCTGGGACTGCCGACCAGCGGCGAGTTTCAGGAGCCGCAGTGGGTGAAGCAGAATTTCCAGCACGGCACGCTGGACTTCGACCGGCTCAGCGGTCGTGTCAGCCGGGTAACCGACGGGGTGGCCGAGGAATTGCCGCCGGCGCCGCCAACCGGCCCGCCTATCCAGCTCGAGCGGTTCTCACCGGTGCACGCCGACTAGGGCCGCGTCAAAGCCACCACCGTTCCAGTACCCGCGCCACCCCGTCGTCGGTGTTGGACGCGGTCACCTCATCGGCGGCGGCGATCGCGTCGGGATGCGCGTTGCCCATCGCCACCCCGTGGCCGGCCCGCAGCAGCATCGCCACGTCGTTGGGCATGTCCCCGAACGCGACCACATCGTCATCGGTGATGCCTTGCGGCCCAGCGATTTCGGCGATACCGGTGGCCTTGTTGATGCCCAACGGCACGATCTCGATCAGCCCGTTGTTGGTGGAGTAGGTGATGTCGCCCTCGAGGCCGACGTGCTTGGCGAGTTCGGCGGCCATATCGGCGCTGCGGGCGCCGGCCTTGCGGATCAGTAGTTTGATCGCCGGGGCGCTCAGCAGGTCTTCGATGGACACCTCGGTGTTGTCGGGATTGAGCCAGGCGTGCTCATAGCCCGGCGAGCTGACGAACTGCGGCGTCGCCGTGTCGTGCGCGCTGCGGCCGATCCGCTCGACGGCCAACCCGGCACCCGGGATGACTCGTGTCGCGATCTCCGCCAGTTCGCCCAGGGTCGCCACGGACAGCGTCCGGGCGGTCAGCACGCGGTCGGTCGCGGGGTCGTAGATCACAGCGCCGTTGGCGCACACCGCCATTGGCGCGAACCCCAGGTCGTCGACCACCGGCTGCACCCAGCGTGGCGGGCGACCGGTGGCCAGCACGAACTGCGCACCGGCCTCGACAGCGGCGCGCACCGCGTTCCGCGTGCGCGGGCTGATCCGCTCGTCGTCGCCGATCAGGGTGCCGTCCACATCGCAGGCGATCAGCGCGGGCAGGGTCACCGGGCCGATCCGCCTGCGCAGCCAGCCGGAATGATCAATGTATTCCGCTTTGGCTTTGCCCCGGGCGCGTCACGCCGTCGGTTCCGTACTTCTCAAGGCGCTCTTGCAGTTCGGCCAACCGGATCGCCCGGGAATCATCTTGGGTCGGCGCCGCGCCACCCAGCCGCCGCGGCACCCAGAACTCGCCCTCCGGGTGCGGGTACTCCTCTTGCACCTGGTACAGCAACTCGTTCATCGCGTACCGCAGCGCGACGTTGAGTTGTTCAGTGGTGCCGTGCGGGGGCAGCGGGCGGCCGGCCGCCACGGTGATCGAAACCTTGTTGCGGAACACCTTCTTTGGGCGGTCTTTGGGCCAAATACGATGGGCGCCCCAGACGATCAGCGGGACGATCGGCACCTGCGCCTCGAGGGCCATCCTGGCCGCACCGGTCTTGAACTCCCGGAGTTCGAAACTGCGACTGATGGTGGCCTCCGGATGCATCCCGATGAGTTCGCCCTCGCGCAGCCGCTGCACGGCGACGTCCAATGCGTCTTGTCCGTGCCTGCGGTCCACCGGAATGAGCCTGGCGTGCTTGATGACGTAGTTGACCGCCTTCACGTCGGCCATCTCGGCCTTGATCATGAAGTACATCCGCCGGCCCCGTTCACGTACGGCGAACAACGGCGGGAGCCAGTCGAGGTAGCTGGTGTGGTTCTGGGCAAGCAACGCGCCGCCGCGCTCGGGAATGTTCTCCAGGCCGCGGAACGTGAACTTCGTTCCGTTCATCGCGACCATCGGCGGCACTATCCACTCGCCGAACCGGTAAAACGGCTCTGCCATGCCCGTAGCTCCTTTCGTGCAACCGGCGCCGCTCCATCGTCCCCGACGCGGACGCCGAATCCCCTCAGCTGCCGGCCGTGTCACCGCCGCGCTCAGCCCGCTTGCGGGCACGCGCGGCCTTTTCAGTTTCCTCGAGAGCTTTTGCCTCCGCCACCGTAGGTGCGCTGCCGCCAAGCCTCTGCGGAATCCAGAACGCGCCTTCGGGGTGGGGATATTCCTCCTGCACGCGATGCAGCAAGGACGTCATTTCATCGCGCAGCGCCGCATCAAGCTGCTCGACGTCGCCGGCCGGGGACAACGGCTTGCCCGCCGCCACGACGACGGGGATCTTCTTGCGGCCGACGTTTCTCGGGTGGTCTTTCGTCCAAATCCGCTGTGCGCCCCAGACGATCAGCGGAACCATCGGGACGCCGGCCTCCAACGCCATCCGCGCCGCCCCGGTCTTGAACTCCTTGAGCTCGAAACTGCGGCTGATCGTGGCTTCGGGCATCAGACCGACCAGCTCGCCGGCCCGCAGCAACCGGACGGCCGCGGTGTACGCCTCGGACCCGGCTCCGCGGTTGACCGGGATGGTCTTGGTGTGCTTGATCAAGAAGTTGACGATCGTCACCTGCTGCATCTCGGCCTTGATCATGTAGCGGATGCGCCGCCCCCGGTAATGCACGGCAAGCGCGGCCGGCACCCAGTCCACGTAGCTGGTGTGGTTGATCGCGATCACCGCACCGCCGGTGCGCGGAATGTTCTCCAGGTTCTGGTAGGTGATCTTGGTGCCGGTCGCCGCGACCAAGGCCTTGGCCGCGATCTCAAGAGTTCGAAAGACCGGCTCCATGGGAGTTACTCCGACGCGCCCGCCGGATCCGCTCGCTGACGAGCCGCCCGGGCGGCCGCGCGCTGGCTGGCTTCCTCGGCGTCCAACTGGGCAGCCTCGGCCAGGGTCGGGGCGCCGCCGCCGAGCCGGTGCGGCACCCAGAACTCGCCGGCGGGGTGCGGGCCGTAGGCATCCTGCACCCGCTCCAGCAGATGCTGCATTCGGGAGTGCAGCAACGCCGTCAGCTCCTGCGCCGGCAGCGTCGGCAGGATCGGCTCGCCGACCGCAATCACAATCGGCACTTTTGGCCGGAACAGTTTCTTGGGATGGTCCTTGGTCCAGATCCGCTGGGCACCCCAGACGACGTGCGGAATGATCGGCACGTCGGCCTCGATCGCCATCCGGGCGGCCCCGGACTTGAACTCCTTGATTTCGAAGCTGCGGCTGATCGTCGCTTCGGGATAGACGCCAACCAATTCACCGGCCTTCAGCCTTTCAACGGCGGCCTCGTAGGACGCGGCGCCGCTGGACCGGTCCACCGGGATGTGCCGGCAACCCCGCATGATCGGCCCGGTGATCTTGTTGTCGAACACTTCCTGCTTGGCCATGAACCGGATTTTGCGCGCGCGGTGCTCCTGGTAGGCGGGTAACCCGGCGAGGGTGAAGTCGAAATAGCTGGTGTGGTTGATGGCGACGACGGCGCCGCCGGTGGCGGGAATGTTTTCTTGCCCGAGGACCGTGAAACGTAAGCCCTGCACACGCCACGTCAGCCGGACGAGTTGGATGATCGTCCCGTATACCGGTTCCACGGTGATCAACCCTAGTGTTCCCGCCTAGGTGGCTCTAGCGGGTCGGGCGTTTCCCCCGGCTAGGTGGCTCTAGCGGGTCGGGCGTTTCCCTCGGCTCGCCCGCTAAGCTCGGGGCGGCAGATCAGTATCGCGACACTAGCTATTGAAGGGCATCGGTGCAGGTCACAAGCGTCGGTCATGCCGGCTTTCGGATCGAGACCCGAGCGGGCAGCATCCTCTGCGACCCCTGGGTCAATCCGGCCTACTTCGCATCGTGGTTTCCCTTCCCGGACAACAGCCAGCTGGACTGGGACGCCTTGGGCGACTGCGACTATCTGTACGTCTCGCACCTGCACAAGGACCACTTCGACGCCAAGCTGCTGACCGAGCACGTCAACAAAGACGCCGTGGTGCTGCTGCCGGACTATCCGGTGCCCGACTTGAAGGATACGTTGCAGGGCCTGGGCTTCCACCAGTTCTTTGAGACCACCGATTCGGTGAAACACCGGATCAGCGGGCCGAAAGGCGACCTCGACGTGATGGTCATCGCGCTGCGCGCTCCCGCGGACGGCCCGATCGGCGATTCCGCGCTGGTCGTCTGCGACGGCGAGACGACAGCGTTCAACATGAACGACGCCCGCCCGGTCGATCTGGACGTGTTGACGCATGCGTTCGGTCACATCGACGTGCACATGCTGCAGTTCTCCGGCGCGATCTGGTATCCGATGGTCTACGACATGCCGGCGCGGGCCAAGGAGACGTTCGGCACGCAGAAGCGACAACGCCAGATGGACCGGGCCCGCCAGTACGTCGCACAGGTCGACGCGACGTGGGTGATCCCGTCGGCCGGCCCGCCGTGCTTCCTGGACCCCGAGCTGCGTGACCTCAACGACGACCACGGCGACCCGGCGAACATCTTCCCCGACCAGATGGTGTTCCTCGACCAGATGCGCACGCACGGACACGACCGCGGCCTGCTGATGATGCCCGGGTCGACTGCCGAATTCTCTGGCGCACAACTGAACTCGCTCAGCCACCCGCTGCCCACCGACCTGGGGGCACCTCCCGCTTGCGGGGGAGTCGAGGCGATCTTCACCACCGGCAAGGCGGCCTACATCGCCGACTACGCCGCCCGCATGCAGCCGGTGCTGGCGGCGGAGAAGGCCGGCTGGGAGCCCGCCACCGGCGAGTCGCTGCTGGAGCCGCTGCGAGCGGTGTTCGAGCCGATCATGTTGGCCGGAGACGAGATCTGCGACGGCATCGGCTATCCCGTCGAGCTGCTGATCGGCTCACAGCAGGTGGTTCTCGACTTCCCTAAACGTACTGTGCGAGAAGCGATTCCTGACGAGAAGTTCCGTTACGGGTTTGCCATCCCGCCGGAACTGGTGCGCACGGTGCTCCGCGAGAACGAACCCGACTGGGTCAACACCATCTTCCTGTCCACCCGGTTCAAGGCCTGGCGGGTCGGCGGCTACAACGAATACCTGTACACGTTTTTCAAATGCCTGACCGATGAGCGGATCGCCTACGCCGACGGCTGGTTCGGCGAGGCGCACGACGACACCGCGTCGATCACTATGGACGGCTGGGAGATTCAGCGACGATGCCCGCATCTGAAGGCTGACCTGTCCCGGTTCGGTGTGGTCGAGGGCACCACGCTGACCTGCAACCTGCACGGGTGGCAGTGGAACTTGGAAAACGGCCGCTGCCTCACCACGCGGGGCCATGAGCTTCGGTGCTCCCGGCTATGAGCATCGTGAGCTACGACGATGGCCTGGTCCAACTGGACCGGGAGGCGATCACGTTGCGCCGCTACCACTTTCCGTCTGGCACATCGAAGATCATCGCGCTGGACAGGATCCGCGGTTACCGGGCCCAACCGCTGGGGCTGTTCATGCATCGGTTCCGCATCTGGGGCAGCTCAGACCTGCGCCGCTGGCTGCCGCTGGACATGCGGCGGCCGCTGCGGTCAACACTGATCACCCTGGACGTGCCGGGGACCCGGCCGAGCCCGGCGTTCACACCGGCCGACCCGGAAGAGTTCACCGCGCTGCTGGACCGGTTGCTGGACCAACGCGACTAGTTGCGCGCGTCAGCGCCCGGCGTCGGCCAGCGCTTGATGGGCCGCGTTATATCCCGGGATGAAGGTGATTCCCGGCCCGCCGTGGCATCCGGTGCTGGCCAGGTAAAGCCCGTGGACTGGAATCGGCTGTCCGATAAAGCCTTTCGGCCCGGGCCGGTTGGGGCCGACCTGTTGCGCATGGAACAGGCCGTGGCAGTAGTCGCCGCCAGGGGCGCCGAACATGACGCCCATGTGCTTGGGCGTGAAGGTGGTGTGCCGACTGATGCTGCGCTCGAAGTTGGGCGCCAGCCGGGTAATCTTGTCGATCACCCGTTGGCCCATTTCGACTTTCGCCGCGCCGTAGTCCACTTCGCCCTCGATGGGGAACCACAGCGCGAACGCCGATGCGGCGTGCTTGCCCTCGGGCGCGAGGTCGGGATCGTTCTGCGAGGGGATCTGGAAGACGACCGTCGGGTCGGCCGGCACAATTCCACGCCGGCAGTCCTCCCACTGCTGCTGGACCTCTTCCGGTGTGCAGAAGATCCCGATGGACGCCTGCATGCTCGGGTCGTTGAGTGCGGTGTAGGGCGCGGCGAACTCTGGCGCCTCGTCCAACGCGAAGTGCATCTGGATGTAACTGCCGCGGTGGTCGATCCGCGCGTAGCGTTCGCGGATGTCCGCGGGCAACACCGCGGGGTCGACGAGCTCGTTGACCGTCAGGTCGGGCGCGACCGCGGAGATCACGACCGGGGCCGTCACCGTTTGCCCGGCCTCGGTGCGCACCCCGCTCACCTTTCCGTCGCTGACGAGGATTTCGGTGACCTTCGCGCGTAGGCGAAGCTCGCCTCCGCCGCTCACCAGCGAGTCAGCCAAGTGCGCCGTGAGCGCGCCGATGCCGCCGCGCAACTTCTTCATCTGCATGGTGTCCCCGTCGGGAACGCCGAGCCCGAAGGCCAGCGCAGCCGCGCTGCCCGGCGTCGCCGGCCCCCGGTAAAGGGTGTTCACCGCCAGCACGGTCATCGAGCCGCGCAGCGCGCCGTGCTTCTCGCGGTCCGGAAGGTAGCGGTCCAGCACGTCGGTGACCGAGCCGAACAGCATGTCGTCGATCGCCGAACGCTCGAATTCGTTGGTGGCACAGGCATACATCTCGTCGATGGTCTTCGGCGGCGTGCCGGCCTCGAACCGGCCGAGCGCCCGGGTCGGCGCCTGTGCCCAGCCCATCAGCCCCGCCATGCCGTTGACGGCGTCCGCCCCGTGCACCTCGTTGAGGTGGGTGAACAGCTTGATCGGGTCGCTGTACTGGATCATCGGGTCGTCGCCGACACCGCGCAGCGCCACCGACATCACGTCCAGGTCGATGGTCGGCAGGGTGTCCAGGCCGAGCTCGTGGCGGACCACCGGTGCGGTGGGGAACTGCACCGAGCCGGCGATCTCGAACTGGTAGCCGTCGAAAAGCTCCACGGTGGACGCCATCCCGCCGGCGTAGAGCTTGGATTCCAGACACAGCGTGCGCAGCCCGGCGCGTTGCAGCATCACGGCTGCAGCCAGCCCGTTGTGTCCGGCACCAATGACGATCGCGTCGAAATCGGCCATCTGCTCCGCCCTTCCGCTCTGCTGCTGCGCAGGCTGGCACGGTTGCCAAGTTTTGTCAATTATGACGAAACTGGGTCGCGCGTCCAGGCGGCGGTGATGCCGGCGCGCAGCGACTCCAACGCTACGTGGCACACCCGTGCCAGCTCGCCCAGCGACCGGTTGTCGCCCAGCATCCACACTTCCATCGCGCCGAAGACCGCCGCCGCGATGCACCGCGCGGCCACCGCCATGCGCAGCAGCTCATCGGGCGTCGGGTCGGCGCTGCAGCTACGGCGTTGCAGCTGCGTCTGGATGGCGTCGGCGAAGTCGGCCTGAACATCCTGAATGTGCCGGACGATACGGCCCGGGTCGAGCTCGCCACCCCGTAGCGTGGCGATTTTCGTCACTGCCTCAACGTCATACGGGAATGAGAAGATGGCCGACTGTACCGAATCGATGATCGGTTCATCGGCCGGGCGGGCGTCCAGTGCTGCGCGAAACCAATGCAGTCCGGTGTAGTCGGCAAACAGCAAATCGTGTTTGGACCGGAAGTGGCGATAGAACGTCCGCAGTGACACTCCGGCGTCGCCGGCGATCTGCTCGGCCGAGGTCTCTTCGACACCCTGGGCCAGGAATCGCACCAAGGCAGCCTGACGCAGCGCCTCCCGAGTGCGCTCGCTGCGCGCTGTCTGCGCGGGCCGGACCATGGCAGTAAGGTACCCCAGTTTTTGTTATGTCAATATTGACAAAACTTATCGGCAGAGGTGAGACTTCGCCCATGATCTGGCTATACATCCACGCAATCCTCGGGCTCGCCGTCATCGGTTGGATCCTCGCGTCGAACCCGAAGATCTACGCCAAACCGGCCGACGGGCCGTGGCTGTCGCCGCTGGAATGTGTTTACTACGCAGCAGGCATCGCCTCGATCGTGCTCGGCTGGTATTTCAACATTCACTTCGTGCTCGCCGCAGGTGGCCAGGGGAGCATCGTGCAGGGGCCGGCCAGCTACCCGCACTTCCTGGCCCAACAGTTCGCCAACCCGGCCGCCGGTTCGGGCGACCAGGACTACATCATCGCGAACGTCATTCTGCTGCCGGTGTTCACCATCGTCGACGGCTATCGGCGCGGCATCCGGCGCCCCTGGCTGTTCTTCCTTGCCAGCTTCTTCACGAGCTTTTCTTTCCCGCTGGCCTGGTACTTCGCCACCATCGAACGGCAGCGGCGTCATGCCCAAAGTTCCTTTGCACCAACGCCGGTCGACGCCTAAGCGGTGAGTCCGTCTTCGCGGTAATCACTTTCGCCGGCCTCAACACCGTCGATACGCGGCGGGAGCGGCGAGCGGTGATGGCCCGTCTGGTTTCCGCCGCGTCGTTTGGCGACATACATCGCGGCGTCGGCGGCCACAATCAACGCCGCAAGTAAGTCGACGCTGTCACCGTCCCGGTGCGCCGGGTGGATGCCGGCGGTGCCGACGCTGGCGGTGATGCCGAAGGGTAGTGCGGCAATAACGTCACACAGTTGCTGTGCGCGCGGGCCCACCTCATCGGGGTGCCAGATGTCGGCGATGACGAATTCTTCGCCGCCGGAGCGGCAGATGACTGCGGTGTCGTCGGTGGTGTCACGCAGCGCACGGGCCACCGACACCAGCGCATCGTCGCCGGTGCCGTGTCCATAGTTGTCGTTGAGTTGTTTGAAGTGGTCCAAGTCGATCACGGCGATGACGAAATGACCGCGCTGGTCGCGACCCTGCTCCAGGCGGGCTTTCGCGCGCCGACGAAAGGCCCGCCGGGTCAGAAGGCCGGTGAGCTGGTCACGTTCAGCCCGCTCGGCATCGGTCCCGAGCATGTGCACCACCACCTGGATGCCGGACGGCACCGCCAGGTTGAGCAGCAGCAGCAGCAAGTAGTCACACAGGCCGGCGACGATGCCAAACCCCGGCGCCATTCGGATGGCCTCGACACCGCCCACCACGCCCGCGACCGCGAAGTTATAGGCCATCAAGGGCGCGGTGTGAAACAGCGCGATATAGCTGGCCGTAGCCGTGAACGCGGCGCAGGTCAGCATCGAAATAAGGGGATTGTGCTGGGCCAGCGCGATCAGTGCGATGCTGGCGGTGGACAGCACGGCGAACGCAGTCGCCGCCGCGCGAGTTGGCCAGCGCAGGACCCACAACAGCGCGCCAACCGCGGCGCCCACGGACGCGGCCAGCGTGCAGGCCAGCGGAACAACGCCACGTGGACCGGTAGGAGTCCAGATCGTCCCGAGCGCATCGACCGACAACCCGGCCGCGATCAGCGCGATGGTGAATCTGGCGACAGTGGCCAGACCCCACGCCTGCAGATGAGAACTCAGCCGGTCGTAGTGATCGGATTGTCGCCACCACCGAGCGAGCCAGCCCATTGCGCTTACACCCCCTACGCGGTTGCCCCACCCACGCATGCAG
>Ga0210396_10002615_pt1 | contig 18274 bp, 13 predicted proteins | sample IncBWH17OmetaG_FD_155466 | JGI IMG/M metagenome (GOLD analysis project Ga0210396, IMG submission 155466) | Forest soil microbial communities from Barre Woods Harvard Forest LTER site, Petersham, Massachusetts, United States - Inc-BW-H-17-O ... | reverse complement strand
CGTCGATCGTCGAAATCCACACCGGGCCCTTAGAGTGCAGGGCAACGGGGTTGCCGTTGTCGCTGATGATCGCCGCAGGCTGTAACAGCGTCCAGGAGTTGTTGGTGCACTGGTAGATCTGCACCCCGTGGCCCTCAAATGAACCGGCAAGCTTGTTGCCGGAGGGCACCTTGACCGCGTTGGGGATCTGAACTTGCTGTGGCGCTGTGGCTTTGCTCGAGGTTGTCACACCCTGGTGAGCGGACGAGCACGCTGCCAGGCCCGCCCCGATCGCGATCGCGCCGAATGCCATCGACCGCGCGATGCGTTTCATAAATCGGTATTTCCTCTGCATCGTGTGACGCCCAATAGAATCCTTCGTCAAGAATACGTACTTCGACGGACTGCAGGTCAGTGGTGTGACCTAGTCAGTACGCCGTGCGCGACGAGTCGGTCCCGCACCGAGATCGTCGGGACCAGTGGACCAACTCAGTACTGCATATTTCGGGTCACCGCCGAGGGTGACGCCGAACGTCGTGTGGCTACCTGAGGGGTCGACAAATTCTCCCAGCTGCGCATACGTTGGGTGCCTTTGCCTGAACGGCGACTCTTGGTGCGCCCGGCGGAACCGTGAGGTATCCCGCGGCAGCTTTGGCCTCCGCGGACTTCCATAGACATAACGCGAGCACGGCAACCAAAACGGCGCGCAGCATCGTTATCGTCGGCTTCGCCATCACTGTCCTCCGCGGGGCTGATCATCTCGTGTGGTTCACGTTGGACCGCTGGTCGGCGACGCGGCGACGGCAGCGGTCAGTCCGGCGGATAGGCCGGCGGCGGATACACCCCGCGTAGCGCCCAGGGCAACCATCTGAGGGCGTATTCCAACTCGTCGCTGAAGTCGTAGTCGGGATCAGGATCCATGGCACTTCTTCCAATTGGTTTGGGCTGAAACCGTTGTCGCCGTGGCGGCTGCCTATCCAAACTTTGCAGATTTCGACCGTGAGGCGACGTTAGACGGGGAGCGGCCGGTCCGACGAGACAGTTCTAGCCGGACAGCATCCGGTGTTGGCTGACTGTGCAGAAATGTGGCGCCGGCCCGCCCACACCGCGCTTAGCTACCAGCACCGCTGTTCCCGGGGCCAGTTGCGGTGCAGTTACTGGGACCGGGCCTCGCAGTTGGCGCCGCCAAACTAGTAATTGATAGATGACTATCAATTAGGTAAGATGTGACTGTGCGACAGGTCAGCGTCAGTTGCCCGCGGATGCGGCGCCCACGCTCGCGGGACCGTGTCGGAGCGAACACGGCGGGTAAGCCAGCCGGGAAGTGAGGTCGATGATGAGCTATCAACGGGGCAGCGGCCAGCTGCTGGAGGACCGCCCGCCCGCACCGATAGAAGAAATCTGGCGCGCGTCGACCGCGACGCCACCCCTGCCGAGCTGGCCTGCGGTTCAGCGATTGTCGGCCGACGATGTCGACACCGCCACGGACGCACTGAGCCGGGCTTACAGCGCCGTCACCATCCGGCCGGACCCCGGGGCCAAGAACATGCGCATGGCAGTAGCCATGTGCAAGCTGCCCAACCTTAGCCTGGGTAACTTGGAGATTTCGACCTCGACGGTGCGCTCGTCGTGCTATCCGCTCATTGCGGTGTGCCTACCGGTCCGGGGACAGGTTTTGATCACGAGCGCCTGCGGCAGCGCGCGTGTGGCCGATGGATCGGCGGTCGTGGTTTCGCCGGGTAATCCGGTGGTGGTGGAATACCTCGCCGACGATTGCCGCATGGAGACGCTGCTTTTCGAGCAGTCGGCAGTTGAAGCCGAGCTGGCCGGGATGTTGGCTGCGCCTCTCACCAAGCCGTTGCGGTTCGACCTGCAATTCAGCCCGTGCCGCTCATCGCCGTTCTCGCGCGCGTTGACGCTGCTGCACAGCGAGCTGCATGATCCCACCGGGCTGACGACGGTGCCCGCGATGTCCAGTCAGCTGGGCCGCTTGATGATGGCGGGCCTTCTGGTCACCCAGACGCATAACTACACAGAGGAACTCATCCGGCCCCGCGCCGTACCGGGCTCCAAGCCGATCCGCAACGCGCTGGAACTGATCGAGAGCCAGCCCGCCGAAATCGAGACGGTCGCCGACATCGCAGCCGCAGTGGGTTTGAGTGTCCGTGCACTCGACGACGGTTTTCACCGCTACGTGGGCACACCCCCGATGGCCTACCTGCGTCAGGTGCGCATGGCGCGCGCCCACGACGAACTCCTGGGCGCCGACCCCGAGTTGACCACGGCAAGCACCGTCGCACGCAAATGGGGCTTCGGCCACTACGGTCGGTTCGCCGCTGACTATGCGCGCCGGTTCGGCCGCAAACCCTCCGAAACGCTGCGCACCCAGCGCTGACATCCCCAGCTCGGAGCCAGGACCAATCACGCTGCAGCACAACGCGATTTAACGATGCCCTGCCTACTGCCCTGAGGTCGGGATGTGCAGCCGACGGCCAACACAAACACAGCTATGCAGGCCCCGCCCAGAACGCCTATCCCGCACCGAGGTTGGCTACCGCCTCAAACCCATCAAGAGTGGTCGGCTTCTGGACTTCAATGTCCAGCACCGTGCAGATCCGGCCTAAGCCCCAGTAGAAGCCGATCAGCTGAAGAACTTCCACGATCTGGCGCGGTGGATAGAAGCGCTGTACGGCGGCAAGGCGCGGTGCGCTTACCCGGGGTCGGTTCAGCACATCGGTCACAAACCCGATCAATACCCGTTCGGCCTCAGGCAATCCGGCCGTACCGGGCGTGCGATCCCATATGGCGCGTCGCACAGCGGGCTCAATGCCGGCGGCCGCTGAGATCGGTATGTGCTGCTGGTATTCGAACTCGCATCGACCCTTGGCGGCCACGCTGAGGATGATCAATTCTCTCGCGCGCGCGGGAAGTTCCAAAGCGGTGAACTGGGCCTGGGCCAGCCGCAGAAAGTGCTCGGTGAGCACCGGTGAGTGGGCCAGCATATCGATGGCGCCAACACTGGGCATCGCGGCGAGCATGCCCGCCAGTGGCTCGGGAATCTCGGCTGGATTGGGATAGCTGATCTTGGCCATCACTGTTTTTGATTCAGTGCAGTCCGGCCATGAGCTCAGCCAGGTCATCTGGCTTGATCATTGACGGCGGCATGGGCGGTCCCCAATGGTTTGGCGATTTGTCCAACCCCCAGACACCTGGTTCCCAGATCTGATCGTCGATGATCTCGTCCATGTCGGAGTAGTACTCGGTCATGTTGCCCGCTGGATCACGGAAGTACCAGAAGTAGTTCGACCCGATCCAGTGGCGCCCGATCCCCCACACGTGGCGCTCTGGATGCTCTGCGAGCAGATCCTGTGCGCCGCGGCCGATCTCGTCGATGTCTTCGACTTCCCAGGATGTGTGGTGCAGATGTGGTACGGGCGCGGCCTGCACCAAAACGTTGTGGTGATCAGGTGAGCACCGCATGAACGCGCCGATGTCTTGGACTTCGTCGCTGATCCGAAACCCCAAGCCTTCCATGAAGAATCGTTTGGAGGTGTGGTAGTCAGTGGACCCGAACACCACGTGGCCCAGCTTGCGGGGCCGCACTTGTGCCTCGCGGTACAACGAGGGTGCCCGCACGTCGGGGCGGCGGATGTCTGCGGGGTAGTTCTGTTCGGCGACTTGCCACTTCTGCTGCAGCGGCTCGGCCAACGCAATCTTGACCGCGATACCGGTCGCGGGCTCAACGGTGGCCAGTTCCGAGCCGCTCACACGCGCATCAACGTCCAGGCGGGCCAGTCGTGACTGGATGCTGTGCAGGTCGTCGTGGTGCTGGGCGGCCACCCCGATTTCGACGAGCCGGCGAACCGGTGAGTGCACGAGGATCAGCTGTTCGCCGCCATCCACAGTGCTGAACCGCCGTTCGGGGGCCGTGTCGGGCCCTTGTACCGGGGTCAACCCGAAGTCGGCGTAAAACGTCGCGGCTTCATCGACGCTGGGCACGCCGATCTTGAGGTGGGTGAGCCGGTGTAGTGGCACGTCACACGTCCTTTCGCGATGATGGAGTCTGGGCGGAGGCGGCCACGAACGTGTGGCGCATCTCCCCGACGCCCTCCAGCCGGCTGACCAACACGTCCCCAGGCTGTATGTAGCGTGGGGGTTTGCGGGTGGTGCCCACACCCTCGGGTGTTCCGGTGAAGATGACGTCGCCGGGGCTCAGTCGAAGCACCGAGGATAGTTCGCCGATCAGCATGGGAACCGAGTGGACCAACTCGGCGGTGGAAGCCTTCTGCATCACGTGCTCGTTGAGAAGGCAGCTCAGCTGCAGGTCACCGGGGTCGTCGAATTCGTCGGGGGTAACCAGGAAGGGGCCGGTGGGGCTGAACCCGGGAAACGACTTGCCCATACTCATCTGCGGCAGTTGTCCGAGCAGTTGGGTGGTGCGTTCCGAGAGGTCCTGGCCCAGTGTCAGCCCCGCGACGTAGTCCCAGCCCCTTTCGGCAGGGACATGAAACGCTGTGCGGGCCACCACGACTACCAGCTCGACCTCCCAGTCCACGGTGTCAGTGGGCAGCGTGACCACGCCGGCGGGGGCGGCGAACGACGAGACATATTTGGTGAACACCATGGGCCATTCCGGCACCTCCAGACCGCCTTCGGCGGCGTGGCCGCGGTAGTTGGCCCCGATGCCGAAGACTTGTTCAGGCCGCGGCGCCGGCGGCCCCAGCTTGTCGGGTGAGTAGGGCTGGGGTGTGCCCGGCTGCTGGGCGGCCCACCGGCAGAATTCGTCCCAGCGCCCGTACACCGCTTGCGGGTCAGACGAAAACGTTCCTCCACTGGCCTGCTCGACGTCGACGGCGCCGCCGTCGCGGAACAGGGTCGATCGGCCGTCGAGATTTCCGATACGCATGGCTCACTTCACCTTTCGTTGGTGGCAAGAATCTGATCGAATTCCGCGTTCAGCGCCGCCGTGGGATAGCTGACCGCCTCCGCGCAGCCAAACGTGATAAACCTGTCAGGGCGGGCCAGCACCGCCCCGGCCGAGCGCGCACACGCGCTCGAGTTCATACCTCGCGGCGAGTTGACGATTGCCGTCCTCTTCGACCGCGCTTGCTGAGCTATTGAGCTGCTGGACAAGTCCCATCCTGACTGACTGGAGCGTGGCTCACCGGCAGGGTGAACGTTGATGAGATTCAATGTAAGTGGCCAAAGGTCATACGCGACAGCCAGTTTGCGCACGGAGTGATCCACCGCTGGCCGTAATTGATTTCGCGGTCTGCCTGTGCGCCGGCGGCCAGGTGGCCGTCACGTTCGCCTGTGCTGTGCAATAGGGACGTTCATAGTCCCCTGCACGTGCGACGGTCGAAAACCCCTGCAACCGCACGCCCTCCGCTTCGCGCCGATTAGCGTCCAGATCTGGCTGCGCTCGCGCTGGGCCCCTGTCAGACCGCCGTGCCTCCGCCTAGCCTCGACGCGTGAGGCTCGACGACATACCCGACACCGGGAGATTGGTCCGCGCCGCTACCGTCCCGGCGCCAAACGCCACGGCCCTATAACAACACCCGACGCCATCCGCCCGACAAGTGAGATTCAGGCCACCACGCCTGCGGCGCAATAGTTGGGTTGTCAGCTCGCCTAGTCCGACCATCGAGGAGGGAACGCCCATGGCAACTGTTGCCGATCACATCATCAGAGCGCTGAAGGTCAGTGGTGTACAACGGGTGTACGGGCTGCCAGGCGACAGCCTCAACGGCTTTACCGACGCGATCCGGCGCTCGAAGGGCATCAGTTGGGAGCACGTCCGCCACGAAGAAGCGGCGGCACTCGCCGCCGCTGCCGACGCCACGCTTAGCGGGCAACTGGCGGTGTGCGCTGGCAGTTGCGGTCCAGGCAACCTGCACCTGATCAATGGCCTGTTCGACGCTCAACGAAGCGGAGTCCCGGTGCTGGCCATCGCGGCCCACATCCCGCTCAGCGAAATCGGGTCAGACTATTTCCAGGAAACCCACCCGCAACAATTATTCAATGAATGCAGCGTCTACTGCGAGCTCGTCAGCACCCCCGAGATGGCGCCACGGGTCTTGCACATGGCGATGCGCACCGCGGTCGAGCAACGCGGCGTCGCGGTGGTCGTGATTCCCGGCGAGGTGTTCCTAAGCCGCCTCGGCAAGGACGCTTGGGGGGCGCGCCCCGTCACGGCCAGTCGCCCGCTGATACGCCCGGACGACCAATCGCTGCGTCGGACGGCTGAGATTCTCAACGCGTCTAACCGCGTCACGATTCTGGCCGGCGCTGGTTGCGCCGGCGCACACGACGACTTGATCGGCCTCGCCACGACACTACAGGCGCCGATCGTGCACGCCTTGCGCGGCAAGGAGCACATCGAATACGACAACCCCTACGACGTCGGGATGACCGGCCTGCTCGGCTTTGCTTCTGGATACAAGGCGATCCGCGAAGCGGATGTGTTGATGATGCTGGGCACCGACTTCCCATATCGGCAGTTCTACCCCGAGGACGCCACCGTCATTCAGGTCGATATCTGCGGCAGTCATCTCGGCCGGCGCGCCCCGATCGATGTAGGCATGGTCGGCACGGTCACAGATACCATCGCCGCGCTACGCCCGCTTCTGCACCCGAAATACGACCGCGACCATTTGGATCGCGCGCTAGCGCACTACCGCAAAACCCGCACGTCGCTGGATGCACTGGCGGTCAACGATCGCGACCGAACCCCGATCCGGCCGGAATACGTAGCGGGAATGGTGGATCGGCTCGCCGCCGACGACGCCGTGTTCACCTACGACGTTGGATCACCGGTGATCTGGGCGTCACGCTATCTGCGTATGAACGGCCGCCGCCGGCTCATCGGGTCGTCTACCCACGGGACCATGGCCGGTGCATTGCCGCACGCAATCGGTGCGCAAACCCCCAGCCGCAGCCGTCAAGTGATTGCACTGGCGGGCGACGGCGGCCTGACCATGTTGTTCGGCGAGCTGCTCACGCTGACGCAAAATGGCCTGCCGGTGAAGGTCGTTGTGTTCAACAACTCGTCGCTGAACTTCGTCGAACTGGAAATGAAAGCCGCCGGGATCGTCAACTTCGCCACCGACCTGCACAACCCCGATTTCGCGGCCGTCGCAAATGCACTTGGCATATTCGGTGCCCGCGTGGAAGAACCGGGCCAACTGGAGCCGGCCTTGGCCGCCGCATTCGCCCACGATGGCCCCGCCCTAGTGGATGTCGTCACCGCCCGCCAGGAACTGACCATCCCTCCCGCCATCTCGGCTGAGCAGGCAAAGGGCTTCACCCTCTACGCGATCCGCACCATCCTCGCCGGCCGCGCCGACGAACTGCTCGACCTAGTCACCACCAACGTGGCCCGCCGAATCCTCGATTGAGAAATGCGGAAATTTCACTTCACCTTTCGTTGGTGGCAAGAATCTGATCGAATGCGGCGTTGAGCACTGCCGTGGGATCGCTGACCGCCTCCGCGCAGCGAAACGCGATGAACCTGTCGGGGCGGACCAGCACCGCGCCGGCCGAGCTCACCCCGCGACGTTTGAGCCAGGCGCAGCGAACGTCAACATGGTCGACGTCGACGAAACCCACACGTGTCGCGCGTAGCGGAATGTCACGCTCAGCGGCGATTTTCGACGCGGCTTCCACCCAGTCCAAACCGTCTTCGCCGGTGATCAACACGAAATGGCCGCCATGCACCAGTGATCCCAGGGCGATGCGCCGGCCTTCGCGTTCAACCCAGGCGTGCGGCAGCGAGTTTCCCGGTCGAGTGCTTGGCTCGTAGATCCGAACCGGGTCAATTCGGGCGGGTTCCGGGGACGAGTCGTCCACGACGGCCGCCGAACTGTAGGTATATCCGAAATCGACTCCGTGCTGGCGGAATTCGTAACTATGCGATGCCACGGCCTGGCTGAGCTTGTGTCGGCGGTGCGGGGAATCGGGCAGGTCGTCCCACAATGGACGCAGCGATTCCCAATTCTCCTCCACCGATTTCGCCGGCGACAGTCCCAGCGCGTTGACCACCGTGTCGTGGTTCAGCGCCGCGGACACCGCCGTCAGGATGTTGGCGAAATCAACGGGCCGACGTTCGGCTTCGTAGGTATCCAGCAGCGCCGCGCCCGCGCGTCCCTGCAGCACGGCCGCCAGCTTCCAGCACAGGTTGTACGCGTCGTGAAAGGCACTGTTGAGGCCCAGTCCTCCGGTGGGTGGATGCCGGTGCGCGGCGTCGCCGAGCAGAAACACTCGTCCCGCTGAGAAGCGTTCCGCTAGCACACCTTCCATCACCCATTTGCTCACGTTGTGCACGGTCGGGGCGAAATCGGGTATTCCCAGCGACTCGCCCACACGTTTGATCACCTTGGCCGGGTCAGAGGCGTCGGGATGCTCATACGGGTAGGGCAGCACGGCCAGCCACTCTTCGGACCGCGATCCCCAATGGTCGGGACCCACGCCGATGAGCACACAGCCGTAATCGAGGTGTTCGGGCACATCGGGGTTGTAAACCCAGCGGATCATCGCGTCGTCGTCGCTGAAGTAACCCGACAGGTCGGCCGAAATGTGGGCGTTGACTACGTGGCGCAGGTTGGTGATCCCCTCCATCGGGATCCCGACGAGGTCCCCAACGGTGCGCCCGCCGTCGGCGCCCAGCACATACGAACACCGCACCCGGTACTGCTCGTCGGTGGAGCGGTCAAGGATCGTCGCCGTGACACCCTCAGCGTCCTGGTCGAGATCAATCAACTCGTGAAAGAACCGAACGGTTGCTCGCGGGTGTGACTCGGCAAAGTCCTTCAGGATGGGTTCCAGCCGTATCAAGGGCAGGTTCGCCGACGGACACGGGCTGGCGCCGATGTAATCGGGGTCGGCATAGCCGCCGCCCCACCCTTCAACGGAGGCCAGTCGGCGTCCGTGGCGCTCGGGAGGGCCGTCACCGGCCAGACCCGAGTACCAGGCGACCGTGCGGATGTTCTCCGCGGGCGCGCTGCGGACCAGGATGTTGGGGGCCACTCCGATGTCGGTGAGAATCTCCATGCTGCGTTGGTTGAGCAGATGAGCCTTGGGCAGCCGCGACGTCTCGGCGTAGCGCGATACCAGCAGTGTGTCAACGCCTAGCTGCGACAACAGCATTGACGCGGTGAGTCCCGCTCCGCCACCTCCGACGATGAGCACCGGGACGGTGATGTCTGTAGTCACCCTGTTCTCCTTAACGCGTTCGCGCAGCGGGCCGCCCGCTGCGGTGGTTAGAGCTGACCGGCGAACCCGCGGACGTCGCGGATCGTGGCGGCGTACACATCGGGCATGGCGGCGGCGAAGAACACGTCACCGGCGTGCACGGTGCCGGCCACCATGCGCCCGACGGCGTTGACACTGTTGCGCAGTAGGCGACGCTGGTAGCTCAGCCCTTCGTCGCGAAGTGGATCTAGTTGGTTGACCGAGATCACGTGTGCAGGCAGCCCGCCAAGGTCGGCGTCGCTGGCGCGCTGGGGCCAGCACAGCGCCTCGTCGCCGTGGGCCGCCAGCGGGTCATACAGTGTGCCCATCACCGCCAGCAGCCCGCAGGAGATCAGATAGCCGTCGTTTTCGGTTTGCGACGGCAGGTCAGCGGGTTTGTCCCAGGGGCTGGCGATCATTGGGGCGATCGCATACACCCCGTCGGGTCGGCGGCTCCACTGTTGGCGGTTGGCCTTCAACGCCACCGCCAGTGCCAGGTTCCCACCACCGGACTCCCCTGACACCACGACGGCGTCCACATTCAGGTCGGCGCGGTGCTCCAGCGCCCAGATGGTGGCCGCTGTGCAGTCATTGAGGCCAGCCGGGTAGGGGTGATTGCCGAGTTTGCCTGCGGCGTTGCGGAACTCCACCCCGATGACCACGACACCTTGGGCGGCCAGTTCGTCGCGCCAGCGTTCGTAACACGGGTCCGCGGCGCTGAGGATGACCCCGCCACCGCCGTGAAAGTGCACCACACAGGGCAGCGGTCGATTGCCGGGCTGGAAGGCGGGTCGATGGATGCGTAACGAAATGTCGTTGCCATCGGGGCCGGCGATGATGGCGGTCTCATGCGAGACTCCCGCGACGGGGGCCAGCCCCGCCAGCAGCGCGTCGAACAGTCCGCCGAAGCCCGCCTCGGTTTGGGCCGCGTAGTCCAATAGCGCCTCGCGTGGCGAATCCGCCGCGACGGGTAGCGGTGGTGATTGGCGGTCGAGACCGAATGCGGCCAACGCCGCAACCATGCGTGGATCGGCGCGTGGATCGTCGCGCAGATCGCCCTGCGGCAGCCCTCGGCGCGCCGCAGCGCCGCTGGCATCCGGGCCCATCGTGCCGGTCGGTGATTTAGGCATCGTGACCACGGCTGTGGTCGGTGGGGGCGGCGAATCCGAATTCCAGGTCGCGTGTCATCCCGTCGGACCGCCAGGCCGCCAGCACGCCGACGTACTCGATGGGGCCCCCTCCATAGGCGGTTGCGAACACGCTGGGTTGTCGCTTGGCGTCGCCGTTTTCATTGTTGTACGCGCCGGGCGTGCAGTTGCGACTGGCTTCGGGATTGAAGGTGGACTTCTCGGTGATCACTTCACCCCAACGTCTTTCCGCCTCGGGTCGCACTTCCACGGTGGTTGCGCCGCGGCGCAGCGCGTGGTCGATCACGTGCGCGACGTGGGCGGCCTGGTCGCCGAAGACCAGCGGTTGGTTGATCGACACCGCCGCCTGGTGCAGCCCGCCGATGATGAACAGGTTCGGAAACCCGTTGACGGAGATGCCGTGCAGCGAACGCACGCCCTGGGCGCGATGCTCCGACAGCGTCTGGCCGGTGGGCGAGTGGACTTCGAATCCGCCCGATCGGGTTGCGGCCACGCCGAATTCGAAGCCGGTGGCGTAGATGATGCAATCGACGTCGTATTCGCGTCCGTCGAACACAATGGCCGTCTCGGTGATCCGGTCAAGACCCCTGCCTTCGGTGTTGATAAGCGTGACGTTGGGGCGGTTGAACGTCGGCAGGTAGTCGTCGTTAAATCCGGGTCGTTTGCAAAACCGGCCGTAATACGGCTTGAGTGCCGCGGCGGTAGCAGGGTCCTCGACCACTTCATCCACACGTGCTCGGATGCGCTCCATCTGAGCGAAATCCATCGTTTCTAACAGCGCCGAGGCGGCTTCGGGCGAACCGGCGGCACGGGCCTGGGCGCCCCCACCCCAGATCGTGGTCCATTGATCGCCGATCAGATCCACGTCCTCGGGCATACCGGCAAGGATGGCGTCGAAGTTCTCCATCCGTCGCCGCTGCCATCCGCGGTCCTGGCGCGCCACCCAGCCCGCTTCGAGGGGGGCGTTGCCGCGGCTGTCAATGATTGAAGGGGTGCGCTGAACGACATAAAGGTGTCCGGCATCTCGGGCCAACATCGGCACGATCTGAATCCCGCTGGACCCGGTTCCGACCACCGCGACGCGTTTGCCGCGCAGCCGGTCAAGCCCCCCGCTGGCGCTGCCGCCGGTGTAGTCGTAATCCCATCTGCTGCTGTGGAACTGCTTGCCCTTGAAATCGCGAATCCCCGGGATCCCAGGCAGCTTGGGCCGGTGCAGCGGCCCGCTGCCCAGCACCAGGAACTTCGCCCGGATCTCGTCGCCGCGGTCAGTGGACACAACCCATCGCGAGTCGCGATCCGACCAGCGGACTTCGCTGACTTGCGTTTGCAGGTAGGCGTTTTCGTACAGCTCGTACTTCTCGGCGATGCGCCGCAGGTGCTCGGCGATCTCGGCGCCCGGCGCGTACCTGGCCGACGGCGTGTAGTCGAACTCTTCCAACAACGGCAGGTAGATCAAGGATTCGCAGTCGCACGCGATTCCGGGATAGCGGTTCCAGTACCAGGTGCCACCGAAGTCTGCGCCTTTTTCGATGAGCCGGAAACTGCCGATCCCGGCACGTCGCAGTTGCACCGATGTCAGGATTCCCGCAATGCCGCCGCCGACGATGAGCACGTCGACCGACTCCACCGATGCGCTGCGGGTGATGGTGTCGGTGGCGTTGGGGTCGCGGGCGAAATCTTCAAACTGGCCTTCGATAGCGATGTATTGGGCGTTGCCTTTGGCATTGAGCCTTTTGCTGCGCTCCAGTTGGTACCTCGCGGCGAGCTGACGATTGCGGTCGCCCTCGACCGCGCTTGCTGAGCTATCGACGATGCTGGACAAGTCCCCTCCTGACTGACATGGGGCGTGGCTGACCTGCGGGTCAACGCGGTAAAGCCCAACATAAGCGGCTAAACGCCCTACGGGACAGCCAGTTTGCGCACGGAGTGATCCGCGACTGGCCGCCCTGGTCTGGCGGGCCTGCCGGCTGGGATGGGACTGGGCGGCGGGCACGCTTCGATGCGTGCCGCACCTACGCTGTGATGCAGCGGGGGCGACGAGCGGATGCAGATCCCCACGATGTCCCCGGCCACCGGGGCCTAGCCGGCGGCCTCCGCTGGTGCGCTCAGTTTCTCGGCGCGGCGGTAGGCGCCAGATACACCGTCTTGGACTGCAGGTAGGCCTGCATGCCTTCGGGGCCCAGTTCGCTGCCCAGACCGCTGGCCTTGATTCCGCCGAAAGGTGCCGCCAGGTCGAGCTCGTAGCAGTTGACACCGACCGTGCCGCTGTCGAACCGTTCGGCTAACGCGATACCGGCGGGCTCATCGGCGGTCCACACGGTGCCCGCTAGCCCGTAGTCGGAGTCGTTGGCCAGCGCCACCGCATCATCAATGTGGTCATAAGCCGTGATGCACAGAACCGGCCCGAAGATCTCCTCGCGCGCGATCACCGACGAATTGTCCACATCGGCGAATACCGTTGGCGCGACGTAGAAACCGCGGGTTCGGTCCACCGGCACCGTGCCCCCGGTGGTGATGCGCGCCGCGGTCGCCTTGCCGGCCTGGATGAAATCCAGAACACGGTCGCGTTGGGCGGCGCTGACCAGCGGACCGATCTGGGTGTCTTCCTGTAATGGGTCACCGACATGTAGCGCCCGCACCGTGTCGGTGACGGCGTCCACGATCTGCCGATAGCGGGCCCGCGGCGCCAGGATCCGGGTGCTGGCGTGGCAGGTTTGCCCATTGTTGGGCAGGCACACCGACGGCAGCTGCTGCAGGAAATACTCGAGATTCACCCCATCGGTCAGGATCGCCGCGGACTTGCCGCCGAGTTCGAGGGTGACCGGCCGCAACAGCCCGCCACACACCGCTCCGATTTCACGCCCGGCGTTTGTCGAGCCAGTGAAAGCGACCTTGTCCACGCCGGGGTGCGCCACCAACTGCGCTCCGGTTTCCCGCCCGCCGGGCACGATGTTCAACACACCGTCGGGTAGCTCGGCCTGCAACGCGGCTTCTGCGAAAACGTAGGCATCCAGCGCGGTTTCGGGTGCGGGTTTGAGGACGACGGTGCACCCTGCGGCCAGCGCCGGACCCAATTTCATCGCGGCCAGGCCCTGGGGATAGTTCCACGGGGTGATCGCGGCGACCACGCCTACCGGGTCGCGCTGCACCAGGGTGCGGCGACCGGTTTTGCCGATGCGCACGTCGCGCGCCGGCTGTGTCTGCACCAGGCGTGCGTAGTAGCGGAAGATCGCAGCCGGACTGAACCCGTTGGCAACCCGTGACAACGCGATCGGCATGCCGTTCTCACGGCTGACCAACTCGGCGGTCTGCTGCGCGCGCGACCTGAGAGCGTCGGCGAACCGGTCGAGCAGCGCGCAGCGCTCCGGCACGTCCATCGCGGCCCACGGGCCCCGCAGCGCCGTGCGGGCGGCGCTTACCGCGGCGTCCACGTCGGGGCCCTCGGCAAGGGTCACGCGTCCTAGAAGCTGTTCGGACGACGCCTCGAACACGGGGTTCGACGGACCGGTCGTGTCACGCCATTGCCCGTCGATGAACAGCCGCGGCCGCTCCAGCAGCGCAGAGGCCGTCATCCGCTGCGCTCGTGTTTGGGGCCTCCGTAGAGGTCGTCGAGCAGCCGGCGGTGGCAGGTCACGATCACCCCGCGCCGAAGCTTCAGCGTCGGTGTGAGCTGCCCGCCCTGCGGTGTCCACTGCTCGGGCAGCAATGCGAACTTCTTCACCTGCTCCGGGCGTGACACGCGGGCGTTGGCGCGATCGACGGCCTGCTGGATGAGAGTCCACACCCGAGTGCTGGCGATCAGATCGTCAATGTCGGGGACTGCAGACCCTCCAACCGTGGCGCCGTGCACGGCCGCGGGGTCAATGGTGATCAGCGCGACCAGAAAGGGCCGTTGGTCGCCGTAGACGATTACGTTGCTGATGAATTCGGACTCCAGCAACAGTTGTTCCAGCGCGGCGGGCGCGATGTTTTTGCCCGAGGACGTGATGATCATCTCCTTCTTGCGGCCCACGATGTAGAGGAACCCGTCGGCGTCGCGGCGCCCCAGATCGCCGGTGTGCAGCCACCGCTCCCTCGTGCACGGGTCAACACCGGCCTCGATCTGCCGGTAATACCCCGGTGACACCGTCGGCCCTTGGAGCAAGATCTCGTCGTCGTCGGCGATGTCGACCCGGACTCCGGGCAGCGGCAGCCCGACGCTGCCGAGGCGGTATGCGGCCTCGGTGTTGGTGGTGGCCGTCCCGGAGGTCTCGGTCATTCCGTACGCGTCGTAGATGCGGATTCCCAACCCAGCAAAAAATTTCAACGTTTGTTCGGGCATGGGCGCCGCGGCGGTAGTGGCCCACACCAACTGGTCCAGACCCGCGCGCGACCGTAAGCCCGACAAGATCTGCGCATCTGCGCGTGAGAACTCCTCGAGCAGCCCGGCAGGGGTGACCGAACCACTTTGGCGCGACGTGACGTAACGACGGCCGATGTCCAGTGCCGCTTGCACTTCGGCGGTGTTGAATTCGTCAGCTGCGCCACGGCCCGCGCTCACCCAGGTTTGAATTTTCTCCCAGATCCGGGGCACGCCGAAGAATCGGGTGGGACGCAGTTCGTGCAAGGTCTCGGCAAGTTCGGACGCGTCGGCAAGCAGCCGTACGTGGCCGCCGGCCACGTACGGCAGATACATGCTCAACATCCGTTCGGCGATGTGGGCAAACGGTAGGTAGGACACCGAGGTGCCGGCATCGGTCAGGTTGTTGACGGCCAGCAACGCGTTGGCCTCAAAGACCACGTTGCGGTGGGTGAGCACCACGCCTTTGGGGGCCCCGGTGGTTCCGGATGTGAACACCACCGTGGCCGGCGCGTTGGGTAAGACTGCCTGCCAACGTAGTTCGCACTGACGGGGGCGTTCGTCGAGATAGTTCGCGCCGGCATCGATCAGCCTCTGCCAGCTGTGGGTGTCGCCCTGCTGGGCGGAATCGTCCAAGCTGACGATTAGCTTGAGCTGATTCAGTCCGGCCACGGCCGGTGCCCACCGTTCGAGCTGATCTGCAGTTTCGACAATCAACACTGTGGGTGTGCATTGCGCGGCGATCGCCGCGATCTGCTCGGCTGCGGCGGTCAGGTAGATCGGGACCGGTATCGCCCCGGCGTGCAGGGCTGCCGCGTCGGCGACGATGTGCTCGATGCGGTTGGACGCCATGATCGCGACGCGATCGCCGGCCGACACGCCGCGGGCGATGAGCCCGGCGGCGGCCCGGCGCGTGGTCACGCGAAATTGTCGCCAGGTCAGGGTCCGTAGCTGGCCTCCTGGACCCAACCGATCGGAGTAGGCGAGGTCGTCATCGCAGCGCTCCGCAGTGTCGGCGAGCACCGTGCATAATGTGTGGCCCAGGCTGAGGCGCAGCACATCGGGGCCCCGTATCAGCTGTGTTGCGTTGCTGCTCAACACGTCTCACATTCACGACCCAGGCTGGCGAAAGACGTCGGTGCTCGCCGTGGGGAGTCGGCGAGGTGAAGGCCTGACGTGTCGGGCACCACCAGCGAATATCGGCCGCCATTACGGCCTGGGGCCCGTCGGGGTTGCAGCCGCTCACCACGTCGGTTCACGCCTCGAGGTTAAGCGCCGCTGTAGCCGTTCAACACGGCTGCGCCGGCAGCGCAGCCAGATTTGGCTGCCACCCGGCGCGAAGCGGATGGCTTGTGGCTGGGCCGGTTTCCTAGCGTCGAACATGCCCGGGCCAACAGGTGGTTCCCGGCACAGGCAGGTCAACGTCGAGCAAGGGAACATCGGAGATGACCCTGGCCAAGTGCTCCCAGCGCGGTGTGCGCGTAGGAGTTACGCCGCGTTCGGAATGGTCGCCGCAGACCTTGCCAACGTCGGCCCAACCAACTCGAGCCAGGTCGGCGCCAGCGGTGGTCCGGCCTGGTCGCCCGTGATCGTCGGTGGAGGCGCCATGAATGACCCTGTTGCAGCGACATCCGACACCCGCGGTGTGGCCACACGGCTGGGGGCTATCCCTGCGATGCGGCGAGCAGTGATCATGGACGTGTTCACGTCCATGGACGCCGGTGACGTCGACGCGATGGTCGCGCACATGACCGACGACGTGAGCACCCAATTCGGTAACCAGCCCCAGGTCTACGGGAAGACCGCGTTCCGCGCGCTGTTCGAGCAGGTCGGCCAGGCCATTAAGGGGCTGCACCACGAGGTGCTCGACCTCTTCCATGCCGTCGAAGATTTCGACGTATGGGTTGTGCGGCTGCGTGTCTCCTACCAGCTGCTGGACGGCAGAACAGTAACCTTGCCGTGTTGCAACGTGTTTCGGATGCGCGGTGACCTTATTTGCGAGTACCGGGTGTACATGGACATCGGTCCGGTTCTGTCCGGGGCTGCGGCACACGGTGCCTGACCGGGCCTCGGGGCCGCGCGCGGCCGGCGTCGGCAGCGGCGAATCTCTGTGAGCACGATGCAGATCACCGCCGCGGTGCTGCGCGATCGCAGTGGCCGCTACGACATCGAAGATGTCACCCTGGCTGAGCCGGGACCCGGCCAGATCCTGGTGCGCATCGTCGGTGTAGGCCACTGTCACACCGACCTGCTGCCGCGCGCCACGAACTCCGGCATCGCGCTGCCGCTGGTCACCGGGCACGAGGGGTCTGGGGTGGTGGAAGCCGTGGCCGCCAACACCGAAGGCATAGCGGTAGGCGATCATGTGGTGCTGTCCTACGACTCGTGTGGTCGATGCGCCAACTGCTTGGCCGGCCGCCCCGCCTACTGTCACAGTTTCGCGCGCCGCAACTTTGGTCATGCCCGTGCCGATGCGCCTGCCGTGATGCACGACAAGCGAGGCCTGCCGGTATTCGCGCGATGGTTCGGGCAGTCCTCCTTTGCCACCCACGCCCTCGTCGCGACGCGCAATGTGACCAAAGTCGACGCCGACCTGCCGCTGGAATTGCTAGGTCCGCTCGGGTGCGGAATCCAAACCGGCGCAGGCGCGGTGATGCTGTCGCTGGGCGTGCAGGCCGGCGCTAGCATCGTGATCGTCGGTGTGGGTGCGGTCGGCTTGAGCGCGGTGATGGCCGCACGGCTGTGTGGCGCCGACCCGATCATCGCCATCGACCTGCATGTCGGGCGCCTGGATCTGGCGCGCCAACTGGGCGCCACCCACACCATCATCGGCACAGACGGTGACGCACCCCCGCAGGTGCGGGCGCTGACCGACGGCGGCGCCCAGTATGCGCTGGATACCACCGCGGCACCGGCGGCGATCGCAGCCGCGATCGGATTCCTGCGGCCGACCGGCGTGTGCGGGCTGGCCGGAGTGTCCAGCGACGCATTGGTGCTGCCGGCGGCCGCGCTGGCGGTGGGCCGCACCGTGACGGGCATCGTTGAGGGGGACGCCGTACCGCAGACGTTCATCCCGAAGCTGCTACGGCTATGGCGGCAAGGCAGATTCCCGTTTGACAGGTTGATTACCACCTTTAGCCTCGATCAGATCAACGAAGCTGAAAAGGCCGCGATGAGTGGCGATGTCATCAAACCTGTGCTGCTACCCGGGCTTTAGCAACCACAGAGCGCCGGCGGGAAAAGATTTAGCCGGGCGCTTCGGGTACCTCTAAGACTCTGGCGTCGATCAACACATCGATGGCTGCGTCGCTCATCGAGAATATCTCGCGGCAGATCTCGCGCGTGTCAGCGCCCAGTAGCGGGGCGGGCCGCGGCAGCGGTTCGGGGATCGTGTCGAACAGTGCTGGGCCCCGGGTGACGGGGCAGGGCGTGTCGTGGCCGGGCTGGGCAACGGTGGCCAGCTGGTGTCGGGCTGCCAGGTGCGGGTCGGTCAATAGGTCGCCCACGTGTGTAGCGGCCCCGGCGGCTATCCCCAGACCTTGCAAGGTGTACTGGACTTGGGCAGGTGTGCGCTGCATGA